>Ga0058698_10000975_pt1 | contig 13836 bp, 15 predicted proteins | sample AgamicAsSfe_FD_67288 | JGI IMG/M metagenome (GOLD analysis project Ga0058698, IMG submission 67288) | Agave microbial communities from Guanajuato, Mexico - As.Sf.e | ecosystem: Host-associated > Plants > Phyllosphere > Phylloplane/Leaf | place: Guanajuato, Mexico | collected 2012-05-30
TCTGAATCCCTCTTCGAAGCCGGGTCCCGGGGTCCCCTGTTCCTTAAGTCTCTTCTCTTCCAAACCTGCACGCGCGGCGCGGAACTTGTCGAGATTCGACCAGTCGGCTTTTGGCACGGGGTGCTTGCTTAGGAACTGTATGATGCGTGTCAGCTTGATTCACTGCGCTGTCACCAGTTATGAGCTCCCCACCTCTGCGAGTTCCGCATCCATCACCGAAGCTCTCGAGATCTGTTCCTTGTCCATGTTGTGAGAAGCCGAATCAGTAGAATCTCTAGAGGCGACCGAAGAGTTTGTGTGACGGTCCTTTCCTGCTGATATTAAAAGGATCCTGGCGTTTGACCGGTGGAAGCGCGACCGTCGGGGGATTCTAACTCGACCAACAACGGGGTTGCTCGTACACAATGCCTGTGGCTAGTCTCAAAGTCTAAAGTACAGCTGTGGATACTACGTCGATTCTAACGAAGCAGCATTATCGGTCATGACTCTTTGTTTCACCCGAGCTTCGGAGTATCGTTGACGACAATTGCACCGCCTTGATCATCGCGATCAAATAATAGCCCGTGAGCGAAAAGCTTATCTAGCATGCAGATGCCAGTGTGCGTTCAAACGGGAAAGTGCAAGTGGGAGGGGTCAATCAGCTCCCCGACGTCCGGGAGCAATAAGCGGTGCGGACGAGGCCGGACGAGACCGAGAGACGGCCCGGCGGCCAAGCGGTCAAATAAGGTTTTCGTTCACGACTCATCAGCCCGGGGAAAGCTGTCTGGAAACCGGTGGACAGCTTCTCAGTGCTCAACCATCGTACGCTAGTGGCGATCTATGCGGGAAGTCGCTGTCCATAGGCGGTGCGGCACGTGCGGCGAGCTCAGGCATTGGTTCGCATCTCATGGCCCATCCCAGTCTTCAGTGGCTCGTCATGTAGGCTGGAATTGACTTTTCGTTCAGCTAGACAAGCCTTGAGGGGACCGTTTGGCGAACGTCATGGCCAAGTCCAACCTTTCCCGTCGCTGATAGCATGACCTCCAAGATCACCACGGCCGTTTCCAGAAGATGCATCTTTGTGTTTGTTGAAGCAATACAGCCAAAGCGTGTGCATTGCTGCCCGGTATGTCGGCGCTCCTCACGCACCGAGTCCGAACAAACACGCTGCATCGGCTTCCACGAGACGATTAGCGTCATACCGGTCCAAAGCTCTTGGTCGTATAAAATTGATACCATCCCACTTCGTCCGTTGTTTACCGCTCACCAATCTTAGTCACACCAGGATTCCGATCGACCACGACATTTCGATACAGCAACAATGACTTGGGAGATTCCGAAAGACTACAAATCGCGTCCGGTCGTGGTACTGGGAGGTGGTGTCCTCGGCCGCAGAATTGCTGCATGCTGGGTCGCTGGAGGCTTCCATGTCATCATTCGCGATCCTTCAGAAAAATCACGCAACGATGCTGTCGACTACATTAAGCAAAACATCGCTACCTATCTCGCTCTCACCAAAAGCACCGCAGGGTCATATGAGGCTATCGAGGACTTCCAGGCCGCCGTCAAAGACTCGTGGCTTGTTTTCGAAGCTGTCCCCGAGATTCTTGGTCTCAAGGAGAATACTTTCCTTGATCTTGAAAAGTATGCACCACAAGACTGTATCCTTGCCAGCAACAGCTCTTCGTATAAGAGCAGTGAGCTTCTTGGCAAGGTCACCGATGCCACCAAGACTCGAGTTCTGAATACGCATTACATGATGCCTCCTCAGGTGCGGCCCTCTTCACCCTCGGTTCAGATACTTTGCTGATACGTGTTATAGGCTCTAATTGTCGAACTCATGACCAGTGGCTCAACAGCGGAAGCCATCTTCCCATTCCTGGAGGACGAGCTAGGCAAGGCTGGTCTGCATCCAGTCTCTGCAAAGAAGGAGTCCACCGGTTTCATCTTCAACCGTATCTGGGCCGCTATCAAACGTGAAGTCCTCGCGGTGATCGCAGAGGGCGTTTCGGACCCCAAAACCATCGACGCGATCTGGATGGAACAATACCAGAGTCCCGCAGGACCATGCACCATGATGGACAGCGTTGGGTTGGATACCGTCGAGCACATCGAGACCCACTACGTGCACGATCGCCACTTGCCCGATACAACACTCAAATGGCTTCACGAAAACTACGTTGAGAAGGGCAAGCTCGGCAACAAGTCCGACAAAGGTGGACTTTATCCCCCGCCCACACAGGGTCAAGGCTCAAAGCTGTTGGTTCTCAACATGTACCAGGGCTCATACCCTGGTGAGCTTTCCCTCCAGAAAGTCTTGACCAGCGGCCAAGTCTTGGAGTTGTCTATTGACAACAAGAATGCACGACCCGTTGCCGTGGTCACGAATCAAGGTTGTCCTGACGGTATCGATGTATACGGCGATAGGATGTATTGGACTTGCATGGGTATAGCCCCCAAGAACGATGGTGCCGTATATTCTGCCAAGCTCGACGGTAGCGACATCAAGACCGTCATCAGACCTGGAGACGTACACACCCCCAAGCAACTTCATGTTGACAAGGCAAACCAAAAGCTCTACTTCTGTGACCGCGAAGGCTTGAGGGTCCATCGTTCCAACCTTGATGGCTCGGACCATGAGATCCTGATCCAGACCGGAGACTGGCAGACCGAAAAGGACAAGGTCAAGGACCAAACCAATTGGTGTGTTGGTATCACTGTCGCCCCCAAACTTGGCAAGTTCTTCTGGACACAAAAGGGCTTCCCCAAGGGATCCCAAGGCCGTATCTTCTCCGCGAACATCGAAATGCCGTCAGGCGCCACCGCAGAAACCAGAGAAGACGTTGAACTGGTTCTCGGCGATCTGCCTGAACCCATTGATCTTGAGTTCGACGAACCCACAGGTGTCCTTTACTGGACCGATAGAGGCGAGTTGCCATTCGGCAACACCTTGAACAAAAAGACCATCGTTGGCCAAGCACCCGAGGCCGAGAAAGCGCTCGGTCGTCAGATCATAGCACAAGGATTTGGCGAGGCTATCGGTCTGCGCATCGATGACCAGAAGCAGCGTATCTACGTGGCAGATCTCAGTGGTAGAATCTGGGAATGTCTTATGGAGCCTGGGCCCAAGACCAAGATCTACGAAGCTGCGGGTCACGCATACACTGGTCTGGTTGTGCTCAACTATTAGATAATATGGTTCTTGAGAGTCTGTCGTTGTTTCTCTAGCTCATTTGCTGTATGGTATTAAAGGTTTGCGATGCACTCTTGATTGATGCGCCAATACGACTCAGTGCATCTCGTTTGCATTCTGTACACCGCATGTCTACCACAGCGAAATGATAAGGATCTTGTCCATTTACTAAGCGTCAATCTCAACAGACTCCTCTTGCCATACCATTCGCTCATGATCCACCCGTATCAAAGCAAGACTCTAGCTTTGGAATATAGTCGAACTAGCCGTCTGTTTTGAATGAGGGTGGGCTCACGTTCAACGAATGGGACATCTCACGGGTGGCGATAGTCCATAAGGATGGAGTTCGCAGGATGCGTGCAGCGATATTGATTTGAACGGCACATTCACGACAAAGTTCGCGAAGACCTGTGCACGCCTATGAGACCTTGATCGTGGTTGGTCTACCAATCTACCATCGTCGTCAAACCAAACCCAAAGTACTTATCTATTGCCGTAAGTTCTGCATCCTCAAACAATATCGAGATGCTCACGGCCCACCGGGATCGTTCGCACGTTCTCCTATGTGAGTCAAGTCACCTGAGATGTACCCCGTTGTAAAAAGTCTATCGTGCTTGTTGATCCTCGAGAATTTTAGATCCTGCGATTAACATCATCCATCGAGATGCCTACTGCCCCGCCGGAGCACCCAATCCACGCTCCTCAAATCCTTCTCATTATGGTTCATGGCAGGTAGCCAGCTGCGGGTGATTAGCATCATCACTCTAGTGGGAAGGTTAGGCGACGTCTTTGGGCTGGTCCTATCGAGCAGTGGCCCTCAGCGACCTGGAAATTGAGCTGGATGACGTGAGTGAGGCTCGTCCAGGTAGATGATGTTATGCACACTTTGCTCGCCGAGTGTACGACCCTGTCACAGAAACACAGTCATGTATTTACTAGACTATATACTAGACATAGATTACTGCATTTCCGATGGACTATGCTCGTTAATTTGGAACGTTTGAGGAAGTGATGCATACAGAGAGCTATGAATTGTGACCGACCGTGCAACCCACGATACTACTAAGAAAAGATATCTGCCCAGAATCTCTCGCCCTTGGTCGACTTGACCCACTCGTCAGCGGTCTTTCTATCAACACCCTTCTGTTCCATGCGGATACGAGCCATTGCATCTTCGACGCCCGAACCAACATATCCAGCACCGCAGATATATAACTCAGCATCCTTCTGGAAGAACTCGATGGCATCTTTTCTATCGTGCCAGATACGATCTTGGACGAACTTGCAGCCCTCGGAAGCTTCGGGTGTGAAAGTGTAGGCGCGACGAACGGAGATGACTCCCTGCTTCTCCCACTTGTCAAACTCTTCCTTGTACATGTCGTCTTCGTCTGGGCGATTGCAGCCGTAGAAGAGGAGCGCAGGTCCAACCTTGATACCACCGGCCTTCTTGATGGCTCTCTCGGCTGCAAAGGCGTAGAAGGGCGCGAGTCCGGTGCCGGCGCAAGCCATGATGATGGGCTTGGAGTCGTCGTTGGGCAGATGGAAGCCCGCTCGGCTGGGTCGTAGCCCGACATGAACTTGATCTCCAACCGAAAGTCGCTCGAGGTAAGTGGTAGCCACACCCAGGAATTTGTGACCGTTCTTGTTGGCCTTTGATTTCGAGGGCGCATCAATGACGCTGTAGGTCAAGGTGCAGATGTTGGGGTCTGCAAGAGGACTTGAAGAGATACTGTACTGGCGGAGACGCATGGGAGTCATGCAAGCCAAGAACTGCCCCATAGAAAATGTCGCGGTTGGGTATTCCTCAAGAATATCGAGCAAGGAGGGATTGCTCTTTTGGAAGTCTTCATCCTTGGATCGCTTAGTGAGCTCGTCCGCGACCTTAGAATCCGGGATGCTCTCGATGATTGAAGTGATGGCTTTGCGGGTTGCGGGTAGATTCAACTCCACCATGCTCGCGAGAACGGACTGAACGGGCAAAGACACATCAGTAGGAAGTGCAGTCGATACGGATGGATCAATCTTCATGACTGCGTCCCAAGGCACCTTGAAGCGAGCCATGACACGTCTGACCACCTCCGCAGGGTTGATCGGAAGGACTGCCAAGTAGTCGCCAGCACGATATTCTGTGCCTGTAGGTAGACGAATACCAATGTGACGCTTCCTAGGCGCACCAGGACATGTCAGGAGGCGAGTCTCACAGACCTCGCCAAGCTGCACATCTGAACGCAAATGGTCGGAACGAAGATTGGTGTCGATTGTGATTTTCAGCTCCTTGACACCGCCGCTTCCTGCACCAGCATCGGCCTTTTGACCGGTCGCTTTGCGCAGAGCGGGCCAGAATTCCTCTTGTAGCCACGCATCGAAGTTATCGAAGATGTTGCCCTCGGTGACGTCTGCGGCATATCTCTGGGTCAACTGGTTAGCTCCAGCAGCTTTGAGAGTGTCATCGACCACAGTAGGAATTTTCTGGTAAGTTGCTCTCCATTCCTCTGCACAAGTGGTCAGTTTCCGGAAGAGCAGTTCTGCGGTGATTAGACTTACTGTTACCGACACCAAACACGGCATAGGAGACAGGCTTGAGCTGATTGGCATCTGCGGACTTGAGCCACTCGATGAAATGGGCACCATTGTCTGGAGGCTGGCCTTCGTAACTGGGAGTGATAATGGCGAGCGGTGTCTTTGGCAAAGTGCCAGAAACGCTGTCCATCGTAGTCGCAGTAGCAGAAAAACCGTTGTCGGGAGCTGCGTCAACCAGCGCCTGCGCAAGGGCCTCGCAAGTTCCAGTGTTGGAACCGTAGAGGACGGTGAAAGGGGTCAGGTTCTTATCATCAACATGCTTGCTGCCTTTTCCGGTCTTCTTTTCACTCGACTTCGTGTCTGCTTGGCTGAAGCCCATGCCAGCCTCTTCCAAGAAATCAGGGTCTTTGACAGTGGCTCGGATGAAGAAGGCATCGGGCTTGATGGTCAATGCGGTCTTGATCTTGAGGTTATAGTTAGGCTGGTCCTTGGAAAACCTGAAGATCTGGAGAAGAGTTGCCACGGTGAGCAAGGCCTCTTGCCAGGCGAATGGGCGTCCGATGCAAGCGCGGATACCGTTACCGAAAGGCTGAACTCGTCAGTGATGTCAGTAGATGTTTTTCCAACAGGTACTCACCTTCCAAGCATTGGCTGGCAATTTCTCAAGAGACTCTTCCATCATACGACTAGGTCTGAAGCTCTCGGCATCCGCGCCATAGACATCTGGGTCTCTGTGAAGTCTAGCCAGCAAGATGTTGACGCGCTCTCCTTTCTTAACAGCGTAGCCGTTGAGGTCTTGGTCAGACTTCGCTTCGACAGTGAAAGCTGGAGCTGTTGGGTGTAGACGGAGCGTTTCCCTGAGGCAGGCCTCGATGTAAGGAAGCTTTCCCATGTGCTCCACTGTAATGGCATTCTTGCCACACACTCTCATGACTTCCTCTTCTGCCTTTGAATATGCCTCTGGGCTTTCGAGTAGTTCGTAGAACAGGAACGATAACAGTCCGGATGTGGTTTCGTGGCCTGGGGAAAACATATTAGCCTTGGACGTTAGACTGTTCGGGTCACAATCTTACCAGCAATCAAGAAAGTGATCATGTTATTGATGATCGAATCGTCACCGAGCTTTTGACCAGTCTTGGAATCCACGTTGTTGATCATGGCATTCAAAAGATCCTTCTTGTCGGTCGGATGCTTTCTTCTGTCTTCGAGCAGTTGCTTTGCAGTATCCTTCATGACGTCGATATCAACCTTGTAGGATTCGTCTTGCTTTCTGTACAGGAAGCCAGTCATAGGAGGACGTCTTGACCTGGCGAAGGATTCTGAGAGCGTTCCAACCATAGCGTCAACGAACGGGTGCATTTCGTCGTGATAGAAAGAGTTGAAACGAGTGCCCATTGCGCAACTGCAACCCACGTCAGTTCGAGTCTGTACAGTCACTGGACAATTCCGCCTACAGTGCGATTGAATCGAGCGTGAGTCTGGTGAAGTCATGACTAGCATCGATGGCGTTCTCGGGGCCGAATCTAGCCCACTTCAGAACCATCTGAGACACGATATCTTGCATCTCTGGAAAAAATAAATGTCAGTTCGTAAACAACACGCGACGAAACTTCCAAGACGTACCTCCAAACATCGATTTGATAGGCAGTGGACCGAAAGCAGGCATCAGGGTGCGATGAGCGACCGCCCAATTGGGCTCGTCAGGGTACGCCGTGAAGAGTCCGTCATGAACTGCGTTGCGCACCTGCTCCAGAGGGCCCGACACGGACTTCTGAAAGTTCTTCTCGTCGAAAAGTGCTTCAGCAAATGCATAGTTGGCGACAAAGATGCGTTCGGCCGGCAGTCTCAACCTGAAGATTGGCCCTAAAATTCATGTGAGCACCTGATAGGGATCCCGCCTTGTTGCGATGTACGGACCATGAATCGCAGCGAGTCTCGCGAGACTCTGTACCGGATTCTGTGGATCGATCTCGAGCACATTTCCCAATAATGGGTAACCATAGGGTGATGGAATTGTCTTGCTCATCTTGATTGGTGACGCAAAGCGGAAATTCGGAGTGAGGCGGCGGCTTAGTTATATAAGTCCCAATGCACCAGCGGACTGGGTTCATTCGTGATTGAGCATATCACAAAGCATCACGACGACAATAGACCATCGGCTGGAGTCGGGGCATGACCTCACAGAGAGTTCTCGTTCCCTCGATTACCTGGTACAATGATCGCCGAGCAACGCTCATGCAGCAAGCCTTCTGTCAGCAACGGTCGTTTCGCATTAAACTTTTCGTTCACGAATCGGGCTCGGCGCGCACCGATTGACCGCTGCGGGGCAACGCTACGGTCGAATGCGCCATTTTGCTACTCGCCCAATCCGAAGGGCGTACGAGTACAATCTCAGGGTTGGGTCACGATCGAGCGCTATGCACCTGCTAGACATGATGATCACTCACGTCGTGAGTTTCGTGAAAGAGATCCTTTCTTTCGACGCCACGAAGCCTCACAGATACACACACATCGTGACCCGGATCAGCCGTAGCCTCTGACTCAGTACCCCTGACACATCCGCGAGCTTGCGAGTGTCGAAGCAAGGGAGAAGCTCAAGAATGCGGCCATATAGCTATCCCGTAGTCGGTGTTCGATATTCAGAGTGCTTGATCTTCGTTCTTGTCTTCGTCAGATCCCGCTTGCAGTGCCATGGACGTAGAGGCTCACACAGGAATGAGGAGACGTCAATTGCATGCAAAGTCTACAGTTGGCTGGTAAGCAAGGGACGCCCTGTTTCAAACCCTTCATCTATATCTGAACAGCCTAGTTATACTTGCCGTCGAGAAAAGTTACCATGTGACAGTTCTCATTCACCGTGGTGAGTAATGGAGAACGGCTAATACTCGCGGCTTGTATCCAAAACATGATGCTGACGGACCGAAGTCTTAATTGCACAAGGAAGCATCTCCGATGCACAAACCCCGTGTATCCACACGATGCGTTGCCCGAAAACTCGCGCGTATCAAGCCAGCTCATACGATATCTTAGCCAAGACAATATCATTGCAGGCATAGAATGGTCTTCACTGGAGCCATATCCAACACCACCTCGAGATCAGTTCCTATTGTCTCGGACGATACACATCGTAATGGAGACTGGTCGCTACAGCATGCATGGGTCTTTCTGTAGCAAGATTCTCCCAGAGTAAACAATTTGGTCGACATGTGTGGCTTTCGCGACTAATTTACCTGCCAGATTCGTTCGCCTCTCTCAGTGTGTTGACTACGTTCGCTACAGCATGTGTGCGCTTGTCACTTTCTATATTGGCAAGCTAGCCAAGCTTAGTTCAATCGACATATTAACACACCAGTATAGAGGTCTGGCCTTGAGACGTCTTCGGGCTTCTACATCTTTGCCGCCCTCTGAGACCGCAGAACCAGTGTTTGCTGCTTCCTTCCTCCTTCCCTGGGTTGCTTACGACAGGTAAATAACCTCGAGTTTATCAGAGACGTCTGCTGAAGAGATATGCAACAGTGACGAGTTCGTACAACTCACTAAAGGCGTATCGCTTGCAAGTATTGTGGTTTCCGGCTGTATGTTGCTGAGACTGACGCTCTATGGCATAGGCCCTCAAGATGTCAGACGATCTGAACATTGATTCATCACTAATCAGATACTGGAGACCCCCACCGCATGCCGACGTTCAAACATCCAGTGTCCCTTTGGAGGTGGTGCTTCGCGAAGTCGTACCAGTCTTAGTCTACCTGAGGAGTTATGTTTGCGATCACAAGGAGGTACTCCAAGCTCTCAAGAAGCTGACATACTTCGTTTCCAATCTGCGATTGATCGCTCCACCTGGAACGGTCTATGCACAACTCAGAGCCATTTTCCCCATAAGACACTGGTTACACTGGGCTCCCGGCCTGGTTGAACAGATGTGCATGGCCGACCCACTAGCAGCGATCTTCCAGGCTTTTTATCATGTGGTAGTCATCGCCATCATGCCCTACTTTCCCGCTGCTGTTCGTTCTTTCGCACTGTCAGAGCGATGTGCGCAGATCGAAGCAATCTGGGTTTCACTAAAGGACATAGCTTCATCTTCGGATGGAATTTGGGCAAGGGATGTAAGAGAACTGATGGAGGGTCCTCGATCGGTAGCCATCCATTACTCTCGTCACTCCGTGAGGGCTTGTTGAAACGTTATGATCCCATCGAAGTATCGTACTTTAGCCTGATTACGGTCGACAGGAATCTGAGTCAGACACGCGCTGGCTGTCGAATAATGTCCCATCCGCAACGAGCTTGCGCAACGTTGGTGCTGAGTCGTATGTTGAACATGTAGTTAGGCTAGCCAAGAGGCTGTGGCAACGTCTTTCATCGTTTTGGTACGTGCTCGAACTCCAGAACGTCGCTCATAAGGTTTTCGTTCCCCGACCTGTCTGATCCCGTGGCTAGCGCACGTTGTGCCAGGCGGCCGATGGGCTCAAGGACTCGTCCGGGGCACAATTATCGAACGCCGGCTTGATTGACCGTTGGAAGGCCTGCAGTGACCCCTCTATTCATCAATTCGCTCCTGGTTGCTCCTTGGCGGCGGAAGCCATCACGCCTGGCGACGAGACTAACTGCCATGTGCGAATCGTAGATGTCCACGTCAGCAATCTCCGTGGCGATAACACGTTCCTAGGTTGTTTTGTGAAACACGCAGCTTCTCATACGACGCGCCGCCCCCTGCGCATTGGCTCGGACTCAATGTCATTTGAGTATCTACTGACACAAGACTAAGGAATTGGTGAGATATACAAACACTCCATTATGTGCCCAGCTCGTGAATCCAAATCGCTTGAGTATAGTGCAGAATGCCGGCGACTTGCAGTATCCGGCTAGCCGGGACCGTCGGAGAAGGACAGCAGCCTGAGTGTTGGATGAACTGTTTGACCAACATCTTCACCATAGCAGCAGAGCTTTTATTAATTGACCTGTGTCATCAAACTTGTCTCATCGCTGAAGGATCTGTCCAAAGTCGCCCAGAGATCTTACCAGAAGCCAGTCTTTCCAGGCCGCCGCTGACGTCCTCGAAAGCGATCTGTTCAGTGACCGGGTTGATCTTTCCCGCTGAGATGTATTCCAGAACCTCACGATATTCCTGTAGACTCGCACCCATGCATCCTCTGAGGTGAATTGACTTCATGGTCAAAAGCGAGGTAGGCAGAGTCGCCTCGTTCACACCAAGGCCAACCAAGACGACCACTCCGCCAACTTTGACGCGCTTGATGGCCAAGGCGGTTGTCTTGCCAACACCTGCGAAATCGACAATGGAGTCGAAGAAGGCGTCTTCCACATCGTCCAGGCTCTGATGGCAAGCGATGGCGCCAGACTTGCATGCGGCTTCGAATTTGCCAGTGTCGATGTCGAAGCCGTATACATTGGCGCCTCGAAGTGCGGCAGCTACAATTCCATTGAGACCGAGACCTCCCAGACCCAAGATGGCGATGTTTTTCCCAGGTCTAGCTTCGGCCTCTGCGACCACAGCGTGATAGGCGGTGCTGACAGCATCGGTAGCGACAGCTGCAGAATGAAGAGCCACGTTCGCAGGGACGTGGACCAACTGACGCACGTTGGCGATGCAATACTCCGCAAGGCCTCCGTCGACGCCGAGGCCTACGGATATCTCCCAGGCGGCGTCTTCCTTTGGGTAGCCGACTTGAGCCACTGCCACTCTGTCTCCGGGTTTGAATGATGTCACCCCAGAGCCAACTTTGTTGACGATTCCTGCTACTTCGTGACCCAAAGTCAATGGGGCGTGCACTCCGAAAGGCTTGAGGTCTTCGAAGCCGCCGTGCAAGATGTGAAGGTCGGAATGACAGAGACCTGCGGCTTTGACAGTGATGAGAACCTCATCAGCAGCAGGTTCGGGAATGGGTAGCTTCCTCTGCTTGATGACTCCATCGGCGGTCTCGTAGCGATAAGTTTGCATGGTGAATAATAGAAGAGGGTGTTGGGCTTCCGATGAGAGTGAACGGAGAAACACAGAGCCAGAGAATCGTTCAGAAAACTTTTGGGTTGATTGATGCACTACGCACGCCCAGAAATTTCCCTCAACCGAGTCCGCATTGAATAGCCTGTCAGGGCTCCACTTGCGAACGCAGCTATTCCTGTCATAACGTTTATCCTTTGCGACTCTCTCCTCGTCTAGCGCCCGAGCCTGGAAGATCGGCTACAATACTATCCGAGCCACGGGACCTTTCTGTTGGGATCACAACTACAATCTCCGGCATATTGTAGTACATACGATAACCCTACGCTCATTTCACATTCACCCGTAACGAAGGGACCACATATCGCGACTTTGTCGATCTGACCAAAAGTGACCAGTCGATTTCTCACGAGGCACATGAAGTGAATTTCAGAACGCTCAACGAAACTCTACATGGTCACTTCGATCTCCGGTATGAAGAGGATTTGTGAGTCTGTGAATCAACTGATGGGCGAGTAATTGTCTGACTATGATTCCGAGATATCATGTAAAGGCGAGTCGAGAGACAGCCTATGCTCGACGCATCGGGGTCGTCGAACATTTCACCCTCCGAGAGGATGAAACGCCTCCTTATCAATGACAGAGCAGAGAGCAATACCAGTTTGTTGCTATGGTCGTGGATGCTACTGCCATAGTAGACCATGATTAAGTGCCACTCATGGACCTGGAGTGCGGCGCTCCCATGAAATAGCCTTTGGGCCCTGCGGGCGCCGAGATTGAGGGCACTCTTGCTCCACCCGCATGCTTCTTCTCTGTTGGGGATGAGATCGCATGGTCGAAGTGCGGAAGATTTCAAGGCAGCGGACACACTGGCAACTTGAAGTAGCTCTTGCTCGACTCCAGCAGGCCAGCCGCAGCAATGTACCATGCAGCAAAAGCTGACAGTATTCCGAACGCTCCTCCGGCACGTAGGCACGCTGTGTTTGGGTTCTTGTGGCCATCACCCAGCAAGTAGGCAATGGCCAAGAGCAGAAATGCCAGATCGAGTAGCGAGAAGAGCATTAAGGAAGCCAGAGTTGTTCTAAGCGAGCAGATCACGAGGATAAAGGTAAATATGAACCAGCCCTAGGGGTCGCGTCAGTCGCTTTCTCTACAAAGAGCCTATCGACAGGTTCATACCATCAAGTAGATACCAATCGAGTTGTAGAAGGGCGAAGATGAATCTTGAGTCAACGTCTCGACGATTTGGAAGCCTCCGGGAGTAAAAATTATGGCTGTGCCAATCCAGAAACCAGCAAACGAGGAGAAAGCTGTGGCACCAAAGCAGTTGCCCTTTGCCATTTCCCTAGATGTTGCGTTAGCTGCATCGCAGGTTCAGAGGACTCTACGCAACACTGACCACATGCCAGCAAGTAGCTGCACTAATCCGCCATAGGCAAACGCAGCACCGACCACGATGTTGGGTTGATCAAGCCCCCGCGTGCCAAGATTGATCAGAGATAGTACAAATGTCGTCAACGCGAAGGCGCACAGGCCTAGAGGTGAAGGATCCGCGATCTGGCTGTGGGGAGGTGTTTGAATGATCCTGGTCCCCATTTTCTCCAAGGGTTGGAAATGTTTCTCATGTGGCGTGTTCTCCGCGGGTTGGCTCTCGAGGATGTCTCGATGCTCGGCGTGATCACTCATGTTTTGGATCTGGCGCTGGGTGGAATATCCCGATGGACTTTCGATTGCAACGAATATGGCTAAGTGAAAGATCAGGCTGTGGCTGCTAGGCAGGACTTATATGCAGGTATGCGAAACGCGCATCATAAGCATTTCAAATTCACAACAACAACAAGATGGCTGAACGAAAAGCTTGTAAACACGGTTTCAATTGCATTCACAAAGCTCATCGGGAATTGAAACTCACGGTATCATATCTGAGTTGTTGCTTTGTCGCCCAGACACCGACAAGTTCGTAGATGGCCGGCTGCTAAACCCTTCTGAGCATCTTGATCGTGCAAATCGGCGAATCTCAGCTCCCGTCCCGCTCGCTGAATGTCACCGGAGTTTAAAAGACTACTGTTGGAAAGAAGTAAGCAACAGACAAATTTGGCTCCAAAACGGTTATTGAGGTCCAGCTCGCTCCAAGTCGGAGGTCAATACGGTCCGTCCTCGACGCAACGGTGAAGATTATGATATCTTG
>Ga0058698_10000976_pt1 | contig 13815 bp, 10 predicted proteins | sample AgamicAsSfe_FD_67288 | JGI IMG/M metagenome (GOLD analysis project Ga0058698, IMG submission 67288) | Agave microbial communities from Guanajuato, Mexico - As.Sf.e | ecosystem: Host-associated > Plants > Phyllosphere > Phylloplane/Leaf | place: Guanajuato, Mexico | collected 2012-05-30
ACAACAGCGGGGATTCGCTAGTGGTCACCCACCTAACTACTAATCCGCCGGTACACTGCTTGTATATGGCTGAGCGGACGGGAAGCCTAATTTTCAGTGTCCTATGGTCGTATGTGGAAGGAGTGGTAAGGTATTATCTTATATTCCAGCATTGCGGTGGTCTTGACAAGAGGTCACTCCTTGTCCTGTCGTTTGTAACGTCAGCATCAAGCGGGGACAATGGGCGTACGTGACGATCTTTTGCTGTAAGATGCCACTGACAGCTTTCTCCAGACGCCAGAGAGATCATGCACCTCATTTCATGGCTAAAGTTCAAAATAAGGCGACGGGAGGTCTGAGACAAATCCGTTGAAGATGTGGCACACCAGCCACTGAGGTAAAGAGATGTCTCACGATGGGGGATGCAATCATAACGCGTGTAGAGTCCGCGGCACGCTCGGCCGAAATCGTAGGGAGACAATGCGCCCTTAAAGTGCGACACACTTTGCGTTGTTGTCGGTGGTCTTGTGGTGACTAAACCATTGGTGGTGCGATGCGAGCTACTCGTGTAGGTGCATGATCAGAGCTGAGTTTCCCCCACATCTGGACTTTCGATGCAGCGACCTGGTACTCGGGTCTCTGCCGCTCGGCGTGGCGATACGTGTTAAGCCAGTGCAATGGATAGTAGGAAGTATCCGACAGTCAGGACGAAGACAGAGCTTGTGCTGCGAATAGATTGCGTCACGGCTATCGGGTCTCTGTCCGCGCCTGCGTACACAAAGTAATCCTATCGTGGGTCACTGCAGCCATGCTCATGTTGGATAGCTGCATACGTTCCATGTTGGCTCGGTACCGACCATCCGGGTATAGGTAACGATGACTGACCATTGGCAGTCGGCAGGTCCGTGGAGAGACCCCTTATCCATTTGCTCGACGAGTAGATGTGTGATAAACGGTGAAAGCATGGCAGTAAAAGTGCCTACGATATAGAAAGATTGATGCGCTTGCGCAGGAGGCCGGCCCAAGAGTCCGCGGGGTAAGACGCATAGGGGCTGGCCAAAGCGGGTGGCATCTGTTATGGTGTAGTGTATGTAACAACGGAGGGTACTCGTGCTCGGGTCGTGGAACCAAGCCCATTGTTAACAGCCCGAGGTCTGCTCGCGTACGAGGACCGTTGTAGGGTCGCACAAGCTGGCCTTCGTTGCGACCAAAGACCGGCAAAGCTCTACCTCGAGGACATGCGCAACCTATGTGCATGCAAGAACCATGAAAGGCGTGTTGAGATTTCGCAGCGGTCTCTGTATGATTGGGTCCACTTTCACGAGGCGGCTGACTGCATACCCTTAGTGGTGTACCACGAAGATGCGGAAGCGCGTTTCAGGTGGCCAAGGCAAAGACCCGACTCCATGGCAAACATCCTCGTGGGAAGACAGTGTTTTAGCCGTAACAGTGTGTTCAAGCCACGATACGTTTCTCACCTCCTGGAATGGTTAGAGAGGTGATTCCAAATCGCCCGTACACAGCTCTAGTTGACAAACGGCGCAAAGCATGGCGTCGTAGGTTGGGAATACCAGATAGATTAGTCTCCAAGCCATAGTGAAGGCAAACGCGTCGCGTCGTAGTGTGCACATTGATCCATTTCGGGAGATCACGACCGTGATCGGGCAAACTGCGGGAGGGCATAATTCGAGAACTCAGCGTCCGCGGCGCGACACCCAATCCATGGTTATTTGCGGCCGTCTTACATTATCCTCTGATGTGCTAGTCGGCTCGCCCGAGCGAGGCCGGCAGCTCTGCATCACTGAGCTGACATTGTAAGCAGTAGGTGTGGTGGAAGCGAAGAGATGAGCGCTTAAAGCTGTGAACCTGGGGGATTATAGAGATGAGAAACTTTCAGTAGGTGAGGATATCGTAAGACGACTAATGCAGACCAAGACCAGAAAGGTCTCTGTACTTTGGAGGCAACGGCAGCACGAAGCAGGGTCCTGGCCTGGTACCCTCCGACGCGTGGTGCGAGGAGTGCGGCCCCCTGCAGAGAACACCTGGCCTTCGCATTGCGGTCCTGGATAAACGACGTGAACAAAGGATGATGTTAGAGACGGCACACCTGCTTGATGGGGGGTATTTTGGCGGAAGCGCTGATGCTAATGCTCCCCTTCTGGCTGCTTACACACAGCCACCAGAGTTCCGCTAGGCACTCGTTCGGGGCAAGCGCGGCTGGTCACACGGCATCAGCTTTCTAAGAATACTACGAGGCCACACTGACCATGTTCTGCTAACATGGCATTGTTTGAACGAGCAAGGAAGGCTGTTGGAAGTGGTCGCGTTCGTTTGTCGCGTTGGCGATGAGGGACGTGTCTGTAGCGACGATGCTCATGGCACCAGAGCGCGTAGCTGCAAGACGATCAGCTACTTTGGATCGGGATATTCTGACAATCGGGGAGGCCGTGGCATTGGAAGACGTCAGAAGCATGGGACTAGTGATGGTCAAGTCAGCCTCATCTCGCGGAAGGAGCGACGGGCGGGAGTCGTTGCTTCTCTCCCGATGCGGCGGGAAGCAAACAAAGCGAGGCAGCTGCGACGCGCCGACCGAGGCAAGAGCGATGGCGCATGAGAAGGTCAGCCAGACGACGCTGCCACGGTATTGTCGACAACAACAACAATGAGCGCAGCAAAGCGCCTGCGTAGGACAAGAGCGATTCCCTTCGCCGGCGCATCGCCGTCGGGCAAGCAGCAGTTGCATCGCAATGTGAGGCATGGGCGTGGGCAGCGTTGAGGTGCGGTGCGGTGCCTGGCGGCGGCGGTTTAGAGTGGCTGCCCGGCGAGGCACAAGATGGACAGGGATGTTGGCGATTTAAGGTTCTGCAAGCCACACCAGGAATAGATGCATCTTCGCTTGACCGCTGGCAGCGAAGCGCATTGCTCACCACACTCCAACAAATGCCCTCCCTTCCTGCCACTATGCCATCACCACAACGCTCATATGGGGCCATGCTGAGCCTTGCCATGCATTGGCCGCCATGGACAGCCATCTGCCGTCATTGCGGCCACTCGTTGTCCACTGAGCCCTACAGCCAATCTCCCAGACTTGTGAGGCTCATAGCTCGCCCTGACAGCTGTCCGCATTAAGGGCCGTAGACTTGCTGCTGATGCTCACTGGAATGCTGGGCTGCATGTATATCATCGTTAATGTCACCGCCGCGCTGGGCACCCGCGAATCATGCTGCTACGCCCGGCTCATACGTCAACCTCACCATATTCAGCACCCCGATCTCCCTCCCATATCTCCTTCTCACTGCTCGCCTTTGCATCCCTTGTTCGAGATTCTAGATAATCACAATTTCTCCACATTTCGACGCCTCACGGGTAGTGTTTGAGGGCTTTGACCCTGGTTCTCCGCATCCGCGCCTCCTGCTATTGCAGAGGTCTTAGAACCCCACTCCACATCTCAGGTACTGGCCAAGACCATCCATCTCTCTAGCATTCGAACATCTTCCGTTTTGGGATTACATTCTGGTGCGGTGTCGATCGACCCACTGCGCGCGACCATCACAGTCCAGAGCATATCATCACTCGCAGTGGAGCTCAGCTTACTGCCACTTCGCAGTGCTGCGCCATCTGAGGCCACCCGCAAGAGCCTCAGTGCACAGGCTTCAGCCGCCTGCTCTCCACTACCGCCTGCATCCCTGTATGCAAACATAGGGACTGTCAAGCTTTGCGCGACGTGGTGCTCAACGGTCATAGTGCTAGCCTTTGAGGGCGTGCCTCACCATCGACAGGCCCGTTAGTCTACCAGTTTGACGGGATCGGTCATCACCAAGAGCCGTCCCAGCCCCCAGGAGCTCGCTGTACTCACTCGCTATTCCTTGCAGCTGCGTCTATGCTCCGCCATCGACGTTGGACCAATCCCGTACCTTTTCCACAACCTTGGATTGATTCGTCGCTCGATCCGTACATCAGCTCTACCTGGTATTAACTGTTGCCTATCTCCACAGTCATAGCTCCGTGGTCCCGCAAGTCTATATACTGTCCGCACGGCAAGGCTGCCGAGCCTCATGCATATTGGTCAGCCCTTGGTACATGTCTCTCTACTCCTTTGTCCTAAATGTAAGTCAACTCGCCAGTCACATCAAAATGCAGGTCGATTTATGCAGCTTTCCGTATCAATTCACTCACACTCATCTCAGCACCTGGCATCTGCTCTGAATCAGTCTCCAATTGCGAGAGCAACAAGTCCCGTTCCCTGTTTCCCCGGCAGCGAGCTTTGATTGTCTGAGTTGCAGCGGGCGAAGACCTGAGTCTTCCGGTCTTGACACAGACTCAAAACCGCTGTGCTTCCCGTATGAATCGGACTCTTGAACATCCCGATCGTTTGTCTCTAAGCAGGCTACTTTTGTTGGCTTCGCTGGTCACAAGGCCGTTCAGGACTGTCTCCAAGTCTAGCTGGCATTACATCTGCAGCAATTTATCGAACCTACTTGTCGCAACATCTGCCTGCAACAAGGACCTATTGTCTCTGTATTACTGGGAAGGACGCGGACCGTTGCCCCACGGTTTCGGTTACATCCCATCATCGTTTGGCTGCCAACGAGACGGGACAGCCACCTCGCCGGCATTACCTTGACAAGCTCGTCACTATCCAACTGACCTGTTCTATCTTATCAGAATATCAGGTGCGTAGACCATGCCCTATGTGACAGTTCCTCGAGGCGTGTCAGTACACCCAGTCCTGAACCCCTCCATTGCTGCCTGCCCTCTAACCCCCCACGCGAGGCTGCCTGCTAACGTCTACATAGTGTCCTCCTAGATCAACCACGCGCCTTTCGCTATCTGCGCCAGGACCTGTTTTCAGGGTTGCGCAGTTCAAGCCTTGGCAGTGGACTTCAGGCCGTCCCAGCCGCAAGAGCCATAGCAATATTGTCAATGTCTGGATACGGCAAGAACCATGAATATGTATATGGTAAGTGGTTCGCGGCTCATCTGACGAGTTTGGAAGCGCACCTGCCCAAGCTGGGTCGGCTGAACCCGGCACTGGCCCACGTGAGATCGATTAGCATGTTTGACTGACCACCTACGTCCCAGATGCCGAAGCCACCAGATCAAATCAGGTTGCGAGCTACCCAGGCATTGCGCAGCCCGCATTCGCCTCGCATTACACGGATGCGCCCGCGCTACTAGGCCATGAGTCCACGAGTGCAGAGGTGCCCTACATCCCTAGCTCGACGTACGAGTCACGCGGCATAGGAGACGTTCAATCCAATCCAGCATTTATCGATGCAATAGCTCGTCATCCCGCCTCACTTGCAGATACTGAAACGGAAATCACCGAACCGATTACACCTGCGCAAGGTACAGCTGGATCTCTGGTAACGTTGCAACTCCGGACGAATTACGACCTTGATGCGAACCAGCATACCTTCATACTCATGTTTGGCCAAAAGAAGTGCGTTGGTGCACTTCAAAAAGTCGACTACGAAGACGACGAATCGTGGTACAACTACGTACTGAACGTCGAAGTGCCCCCTTTCCCACTGACCAACACATTCGATCCAACCATGATGTTGAAACTGCAGATGGAAGATAAGATGGGTAACCTACGATCGCAAACGAACGCGGGAAAGTTCACCTATACCGACATGTCGCCAAACCTCGCATATCAATCATCGCCGGATTTCTCAAGAAAACGAAAGTACTCCCCCGAGTTTGGCAATGGTCGAGAATTTTCCGACGGTAACGCTGCAAAGCGAACGTTTGCGAAGCCACGCGCTATGTCTGGAGCGTACTCTGCTGCACACATGTCACCGCTGGCGACCCAGTCTGCGCTGGCCAGTTCGTACGCACAGAGTAGCAGGTACAACCTAGCAAAGCCAGCAAACTACGGTTCGCAACTGTCGCAGAAAGGCCTTTACGCAGTACCCTCAGGCATGGGCATGAGCCATGGTGAATACGAGCTTCCGCAGATGTCGCCAATGCTGCATTCATATGCTCCCTATAACTCCCTCGCCAGTACTGGTCGAAACCACACAGCCCCCGTCTTGCCTTCACCGTCCACTATTTCTACACCAGTCCTCGTCCGAGCCACACATCTTGCGCAGGCGAGTGGGAGCACTTCTTCGGTCCGGCCTTTCAATCCGTATGCTATGAGTCAGAGCAAGGCGGTGCTAAAGATAGACGGAGATCTTGACAAGATGGCAGACGATTGGTCGCAGGAAGAGTTGGAGGCCAAAAGGCGGCTTGTTGGGTTCGAACGATCGCAAAATGGCAGCACCATAACGACTTCCTTCGAGCCTACTCCAGGAGAAGGTCGGGATGCACGTCGTATCTGTGTCAGCTGTATCTGGTGGGAAGAAAAGGACGAGTGCTTCATCACAAGTGTAGACACGATATATCTTCTGGAGCAACTCGTGAACGTACGCTTTACCGTCGAGGAGAAAAATCGCATACGTCGCAACCTCGAGGGTTTTCGCCCTCTCACCGTTTCGAAGGCAAGACCAGATAGCGAAGGATTCTTCAAGGTTATCATGGGCTTTCCCCATCCCAAACCTCGCAATATCGAGAAAGACGTCAAAGTATTTCCCTGGAAGATACTCGCGCATGCACTAAAGAAGATCATCAGCAAATATGTACGTTCTCTTGCGACTTTCTGTGCAACAAAAAGCTAACAAAACCAGTCTGCTAGCTATGCCTCAACGGCCAGTGCTGGGCATCTCCCACTTTCCACAACCTCCTCGTACGCTCCAAGCGCCACCCCACAGGCAACATTGAGCGCCCATCGAAACGCGTCACCACAATCAGTACCCACGTCCACTGCTTCAACGGCCTACACGCGTAACCTGGCCTCTTCTAGCCTATCGCCCCACCAGAAGGTGGCAGCAGGGCTCGAAGGATCAGCAGGACAGGGCATACCGGTCTCTCAGAGGACACCTCCAGGACAGAGCATGACTCCGTGGAGCACTTCCATTCATCAGATGTCACAATACCCCTCAACGATGTCTCATGAGGGGCGAGGGTCCTGGGACTATGGGTATCTAAGTGCTTCGGCTGCGACGGAGGTGCGGCCCATCCCCCATTCGCTGCAAATGCCACGGCAGAACGCGACGCCCAACCTCAGCCACATATCCGCAACCCATACCTACCATCAATACGGTGAAGACACGACGAGGGTGTAGGAAAAGAAGGATTCGGAGAGAATGTCCACAGGGCCACAGATACGACTACGCGTTATGGGCGTTGATCAGCGTCGGGTGATCAGCCAATGTCCGCATGATCCATGACCGCCTAACCCGATCGGGTGTTGCACCAATCTTCCTCCACACCACTTATCGCTAGATCCGCCTCGCGCATCTCGCACATCTTCTCAAGTTTACAGTTTTGTTCCCAATTTTCTTAACATCATATGGTATCTGGTTTGGCGTTGAATACGGCGATTTCGGCATTTGGACACAGGACGCATAATACCCCGGGGAGGCGGCGTTCACCATATTTTCGGATTCATCGTCAACAAGCATGTATAGGATAATGGCGAGCAGTCGGGCGATGCCTCACGCAAACAACTTGATCGCGAACCCTTGTCAAATCCAGCATGGTCAGCTCTGCATTACACTGGCGTTTTCTCATGTTCCTCTATACCCAATAATTTCTCCGCTACCCACCTTTAATCGTTCGCTATCTTTCAAAGCTCCAAGACCATGTCTCTTTCGAGAAAGGGCCACATCACTTCAGCTTCGTACGGCTGCTCAACCGCAGGCACTTTTGCTTTCCACGCCTTCAAGATTCGGTGTCTGCCTTGTTATTTTCTCCATTTGTTGTGGACTCCAAAGATTTCCCATTTTCCTTACTCTATCAACCGCACTATATGTAACGCAATGCATCTGTAACACACTAAACCTCGCCTCCACATATGCGAATCCTTCTAAACATCTCTTTCCGACCTGTTTCGTTCCTAATATGTCAAGTTATGCGAGCTCCGCCACATTACAGGGCGCAGCCACCTTTGGCCCCGGCCTTTACAACTGCCTAATTCTTGCCAAGGAGCTACAACATCCGCGGTCGCCGATGCGATATAGGCATCAGCTAAGCTTATCTACTATGGACTATGATCTCAGCAAGTCGCGCGCATCAGTCGGAACGATGCGGAATGAGCTGTGGGTATCCTGGGGCCCTGACAGATGACCAGCAGTTGTCCCGACACTGAGGACCCGCGTCACACCAGATGTTCAGGCGATCAGTCCTGGCCACGAAGTCACATGCTCCCATAACGACTACCCGAAGCCAACTCCAGGCACCTGGAAGTGTTCTTTGAAGGCTTGCCAACAACTATTGTCGAGACGTTGCGACTGCGCCGCATATTTGCCTTGCCAACGTTTCATATGTCCGCACCACGAGAACGTGCATGTTGCTTATATGTTCGGTGTGCAACAGGAATAGGCTGCGTTTACTAGGACTTAGAATTCAGGACGAAAAAGTATTCGGAGGAAGGCGATGCGCCAGACTAGGTAGGGTGTGAATCACGCCCGACTGCACGGGTTTTGCCTACATATCATCCGTTCATCAGATAACCCAGAGCTGATCGACGCAACCGGTGGGTCTTCTCAGCAGGATGCCAAACTCAACTCAACATCCATGTTCATGAAGACGGGTCAGCCGTTCGACGCATCTGATCATTCCGACCTGACGTAGACGAACGCTTAGATCACGGGCGTAGCCAGGGTTCAGGTCGGCTGGGGTCTGAGTGCTGATCTCACGTTAGACCACGTGGGATAACGCAATGCTCACTGCAGGCTCGAAAGCAGACGCGCGCAAAGACCTTTGGCCCTGGGTCGGTGGCCGTGTAGAGTATGAAGAGCTGTCATCTTGTGGCATACGTGTGGTTTGCCTTGCCATGTCACGTTAGGGCCAAACGACAAAATTCGGAGTAGCAAATTGCATCAGATGCGAGTGAGAAGATGTATGTATTCGATGCTATAGCGTTACTTCTGACTGCCATACTGCACTGTGAGTACCGCAATGCTGATGGAATTCTTCTTTACCTGGTAAGAGTTATGTTTGATATGATACAAGACTTGTATGAAAATGTGGAATTTCGGAAGATCTTGTGGTAGGTCATGCCTAAAAGCATATAAATAAGTGCCATTTTCGATAGGTGATACTAAACTAAAAGTACAGGTACACTCGGACTGAACAGCCAGATCGAGTGGTAAAAGTCGCTCTAATGAGCTATAGACAAACGGAAAGGCGCCGTATTGGCTGGGACTAGATACAGGCAGACAAACGCAACTGCTGTATTCGGTCTCGCATGGTGATGCTCGCATCACACACCGGCATAGCTGACCAGATTGATCTAGTTCTTGCGGAAACCCAGGTCCAAGTCGAGGGAGTCGCCGAGGGAGTCGTAGGAGTCCTCAACGGGGGCAGCCTCGTAGGTGTCCTTGACAGGAGTGGGAAGAGCCTCGTAGGTAGGTTCCTTGGTGGGAGTAGGGACGTAGACGTTGCTGGGCTTGACGGGAGCAACGTTGTAGACCTCGCTGGGAGTGGGAGCAGCCTCGTACACATCAGCGGGGGTGGGAAGAGCACCGTAGGCGGCCTCAGCAGGTGTAGGCATGGCCTGGTAAGCGGCGCTGGTGACCTCAGGCACACCCTCGTAGGCAGCGCTGGTGACCTCAGGCACGGTCTCCTCGTAAGAGTCCTCGAACTCAGGGAGAGTCTTGTCAAGGCTTAGGTCGTCGAAAAGACCCCTCTTGCTCAGACTGTCTGACAGTTCAGGGAGAACATCGTCGTAGGACTCCTCGGTCACCTCTGTCACCTCGGGCTTCATGTTGTATGTCTCCTGATACACGTCTGGGGCGGCTTCGGAGACATCTTCAGCAGAAGGAGTGACGGTGTCGCGCTTGCTTGGGCGAGCAGGGATGGGCTCTCCCTTCTCAGGCATGTCAGACATGTCGATGCCGGAAAGAGCGTCCTCAATCTCGTCGCGCCTGTTGAGGCTGCGAACCGGAGCGTTGTCAACCTGCTCTTGGACAGGATTGGTGAGTTGACAAAGGACTGGAAACGTAAGCTTTTGTCTGTTATGCGCAAAACAGTCCCATATGCTGAACATAGAAGACTAGGAGAATGAGTGCCACCTACCATCAGAGCCATCGCAGGCGGCCTCCTTAGCTAGAGGCAGCGCGGTAGCGAGCTGAGCGGCGATGACGAGAGCGAGAAACTTCATGTTGGCGTTTGATTAAGTTCGATATGAATGATCGTAAGAATATTAAAGTAAAGTAGTGTATTGTAGTAGTGACTGAGTTGTTGTTGTTGAGCTGATGAGCCAGAAGATGGCATGGAGGCTTATTCTTATATACTCAAACGTTTCGAATGTCGGTGTCTGTTCAGATGCTTCTTTCAGCGCACGGTACTGACATTGCTTTTCACCAGAGCAGTGACTGCAAGCATGAAGATCAGATCTGTGCTAATTAAATCTACCAGGTAACAAACTGCATGAACTAGCTCCAACGGCCAGTCTTCGGTGGATTTCCAGATTTCTGGAATGAAATTCATCTCATGGCCAGCACCTTGCCTTTGCCTCAGTCAGATCGGAAGGTCGCATCGTGTTGAACAGTGCGCATCACATATCTAGATGCAATGCACCATACGGTTGGTATCAACTTTGGTGTTGAACAATGCGCACAATCGGCGTGAACCGTTGATTCAGAGCCTTCGTCAGATGAAACGAGAACCAGCAGATCCTACGATGCCCAAGATAATCTGCTCTCATTCTTTCTGGAGAATGCCATGCCGGATAGGATGGCAAGGATCTACACTTCCTGAAGTACTAGCTTGCGGGTATCGTTAGAAACTGGTGCTATGTTCCTTAGAACAAGGCTTCGAGAAGACATCATAACCAGACTGGAAGCTATGCGCGCAAGAAGGCGAAGAGGCTCTTCAAACTTCAAGGAAGACGGCATGAAGTTCAAGCAATTGATCCGTGACCAAGCATACATCCGTGAAGGCAAAGGAACTGTTAGCTTGACGACACAATAGCATATGTGAACTGATCGCAGCAACGAAATCGAGAAGGCGAGGCTGAGAAAGGGAGACGAGAAAGAGCAAACATCGTTGGGTCCTCGGTGTCTACTTAGCGCCCGCTCGGTCCGGCCAAAGTGGGGCAGGGCGATCACATCACGCATGTCAGCGCATTTAGAACCACGATGCACTTCAACGACTTCGTTAATCGCATTGTAAAATCTACCATGTCTGCTATGCGCTAAATGACCATTGCACTGCATTGCATGGAGATTCCCGCATGTACCCCGGAGTATCCTCCGAGACCCTCGTGGCGACAGCACCAGAAGTCCATTTCCGTCAATCCTTCAACTCAATAGAGCATTCTTCTCCAAGCGCCGCCACATCACCGCACAAGAACGAGCCCAGAAGGCCAAGACACGGTTTTCTTCAAAGAAAGAAGCGAAGAGAACCGCCACAGTAAACTTGGGTGAACTCGGAGAGATCAGCTAAGCAGTCTCCTGGCTAATGCTAGTCGGACGCACGTACAGTCCGGTTGATGTTGCTTTTCACGATGTCGGTTGAGCGCAAAAGGGACCCTAAACGCACCAACGAGCGCTAGACGCGTTACTTGTCCAGACTGGTGGAGAAGTAGTGAGGCGACCTATGTCTCGAGTGTCAAGAGAGGGAGGGTGATCGTCATGGTGCGTCAAAAGGGAGATTAGCTATGTTCATTCAAAAGAAAATGAGTTGGAATGGTCCTCTGTGTCTTTGACGACCCGCTTACTGAGACATGAAGACCAAATCCGCGATGATCTTGCCCAAGTGAGAGATTCAAGTGCCTTTGCATCCGATCAGAAACATACATGCCAAGGGCCCAATTCGAGAAGTCGCCACGCGCACTGTTTACGATTGTTATAAAAGCAGACTACAAATTGTCTATCGATATCAATGGAAAGCTTAAGTAAACACAGACGTAGTTCTCTCTAGATCTCGATATCCGACTAGGACACCATGGTATTCACGGCATTATTCTCGGTGTGCCAGGGTCGACGATGGAAAAAGCACTTATAAAGAAGTGCTGCAGAGACAGTTAGCATTTCTTAACTCCCAATGTAAGGCTAGACTTCTTAGCTACATCCCATCAACACATATCTTGTAGGCAACCATCGAAATGGAACCAAAGGTGAACAACATTACCAACTCTACTCACAACTCTTATTTGTGTTAGTCATTACAGCGCGGATCTGCACTGGAAGCGAGCAAGAAAGGGTAGAGCCAACGGCTCGAAACAGATCAGCAAGTACATCATCTTCACGCATTGTCATTGCTCACCGCCTGGACACACAAACTGAGCCAGCCACGCACGCACAAGTCGACGATAGGTCATAGCCTTACGACAAGTAAGCTGTCAACGTCCGGCTAATGGTCTCTCACCGCAAACTCGCCTGCGCTCGTCCCTAGGCTAGCGCTACCAATACGTCATCGGCCTTGGTATCCTTTAAATCGGACTTTGTCACAGATCTCGGTAACCCGCAAACCTTGTTGTTAAAGACTAGTCTCTATGGCATCTTTGTGCTCCCAAGATTGGTGACTTTCGACCATTGATGCTAGCCAACAAAACTTGGCTGTTTTCACATTACTGCCAAAATGTCTTCTCACGGCTACGGCACCTCCTTGTAAAATTTGTAGTCTTCTGGGTGTTGGTATGGTCCAGACCACGTCTCCTAGATGCACTTCAACGACAACTATCCTCGGGCTACTTGCCAGGTTTTAGCATACAACGCTTCGTGTAAAATTGAGCATGACCTGCTGAGAAGGATGATAGATGGATCAAGGAGGAACATATATCAACCACAAAAGGCGAGATGAAGGAATGCCAGAGAATCAATCGGCGGCTACTTCACAAACCCGGAAAGTGCGTTGTCCACTACGAGAGACATTCAATGGTGTCGTCGCAGTTGTCAATGGTGAAAGTAGGAAGGACGGGGACTTCAATATTGTAACTTGAAGTAGTGATGTATAGAACAAGATCTAAAACACACTGGGATGAAGGGAAATATCCAAGACTTCGAAGTGAAGATAACGTTTTTGCCCCTAGACGTACAACAACAGCATTAAAGTATGAAAAACTTATAAAAGTAGTCTTCTATAGAGATTCTATAGGCAGTAACTTTTGGAAGAATTCTTTGTTTTGTTGTTGCATGGTGAGGCACTTTCGGAGATATCTTGTTCCTGGGTGTGTTTGATCTTTCCCTTCATCCTGGTGGACAGTAAATGAAATGAACCTAAGAAAAACGAGACAGCTAACCGCTCTTATACATATACCCAGAAGCAGCCTCCAATTAACCGTACATCCAACTAGTAGATCGTGCCCTCATGTCACTGATCTTCGTTCTACAGCTTTCCAACGTCCAGAGATCTCGAAACAGATTATGCCATAACGTTGACCCATGAACGACAAGCCCACTTAACAATACCGCGTAACAAACGACGCCACCAACATCATAAAATGCAGATTGTGGTCACAAAGCTGAGGTGAAGCCAAACAAGTGTGTGTAAACGCAAAGGTAGTTCTTTCATTATCTACATGACTCATGTTCCATTCATCCATCTCATACTCATGTGCCCAAACTTCATCAAGCTAAGCGTGAACGGTCATTAACGAGGAGGAGAGAGATAGGGAGAGATCGAAACCAGGAATCGATCAAACCAACAAGGAAACAACCAGAAAAACAGAAGAGTACGACAAAACAGTCTAAAGTCCTCCCACAGCCACCAACCAAGTAAGTGGTGCCAGTGCAGCAAGGGTATAATGCAACTTCCCAACTCAATCTCCTTCTTTTCTTCATC
>Ga0058698_10000977_pt1 | contig 13811 bp, 7 predicted proteins | sample AgamicAsSfe_FD_67288 | JGI IMG/M metagenome (GOLD analysis project Ga0058698, IMG submission 67288) | Agave microbial communities from Guanajuato, Mexico - As.Sf.e | ecosystem: Host-associated > Plants > Phyllosphere > Phylloplane/Leaf | place: Guanajuato, Mexico | collected 2012-05-30
CTTTGATTATTGCTGAAATGCCACTGGTGCCCTTGAGATGCTTGCTGTTCATAAGAGACAGGATGATTGATTCCATTTCGAAGCCCAGGGTAGGATCGCGAGAGTATACATGACGTAAGGAGACACTAAGTCCAGTGAGTGCAGCAGATATTGCGAAGAAATTACCTTGTTCGCCGGACTCGACAGTATTGACGGTGATGTAGAGATCTTCAAGCTTAGCGGATGCTGCGACCTTCGCGATGGGCTGGCAGCTGAGGACGAGTTCTTGCTTGCAAAGTCGCACGCCCATGTTCAGTCTCGTGCGGCCAAGTAGGGCACGTGGATCAGCCGTCACAATCGTATCGTCCGTGCCCTCATCGGTTCGCTTCCTTTGTGCAGGTATTGCTGGTGACACCTCACGAGGGTCTTGCTGGTCACGCACCAAGTGCTTCACACTTTGGGATATCTGTATGATCAACGGCACGACTGATGGCTGTAAGGTATTACTAGAAGCATCTATGCGCAACTCAACATTGAGGTCAGCTTCTTTAGTCCGAGGATCATCGTACTGAACCCTTAAAGAGATTCCTGGTGACCGGAGTATAGCTGTCGACTCTGCGTTCTCATTGACAAATTGCCCGTACCGGCCTTGCTGTGTGGAATGGTTGAGGTTCAGTGCAGCTATTGCTGGCCTTGTGAACTCTTCCTTCTTCTGCCCCTGAATACGCACAACGGCTCCTGCGAAGTCGGCAGTGACCAGTAAGAACGTTAGCTCTCGCTCTCCAAAAAGCTTTCCAGGCTGTATGGAGCTACTAGCGGCACCGGTGTCAGGCAGTCCTTCCCATGTTGCTGTGATGCCACGCAAGTCTTGGCTAGATTTGGTGATTGACCGCTTGATGTCGTCTATCGGCAGCATGAAGAGTGGCTCAAGTTGCACATCAAGAGCCTGTCCGGCAGCCTGGAAAGTGAACTTTCGATCCGTCGTCGTACGCTGATATTCGACGTTAAATATGATCTCGGGTAGCAGAGCAGAGTTACGAGCTCGCTCTGACCTGAGTGATTTGGCGTTGACTAAAGCGAATTCGAGATTCTCAATACTCAGTTTCGCCTCGGCCTTACTCTTGGCGAGCAAGTTGACAGCCTTCAGGCTTAAAACGAGGTTCTCTTTGTCATGCGAAGCAGATCGTGGTACAGAGTCGCGGACCAGATATGAGATACGAACAGCTTGCAAGTCAAACGCAAAGGTTGTGGTTAGGCCATCATTTGTCTGATCCTCGATGATCTTGGCTTCGATCTGCTCATTAGGCGTTATGGCCACTATGGTTGTATTTTTTGTGTCACGAGATGCTAAGCGCTTGAAGTATCTCTTGTTCCCAGCCAGGTCCAAATGCTTGAGCCTAGTCTGCAAATAACGGAATATCTCGGCTGCTGTAGGGACTGTCTCAGCGAAGATTTCGATATCAGGCCCAAATACGGAAAGAGTAAGTGCTCTGCGAGCGGAATTGACCGTGTTCTGGTCGAGAGTACAGGTGAAGAGAAGACCTAGAGTGATAATCCCACAGTTTCTCATTGCGCTGTGATGTGCACTCTGTAGATTTAGATTGATACGTTCAAGCACCAGCCGGATCTCTGGCACGACGAGTGGGACGCTGGGGTCTTCTGATCGATTGGCTGTTCTCAAGTAGAATGACTGCACCTCGAACAGAACCTTGGCGTTTGCCAGATTTTCATGTGGCGTGATCACATCGACGGTGACTGCTACGCCACCAAAGGTCATGTTTATATCGAAGATGAAAGGCCTGCTGGGCTGCTCAATATGAACTGTTGGTGCTGGTGGAAAGATCTCCAGGATTCTTGTCTTCATGGTCGTGATATCTGCAGTTGCTGCTGCAATAGCACTCTGCACTCTTACACTCATCGCAGTACTGACAAGACCATATAGAGCATGACCGTCGAGTACTAATCTCTCGACACACAGCATAGCCGAGGCAGTAGCTATCTGCTCAGTTTGTAAAAGTCTAACAGAGCCGTTTACTGGTGGCACTTCGAATTCGGACACTGTCGTTCCGGCATTGTCGTTCCTGTTCACCAATCGATGGACTTGCGGTTTCAGATCGAAGTCGATCTCGTAGGTGGACAGCGTGCTGGCATCTGGAACAATTGACAGACGTGCGATGCGTCCATTTATTGAGTATTCCAGGTCCTTCAGGACTGTAAGCTTGAAGTCATAGTGATCAAGAAACAGTGCAACGTGTAGCTGCAGTGGCGGCGTCCCTGAACCTGATGTTTGTGCTGTATGAGCGATCACTTCCTGCCGCATGTTCTCGGCATGGGAGTCGATCAATCGTTTGAAGTAGACGGCCTCATTACTGATGACGGCATCAACAAGCTCTACCAAAGCGACGAGCTCTTCTTCGAGCGTAATACTCATCTTCATGCTATCTCCTACAAGTTTTAGATTTCGCAGGATACCAGCATCGGACAGTGCCTGTTCAAATCCAATTACGAGACTAGGATTTGTAACTCCCGAGCGCCAGATCAATGCCTGATGAGTCCACATACCTATCGAGGCTGTCTTTGCTGACACGACCGCATTGACAGTCACCTCGTCAGAGCCTTGGGTCCAGCCAAATCCGGTGACGGAGGCTTTGATACCGTTGAGCTCGACGATATTGATAAGATGTGGCGTGTCAACAGTCATGGTAACGTGATCGCTAGTAAAAACAATATGCATCTCTTCAAGCATTGCAGAGGCGGACGCTGTCGCTTCCGAAGGACGTATATCCACATCTTGTTGCCCCGGCGCACTCTTTTCGAAAAGCAGAATCACTTTATCGACAAGTGGACATAAGTGCCAGTTAAGGTTCAGTGCAATGTCTGCGCTGTCGATTTGGATAGTGGTCTCCTTGGTACTCTTGTATATCTCGAATAGTTGGAGGCCCGAGGGAGCGAGAGGCGCTGGCGTGACAGCCACTGCGACCGCCAGATCCTGGATTGAGAATTCATTCTGCCTTTTACCAGGGTCAATCAGCAGCGCCAGTCGGCCTGACCTGACGGACAGACTCAAGGGTATGCTGCTGCGATCATGCAAACCAACTACTCTGGTCGTCGTACCATATACAATCCTCATAACTACAGTGTCAGCAGCTTTAGCAGTATCCCAGTCTCGCCAGTTATCTAGTGTTGCAAGAGCCGTCAATGTGCTGTTCTCCGGCAAAGAGAAATAATCCCTGAGACAACAAGCTTCTAGTTCTTCAATCGCTCGCGCGTCCAGACTTTGGAGAACATATCGCAACTTCGAAACGATCTTCCATGACTCACTATTTCTGATGTGATTTGGGTTGGACCGAATGATGTATGACGGTTTCGTCAAGAATGCAGGATCTTGTACCTGCTCTATCTGCGCCACTAGCATGTAGATCAGGTATTGTAGACGTCGTTCCTTCTTCATATTGGTGCTCTTGAAGTCGACTCGCATGTCGTCAACGAGCATGGCGGTCCGATGAATAAGTGCAGCCAGGTACTGTACCTGTGTGCTTGACATTGTCACTTCGACATTACGCACAGAGACGTTAACTGAAGTGCGTTGACCATGAACAAGCCACACTAGGACGTCTTCGATGCGAAGCTGAAACGCTGCGTCGTCCTGAGTATGCTGCTTCGCCCCCTCCTGGGCTGAGAACAGAAATGACCTCATCGTAGCATGTACCATATCAGCATCATCGTCATCTTGCCGGCTTGGAACACTTTTAAGGCGCGTAGCCACAGCTATGTCCTTCGCAATGATGTTGTATTTGTCCGAGGTGAAGGTAATGGTGTTGGCATCATGCTGATCCACTTCGTTAACGAGACGCAGGTGGATAATTGGCAGCACAACTTTGAGGTCTAGAATGGTGTTTTTGCCTTCTTTCTTTGAATGCATCGCAAGGACTTCACTGGCGGCACTGAGATGTAAGTCGTCGAGGATGTCCAGAGGATTACGAGGTTGCATAAAATCAAGAAGATCATGCACGATATTGAGCGCTTTTGGGGTACAATAGGCTACCATGCCCTTATCCAGGGCAATGATCAGACTCGTGTGAGTCACATCTTCATTGCGTGTGTTGCGGAAGGGTGTAGGAGGACCTCGCTTCTGGGCATTGCTCTTCGTTAAGTCAGGTAGATCCGGGACCTCTGTCAGGTTTGGTTCTAGAGATAGCAGCGGAAATTGAGGATATATATCAGCTGAATCACCAGCGTCGTCGCTGGCAGCTAATCTTCTCGCTCCTCTGTGGTCTGACCTTGAATCACGGCGTGTTTGCGCCTCGTTGATACCCTCTGAGTTTGGTTCGGACGACATTTGGACTTGTGAGTCATTGCGATCTACTCTGTGCTTCATGACCTCGGCTGGCAGGGAGCGCTGATATTGCTCCGAATTGTGTGCTGGAATGTCAGTCGGTTCATACAAGGGACTGGGCAGATTTGGCAAAGGTAATGAAAGAACGGCCGAGTCGATCTGGTTCTGAGAATCATTGACGTTGGCGCGACCGTGAAGTAGAAACGCTATACGAGCCGTAGGTTCGTCGTGCAGACGGAGGTAGTCTTCCTGCAGTAGTTTCTGTTCTCGAAAGTGCAAGTCACGGCCCAGCATGCTGAGAGATAACGCGGTGCGCAAGTAAGCATAGGTAGCAGTAGGTGATAACGATCCGCTTCTCTCCTGGGACGCTTCGTCGATGCTCGTACAAGCTAACACGATCTGGGGCACGTTCATGGCCATTCTCTGTGAGAATATACCATTAGTAAGATCGTTGAAATTGCCTCCTAGACCTCGCACATCAACCAGGACTGCGCCATCGCCGACGCGAGACCGGATTCTGATCATGGGGCAACTGAAGCGGACATAAGTGGCATCATGCAATTTTTCACTATGGGGCACTGGTATCGCATTCTCGGCATCATCAATGGTCAAAGCCAGGTCCTTCCCAGCAGCAACGAGCTTTTGCAGGAATGTGCTGGAGCACTCTCCCACAATGTTGCCTATGTCGATATCGAAGTTGCTGACATAGGCGGGTTCTTTGGGTGGAAGGCCAAATAGACGATGTCCAAACACCTTGACACCGTCTATGAGCAGCTCGGTCTGAGCAGAGGGAGTGTCCTTATGAGCACTTTGACTTATGCGTGCGGTGTGGCCAAGATGGATAGGGCTCGAATCGACCATCATTTCAAGGTAGTATGCGGTGACACGAAGATCAATATTAGCAGTATCTATCTTTAGCCATATGTGCTCCGTAGCATCGTACAATCCAGCTGGAAGCAGTATGCAGAGATTAGAGGCTCTTATGTCCAGAATCACATCCAAGTTATTGCCTGGGTTTGGCGATGAATCAGCTCCTACTTCGCCCAGACGGACGAGTTCTTGGTATTCCTGGAGCGTTCGGAAATGGACATTGTCTCCAAAGTAGTTCTCTTTCACTTGTATCAAGTGTCGGGCGACGAATCCAAACATGCTGATAGTGAAACTGTCACCGATAACTGTCATTGTGAGGGTCTCGGTCAGCCCAGGTCGTGTTTCCATACATGCGTTGTAAATGCCGTTGACAGTGACCTTGTCTAGCGTCGTGACGTGTTTGTTCATTAGGAGCGTACTAAGCGTGATCTTCGACGGCAGGCATAGCTCAAAGCCGAGGTGTGTGCCTGTGACATCGAATGTTATGTCTCGACTTTGCGGCAGATAGCGATCAAGAGGAATGACCATGTCTGCATCGAGAGTGGCGCCGTGCAGAATCACGAAGTTGTTATCATCGAGATCCTCTGAGTTTTCAATGATATTGGCATCGTTCGTGTTTAGGAACAGCTTAAAGTTCGAGAAATGCACTTTGAGCAGGTAACGAAATGGTACGAAGGTGAAGAAGTCCGGAGGAGGGCCAGTACTCCAGTCATTGATCAGATCAACTAGTAGAAAGGTATGGTCTCGGAGAAGAAAAAGCTCAAGGTCTGCTACATCTATCTTGAATAGCCATTCACGCAGCCCGTTCCATGACAGTCCATAGGACAAGTCACAATCCAGATTGACGCGTTTCGATCGCCAAAGAAGAGCATGATTGAGACTGGATGATATCTCAATGCCGCTTACATCGACTCCAAGCTTGTTGCCAAATCCTTTCCTGCCAGCAACCATGTCCATGTCGTACATGATGTGCGACCCAGATTTGATCGTGACATCGAACCATGCGTAAGGTCTTACATCTCTTCCAGCCATTGCTGGCTGTCTTTTCTTGGTTTTGGACGAGACCTTCCGTTTTCTTGACTTTTCCTTACCAGCTTCGCCAGGTCTAGGGCCACCAACGCCAGAAGCTCTACCTGCCCACTTAGAGTCTTTCGATGCTTCACGAAACGGTATGCGTAGCATCGTATCCTCCTGTATTGCAAGCGTCAATGCAAATCGTGTGGGTATCCTGGTCATGGACGGTGTCAACGGTGGCGCAGGAACGGCATCACTGAATGGTGCTGGGAAGAATATCTGTTGCAACATGATGCGGTGTCGATCAGCCCATGGTCCGTAGTTGACATGGCCGCCCTTGACGACAATAGACATGCCGTAATCAGGTGGAGTCGATCCATTGATATTACTCGTAGTTGCTGCTGGCACATGATGCTTCTTGTGATTTACAGGCACTGTCCCCGGGATGTCCCAATAGAACCTCAATGATAGAGCGCGGATGTCTGCAATCACGGAGGATTTGCCATACTCGACTGAATCCCATTCGCCATGTTTATCCTGGTGATCATCCTCAAGATAACGATGGAGGCCATGCCATTGCTGCTTACCGAGGAGAGGCGTATCTGCAGGGCCGGTATGCCCTCTGCCATGCATAGCGACAGATTCAACAGAGCCCCCGAACTTGTGTGCCCTTTCACTAAATGCGGTGAACCATTTGTTGAACGACTTTTGCTTTCTGTGACGCGTGGTTCCTTTACTGGCAGCGTTGACCTTATTCAGCCCTGTACTCAGCGCTACATCCTCATCGTGCAATGCTGCTGCCTCGTCTAATTGTGCCATCTTGTAGTCCATGTTCGGCTTCATCTGAATGTAGGGTTTAGAACAATCGAAGTCCATCAGTATCTTGAAGACGTCGAGATTGCCTGCACTCGAAGCATCGAATAGACCCGACGCCGAGTCGAACCTCGCAGATATGATACTCTTAGTATTGTCATTGCCAAGTACTGCGGCACCTTTGCTCACTTCGACTCGAATGGGTAGTAGCCGTAGAAATGCTGGGATAGCCGGAGAGTTTATGGCGTGTGAATCGCTTCCAGTCTGCATTTGATGTTTTGCTTTCCGCCGCAATGGCACCTGCCGAAGGTCTGAAAGCTCAATGTCGTCTTCCCCAACATGTGTCGTTGGCCTTCTTTTGCTATCGCGCCCGTGTTCTGCTGATGACGAGTGTGAGCTCTGTGACTCGATGTGCTCTTCGAAGCCAGACTTCTCAGCCACGTGTGGAGTGTCTTGTTCCTGATGGTTCTGCTGCGTTCTTTCAGACTTATCTTGCATGGTTGCCAGTACAGCGTCGTAGAGCGGACTCCTGTTGTAGATGAAAGCCTCAACACCAGTGATCTTGACCGCTATTCGGCAAGGGAGCTGGTCCTCTTGACTGACATGGCCATACTGCTGATGACTTGCCTCTGTGCTTGTGTCTGTAATGCCATCCTGCTCTTCGAAAATCTTGCAGTCTTTCACTTTTCTGATCCAATACCGCCAGGTGATGTTTCCTCCATGGATAAAGAATGTCTCATTGTCACCATAGTAGCGGACTCCTTTGAAGAAGATGCGCCCGGCGAGAGGCGAGAACTTGAGAGCCTCAATGTCAATGTAGACACGGAATGTGTGCCAGGTGTACAGTCGGATGAGGTACGATAATACCGTTGCAACAAGTCTATGCCAGTAGAAGAGGAAGAAAAGCAAGAGGATACTGTTGACAATCCATTCAATCAGATACACCCAGTTGAACGCACCCGTAGCCCGCAATGGTGTGGCTACAAGGCCTCCCGGACCAGCCATGCCGAGCTACCACCTGTAATGCGACAGCACAGACGAGCATAATGGTTGCGGAGGTTTCAGCATATGAAGACTGCCGTGCTACGCAGACAGGTTTTCAGGTTTTCATATTGATTGATCCACTGTTGTCGATGTTGTGCAGGGTTACCGATAGTATCCTGAAACATATATGGAACAAGCACGTGTTAATATAGTACTGATGACGATCGGGGAGTGCCAGCCTCACAACACCACCATCCCAGCCTGCCAACTTCGATTGAATGCTATAAGCCTGTTCACCCCCTCATGACCTTCTAAAGACCTGTTGCACATGAGCAAACGCCCCCAATCTTCCTAGCGTTGGAGGCAATCGCCCAGGTCGAACCATCAATATGATGACGATAAGCACCGACGGCTTGAAACAGCCTCTCACTGGAGGCTCTGGCGCAAGGTTCGGTCATCTCGCGATCGTCCTTGCGGGAGTCTCGGCTCTTGTCGCAACACTTTTCACGTTCCTCTCCGTTTGGCTCCGTAGGTCTTGCCTTCATCTTGGCCTAGTCCCATCGTACTCGCTGACATTAGGAAGAGGCGAAAAACTTCCGCAAGCCTCTGCTCCAGCGGTATACTATACGCATTCTCGTCATGGTAAGTTCACGTTGGGAAGTCCTCATATAGCCTCATCCCGCTGACATTCCAAGGTGCCCATATACTGTGCCGCCAGCTTTACATCGCTCGTGTCACTCAGGGCAGCATTCTGGATAGATCCATTCAAAGACGTGTATGAGGCCTTTGTGATATACGCCTTTACGGTCAGTTCAGCCCTCCTACATCTTCTTATCCACGCTAATCGTCGAGACAGCAACTTCTCATGTCAGCTCAGCCCTCCTATATCTTTTTATCCACGCTAATCGTAGAGACAGAAACTTTATCGGCGGAGAACGTTCACTCATCATCCTAATGCACGGTCGACCGCCCATTGCCCATCTCTGGCCACTCAATCAGTGCCTACCCAAGGTCGACATCTCCGATCCGCATACTTTTCTAAGCATCAAGAGGGGGATTCTGCAATACGCTTGGTTGAAACCGATACTGGCAATCGCAACAACAGTCATGAAGGCAACAGGCACGTATCAAGAGGGATATATAGGATTGACGTCAGGCTATTTCTGGAGTGGTTTTATTTACAATATCAGCATCACAGTCTGTCTTTACGCACTAGCCCTATTCTGGGTGTGTATGTCGAAAGATCTGAAACCCTTCCGACCAATGCCCAAGTTCATTTCCATCAAAGGAATCATTGTTGCATCCTACTGGCAGGGGTTCTTCCTGTCTATCTTGGTGTGGCTTGGAGCCATCCCAGATGTCCCAGGCTATTCTCCTGACAACCTGGCAGCATCGATTCAGGACGCCTTGATCTGTTACGAAATGCCATTCTTTGCGCTGCTGCACTGGTATGCTTTCTCATGGCACGACTATGCAGACGTCACAATCTCAGCCGCACGAATGCCGATCAAGTACGCTCTACGCGACGCTTTTGGTCCGGTCGATCTCATTCAGGACGCCAAGGAGACCTTTGCGGGAACACAGTATGAGTACAGGCAATTCGATGCTGGCGATAATGTCCTAGCGCATGAAGAATCAGCGCAACGTGTAGCAAGAATCAGCCAAGGTATGCGTTTTTCTCGGGATGGCAAAGGCAAATACTGGATACCGAACCCGCACGAAATTGGTACCAAGACACCCCTGCTGAACAAGATCACTGGACATGATGGAGACTTTGCGGCCGTGCCACCTCATAGTGGCTCTACAAGTCCGAATGCAATGTATGGAACAACAACATCTGGTTACGATGATATTCAGGATGATCCATATCTCGACGATGACGACGAGGAGCTGTTTACCAGTGCCCGCGAGCTTGAGTTTGGTGACTGGAATTATCCTGTTATTACTGCACACAACGCCACACGTGAAGACCGACTGTACGCAGAACCAGGAATGATCACTGCGTCGACGAACCGGCATCTACTGCAAGCTACGAAAGAAAATCGGTCACGACGGAAATCACGCATTTCGCAGATACAGAAAGACGTTGGTAAAGGAAAGCATCGTCGTCCAGAACTGTCGCCAGTCAGAAGTGACGACGAAGAGGACTTCACTCAAGCTGGCGAGTCAGCCATTGTCGACGATAGGGCCTCAAAACATAGCGCTGAAGGCGATGAAGAACATCGCGGCCGTAGCGGCATCATTTCGCATATTCCCATCATCGGTGGCCTCCTTGCGCACCAGCGAACTGCATCTACACATTCTCACAAGTCCCAACTTGTTGACCTGATCGTCGAAGATACGCAGGCGGAGGAGATCGAACGAGTAAGAGCTCGGAAAGAAGGCTCACCCGGCTGGAACAGGCATGACCCGCGTCATTTCGTGCGCGCATACAGTGGTGAAGGCGATGAAGACCAGCAGGAAGAGTACGTGCGAGAAGGATACGAGCCAGCAGGGCAGCCCAACAAGGAGCCGAGAAACCAGCATGGCATAGACGCTACAGGTGATGTCTTTGCCGTGGGCGAGGACGAGGACGGCGATGAGCTGATGGACAGTACGGCTTTGGGGATGCATAACCGGACGGACAAGACCGAGATTGACGCAAGGGACGACGGGGAGGGTGGCAAGGCCGCGATTGATCACGATGCGAAGAACAGGAGATGGAAGACGAGAAATTACAATGAGGACGACCATGCAGAAGACCTGGTCAGGGGCAAAGAGGACGAGGAAGACATGCGTGGACAAAACAAGAGGCAGACTGATCGTGAGGACTTTGGTGATCAGGAGCAGAATCCGTGGGCTGATGGCGATGGTAAATGATTTCATGAAGAGGAGAAGAGCTAACTCAGACCGTTCGCCAGCACAGCGAGGCGTTGTGTACGTAATATAAATGAAACACAATTGACGATTGCACTTTATATCCTGGAAGCACTAAGGTATCTTGGCACTCTCCACGATTTTTATCCTTTGACCTTTTTCTGCAAAAGTTGCATTCATCTTGAAGAAGTCGAGATCGGGAGAACGAAATACCAAGGATACGAACCTTGATAGATTATCAACGGCACTCTCCACGTTTTCCATCCTTTGGCCTTTGCTTATTAGCACACTTTCTATGAGGTCTGATGAAGACTATAGCGAAAACGTGATATATGACATTATGTCTTTCGAAGTCACCGCTAAGGCACTCTCCACAATTACGATGGGGTCAGCTCCGGCAATAATGCTCATCGTGGCAGCCACATGGGGACGCGTTGCTAATCTTCGGACTTTCGGAGATATACATGTTGTACGATAAGGTGATACATCACTCCCGTCGTACTGCAACAACAGACTGACAGAACCACATCTCCCTGTGCAATCCAACCCTCAATGAGACGATGGTCGTATCCGCACCAGCCCGCATCCCATTCCTGGTCGCAGCGATGTTACTGACCGGAGTCTGCAATACCTTGTTGACTAAGTATCAGGTTCAGCACACCTTCCCTCCAATCGTGATCATGTCAGCTCACGAGAAGATGGTTCTGTAGGACAACCAATGCGTGCGTAACTGCCACGATCCCGATTCCTCCAAGCACCAAAACTTTGAGCAACCCGTATGGCAGACCGCACAGATGTTCGTGGGCGAGGCGGGCAGCTGGCTAGTGATTGCAGCATCTGCTCTTCTAGCAAGGCATGGGAAGGAGGATGCAAGAGGTGAATATCAAGCACTGGGGACTGAGCCGCCAGAGGGAGAGGATGTGCATGGAGATCCTACGGGGACTGTAATTGCGGCAAATCCTGCTGTGGTGGAAGAGCATCATGGGGAGGAACCGGTTAAGGAGCCGCGAGCTATGACGGGATGGCGGTCGCTGTTGCTCGCAATGCCGGCAGCGTGCGATATAGTTGGGACGACGTTGATGAATACTGGATTGCTCTTTGTTGTGGTAAGGCATTGCCTGGAGAAGATGCACCATCAAGAACGACAAGACCCTGTCTACCGCATGGCGAGCTAACTCGATACCAAACAGGCATCAGTCTATCAGATGACCCGTGGCACTATCGTGCTCTTTGTCGGGCTGTTCAGCGTCCTCTTTCTACATCGCTCGCTGTCAGCTACCAAGTGGTTCAGCTTAGTGATCGTCGTGCTTGGTGTGGGTATCGTTGGCTTGAGCGGGATAATAGAGCAACAAGCAGGTCCACCGCATCTGCCTGGAGACACTGAGCCCCTTGCTCGGAGTTCGGCTCAGCACGCACTGGACTTGATTCGACGCTCAATCGCCGATACAGATGACACAGCTGCTAGCAATGCATGGAGAACCATTGTCGGCATGATGCTTATCTTTTTAGCACAGACGGTCAACGCAGGACAATTTGTGCTCGAAGAGTCCATCATGAGATCCAGTACAGTAGGACCATTGCAGGTGGTGGCATTCGAAGGTACTTTTGGCCTAGTGCTCACCGTCCTATGTCAAGTACTGCTATACGTAGCATACGGCAGCACAGAATCAGGTAGGGGAGGGTACTTCGATATGAAGGCCGGCTGGGAAGACATCATCGGCCACAGGTCGATCTGGGTGAGCAGCCTCTTAATTATGGTGTGCGTCGGCGCGTTCAACTTCTTCGGCCTGAGCGTGACGAGGAATATAAGTGCCACCAGTCGGAGTACGATTGATACTTGCAGAGTGTTGTTTGTTTGGCTCACGTCACTCGGGCTTGGCTGGGAGCATTTCAGATGGCTGCAGGTTCTCGGCTTTGTCATCCTCGTGTACGGCACTTTCCTATACAATGAGATAGTGAGGATGCCTAGGTGGAAGTCAGTCCAAAGAGGCAGTGATGAGGAAGAAGAACGAAGGGACGAATGATGACAGAATATGACTGATGAAGTTCCAGATGAACACATTATATGCATAACTTTCCACCATGACTGGGTATTCGCAATTGTAACCTGTGAACGCCGCCTAAATGCTGGTTACCCCTTCTCATCCATCTTCCTTCATCGACCACGCATTGATCTCTCCCATACTGTCACACAGTAGAAGTGTGAGCAGTAATCTTACAGCCCATAGCCCAGGTTTCTTTCAGACCTGGGATCTAGAACATTGGCCTCGTCCTCTCCTCACTTCGCAGAACCCTTCCACTAATTCTCCTGCCACCTCCTCCTACACTTGACACACGTAAAGAAACTCGTCATCGGCTCATCCGCACTCCTAATTTGCATCTGACTGAAGAACGCCTCCATACTGTCACACTTTTCATTCGGGCACGGCGCCTCCACTTTCTCTCTGTGATTGTTGCTTTCCGCGCCGCCGAGCACATCTTCGGCGGCTTTGTGCGTGAAGTATTTGCGTTCGTAGTGGGGCTTCGAGAGCGGGAAGGAGTACGGACAGGTGCGACAGGCGAAGTGGTGAGGAGCGACGCCGGTAGCTTCGTTGGATACGCGGGTTATGGTGAGCATGTTGGAGCAAGCGGGACAGACTGCTGAGGTGTCAGTTGGTGTGCTGGGGACAGATTCGACATGGGATACGCACAGAGGAGCATGGTGGCGGATGTGCCCGCTGAGGGGACTTGGAGAATTGAGCAGTTGCAGTGTGATGATGGCGCTTGCTATCACAAGAAAAGAAGTGAGACCCCACACGGAGATTCGGAGATAAGATGACATGACGAAACACAACTGTAACATATCTCCAATGCCAGTCTGCCTGAACGATTTGCATTACAGTACCTGTTTCAGGCATTTATCTGAAAATAAAGAGCCCAATCAATTTCTCTTCAGCAAACGGAACCTACAGCGTGGACC
>Ga0058698_10000978_pt1 | contig 13811 bp, 11 predicted proteins | sample AgamicAsSfe_FD_67288 | JGI IMG/M metagenome (GOLD analysis project Ga0058698, IMG submission 67288) | Agave microbial communities from Guanajuato, Mexico - As.Sf.e | ecosystem: Host-associated > Plants > Phyllosphere > Phylloplane/Leaf | place: Guanajuato, Mexico | collected 2012-05-30
TGTATTCATGTGCTAAGATGATCAGGGTGAGTGAAGTGCTACGTAGATAGCGTATTGGAAGGCCAAACGTGTCGAGACATTTCTCTGATTTTAAGGCGTACTGCCGACTACCGTCGTGCAAGTTTAGTCCAAGTTGTTGTTTGTGTTGTTCTACATCTATCGCATAGAGGTCTAGCCATCGGTCTGTCCAGCAAGTGCCTAACTAGATTATGGAGTGTCAGTGTCGCATGTACTACACAACTCTGCTTTCTGCGCCATACTCAGCGTAAGCCGAACCACAGTGGCTCGTTACTTACACAACAGGCCATCTCTTCTAGCTTACATACCGAGGAGTTTGCTGAGACTGCATGATGGTTGTCTGGTGTCAGATGCGTCGTGTTGCAGGCTTCCCCACGCGGAGGATCCGGCTATTCTGACCCGCCTTGCCGTTCACGAATCGCACCTCGGCATCTCCACACGCCAAAGGTGCTGCAGGTGCGGGGACAACCGTCGCGCTACATACATTATCATGGAGCGCGTCTCTCGGTTGTCCAGCATACTCATCGACCAAGAGCCAACATAGCTGCAACGTGCTGCTCTTTCCTTTCAATCCTACTTGCGCTCCTTCACTGCTAGAGCTTCTACACGCCTTGCCCTTCCTACCTCACAACCGCCATCATGGTCGGCAAGAAGCAGCCCGTCTACGTCCTCGGCGTGGGCATGACCAAGTTCATCAAACCTCGTGGCAAGGTGGACTATCCCGAACTCGGGTTTGAAGCAGGTGTCAAAGCCATGCTCGACGCGCACATCAACTACGACGACGTCGACCAAGGTGTCGCATGCTACTGCTATGGCGACTCAACTTGCGGTCAGCGCGTCTTCTACCAGTTTGGCATGACTGGCATTCCAGTATACAATGTCAACAACAACTGCTCGACTGGCTCAACAGGCCTGTACATGGGACGAAACATGATTGCGCATGGAGCGGCCGACTGCGTCTTGGTCGGTAAGTGTCCCTGTACAAACTGTATGTGAGGCATGCACTGACTGCGCACACCCATATCTAGTGGGCTTTGAGAAGATGTTCCCAGGGTCGCTGCAGACCTTCTTCCAAGATCGCGCAAACCCGACAGGCACGTCAAGTTTAATGATGAAAGAGACGAGAGGCATTACCAAGGCCCCTGGTGCCGCCCAGATGTTCGGAAACGCTGGACGGGAGCACATGGAGAAGTGAGTTCAGACATGCGCCACACGTACAAGTCACATCCAAACCATTCTGACCGCTTCCATAGATACGGCTCTGAACTCAAAGACTTTGCAGAAATCGGTCGCATCAACCACGCGCACTCCAAGAACAACCCCTACTCGCAATTCCAAGACGAATACACCCTCGAACAAGTCATGAATGCACCCATGATTCACGAACCCCTCACAAAGCTTCAATGCTGCCCGACCTCGGATGGAGCTGCTGCCACAGTCCTTGTCTCGCAGGAGTTTCTCGACAAGCGTCCCGAGCTCAAGGACCAGGCTATCCTAATTGCTGGACAAAGACTCGCAACCGACACACCGTCACTGTTCAACCGAAGCGCAATTGAACTAGTAGGATACAGCATGAGTGAATTGGCTGCCCGTGAAGCACTCGAGGAGGCCAGCGTATCGCCAGACGATGTCAAGGTGTGCGAACTCCACGACTGCTTCTCTGCCAACGAGATGGTTACCATCGAAGCCCTCGGCTTGGCTCCCAAAGGAAAAGCCCATGAGCTGATCCGCAAGGGCGGCATAACCTATGGTGGAAAGGTTGTCATTAACCCCTCTGGCGGTCTGATCTCCAAGGGCCATCCTCTAGGTGCCACGGGTCTCGCCCAATGCGCAGAATTGGTTTGGCACATGCGCGGCTGGGCTAACAATCGCTCAGTCAAGGACACCAAGGTGGCTTTACAACACAACCTGGGTCTCGGGGGCGCGGTAGTCTGCACAGTCTACAAGAGGCACGATGGAAGCGCTGCGACGGATAAGTCAGATGAGCAGATTGGCAAGATTACAGGACTAGGATACAACCCAGCGACTGTCGCGAAGGGCTTCACAAAGGAGCAGGTTGAAGCTGTCAGGAGCAAGAAGGCGAGGAGTCAATGGGCATTACAAGATACAGAACAAAAGGTTGAGGCTAGGTTTTAGGTGTGCATGTGGTTGTAACAGCGACGACCGTTGTGTGTACAATTCTTGATCATTTCCATTGCACTCAATATGGATTGCGCTCCAGCTTCTCTTTCCAATCCGTTTCTAATGAATCGTGCGAGTCTTGGCAGCCTTTTTGTAGCTCCGTGCTAGACTGGTATTGAGTATCTTTACATCGCTTGTCTGAGAAGTCATAGAAACATCACTCACCCACAAGTCACGAAGCGGAAGGAATGGCAAAATATGTCTAGAATGATTATCATGGACTGGTATCTCGATTAAGCTTTGAACCTTCAGCTTGCCATAAGCAAAAGAGGCTTGCAGTTTTGGTGACGCTTTTGAGTGGATGCCACTCCGCTGTAGGATGCAAGACAAGGTAAGAAAATTGTACAGTAGAGTAGAGTAGTAAGCAACTTCATTCAGGCCCGCTTGATTAGCCACCCGTGGGCTGCCATGTTAATTATGTCCAATCTCTGCTCAAAACTCGGGATCCTCCATGATGATTCCAAAGCTGCGACGGCGACAAATCAGAATAGTATCTAAATTTCTGCCAGTTTGGGGAGACGAATGATTTCTCATTGTTCCGCGTCCATCTCTCTCAGTAGCGGAAGCATTCTAGGCACCGCTTGCCACACCACGTATATTGATACCGCCTCCTCCGCTTCGCTCAGCGGAGCCGCGGATGTTAATGCCTTCTTGGCTCCGGTTTCGTCCTTGACCGCGAATGTTGATGTCGCCGTCGCGCGTGATACGATCTGCCAGACCGCGACGAGACCGTAATGGCTCCGAGAAGTCGGTAACATGAGGATCTCGGTCGTCACCTTTTAGGCGGCCAAACAACTCTTCGGGCTCATCATCATCGCGTGTAATCCTGTCAGCTAGCGATCGCTTCGGCTGCGGTAGCACGGGCTGTCCGTTCTTGGTCATGCGCGAAAGTAGCGATTCCCCGCCTCCTCGTGTCTTGGATACGTCTATAGCGTTTGACCGATGGTGGTTGCCCATTGGTGAAGTGTCAACAAAGAAAGCGTCCTTCTGCCAACGTCCGCCAGCTGTAGGGCCATTCTGACGATCGTAGTTGGCACGGTCGTGCGTCCAACGATCCAGGCTGGGTTCGCGACGACGGCGGTTGTTACGGCTACGACTTCGGCTGCGGTACCGCCGACGGCCTGCGTGCGTTTCGTGCTCGGCAAACCCGAATCGGCCGTCGCCTTCTTCGTCAGAGGCCGGGGAGGCACTGCGTCCTCGCAGGCGACCAAAGCGTGGCTCTGCCGGACTGGGACTATTAGCCTGCTGGTCAGCCATGGAAGGAAATGTGCTGACGTACCTTCTTGAGCCTGGTCGGTACGAGTCGACGTCTTGGCCCTGGGCATCGTTCCTGAGCCTGCCTGAAGCTGGTTGACGGCCCCCCCTGCCGCGACCCCGGTTGTCTCGCCCGTCGCGGTCGTCGCGAAAGTCTCGTCCGTTCCGGCGCGGGCCCCTCTGGTCAAGGCCTGAATCGCCCATGGACTCATCTCCACTATTTCTCCGCCTTGGTCGCTCACCAGATGCCATTTCCTCATCGCCGTAATCCAGATAGTCTTTCTTTGGAGGCGGCTTTCGCCGTGGCTCTCTCTGGCGGTTGCCGGCGACATCGGGGTTGCGCTGGTAGTAGTTGCTCCTAGTGGCCGCGCCCCTCGGCTTCTGATCCCCGGCGTTGGACTGCCTGACCATGAGCACGCTGTCCGGCTTCTTCGAGTACGGTTTCGCCTTCCGGGGCTCTTGCATGGAGACGTTGCTGAAGTCACCGTTGTCGGGGTGTGTGAGGATGGTCAGGGCAAGCGTCGCGTCTTCTTTGTTGTAGAACTCGAGGTTGACCGAGTTGTCGTTGACCCAGCGCAGCTGCTTGACGCGCGGGTCTGACTGACAATGCTCCATAGCCCAGTAGAGCGGATCGTTGGGGTCGAAGTCGCTCACGCCCTGGAGGTTGAGGGATTCCGGCCATGGCTCGTGTACAATAATGTCCTCGGTGTAGGCCGCGGGCACGCTTCGCTCTGCTTCGGCCGCGTTGTTCTGCCGTGCGCATGTCAGTCAACTGCGCTCTTTGTTGTGCAGCCTTGCGCATTGCTCACTTGGACAACCTGCTGTGGTTGCGACGCTTGTGCTGCCGGTGCTATGTCTTCGCCTACATCAATGTCAATATCGTAGGCGACATCGGTCATGTCAGTGTCATCCATGGCGGCGAAGTTTAACAAAGAGGTTTTGGCAATTGGGCGACGTTGTTGGTGCAACTTCGAGAGCAGCGCGCGCCGCTGGTAAGCTCCAAAGCGCGGGCACTAACGTGATCACGTGCAGGACTGGAGTGCCCGACAACACGACTGTGCGCCATTGTCCTTCGTCACTAACAATCGTTTATACATCAAAATCACGCCCAATGGTCACGGCATACGTGGAAGCCAGTGCGTGCGTCCGAGACAGACACCATCCTTCAAAACCAGCTACTAACTCACAACTACTGCTCCTCTAGCGTAAAAGTGCCAGTCTTCGTAATCAGATACTCGTTCACAGCGACATCCTTCCCAGACTCCTTGCCATAGCCAGATTGCTTGATGCCCCCAAATGGCGACTCTGCAGCGGAAGAGTTGCCCTAGAATGCATTAGTACATTAACGCAATGCCTTCGCGCCTGACTTACTGTATTCAGGCCAATCATGCCAGCCTCCAGATTCTCGAATAGTCTCCACGTACGATCAACGTTCTTTGTGAAGCAGTAGGAAGCAAGACCCATGCTGGTATCATTGGCCTCCCTTACCGCTTCGTCTTCAGTATCAAACCTGATGAATGTGCTAATCGGGGCAAAAGCCTCTTCATTGGCAATATCCATGTCTGAGGTAACGCCGGTAATGACAGTAGGCTCGAAGAAGTAGCCGCCATCTTTCTTGATCTTGTTTCCACCCGTGTGGATTTTCGCGCCTTTTTTCTTCGCATCTTCAACAAGCGCGAGCGCTTTTTCGACGCCTCTTGGGGTCGTCACTGGTCCCATCGTGGTCTTCTCATCTGAACCGTGGCCGACAACGATCTTTTGCGTCTCTTCATTCCAGCGTTCGAGGAACTTGTCGAAAATACCAGATTGAACGTATATTCGGTTCGCAGTGATACAAGCTTGACCCGCGTGTCGATATTTCAGTGCGAAGATCTGGGTCATAGCCTGTTCAATGTTTGCATCGTCAAAGATCAGAACAGGACAGTTGCCTCCCAGCTCCAGTGTAACTTTCTTCAGATTATCAGCACACATCTTAGCAACTAGCTTGCCAACGCGTGTAGAGCCTGTAAAGGTGACTTTACTGACAAGTGGATGCCGACAGAGTGCTTCACTGAGTTCTGGTGTCTTATCAAGATCAGTAGTCAGGACATTCAAAGCTCCCTTGGGGAATCCAGCTTCTTGCGCGAGATACGCAAGCGTGAGTATAGTGATTGGTGTCTCTGGGCTGGGCTTTACGATCATTGTACAGCCCGCAGCCAATGCGGCACCAGCTTTGCGAAGAACCATCGCGATGGGAAAGTTCCATGGTACCAACGCAGCAGCAACGCCGAGTGGCTGCTTGATTGTGAAGATGCGTCTGTTTGGTAGTGCAGGAGTGAAAACACTGCCCTGTATACGTTCTGCTTCTCCAGCAAACCACCATGTGAAGCCCGTCGAATAGTCAATCTCTCCATACGCCTCAGATATGGGTTTACCGGTTTCGTACACAAGGATAGTCGCTATATCATCCCTGTTCTCTTTGATGAGAGCGTCCCATCGGTAGAGCATCTGCGCCCGTTGTCGAGGGCTGATCTTCTTGTAATTCTTGAAACACTCGTGTGAGCTTTTGACAGCATTGTCTACATCTGATGCATCGTTTGTAGGACACTCGATCCACGGCTTCCCAGTTCCAGGGTCTATCGGCTTGTTAGATCGGAGTCTTCAAATGCGCTCCAGTGACAGACCAACTACTTCAAATGTCTTTCCTGATTTCGCTCGTACCCAGCTACCATCCACAAAGGATAGGTTGTGTATCAAATTCGGATTTTTGAGCTTGAACGTATCAGTACAATATGAGAAACCATTGAGTAGTCTGTACACACCTTAAACGGGAGCTGATGTTTGCTGTCCACAGCCATGTTCCTATTGGTCAGAGTCTTGTCTGCGTATTCTATAGGCCTAGAAACTGGTCGTATCGAGAGATACGTATCGGCAGCCGAAGATAATCAGCGCAAAGCAGTGTGCTCTAGTAACGAGGAGTCGTGATGTTCGAGCGGAGGGCGCGCCGATTCCGCGATCATCAACAAAGGCATCTGCAGACACCAAAAGCTTCCCCACCTTTCATCATATAGCCTACATGACCGATTTGTTGATTAGCTGTTACACTCGGCTATTCCAATAAAGGTGATCCGGAGGGACGCCAGAGACGCTGGACACAGAGGAGCTATCGGGGTAGATGACTTCCAATTGGTTCAAATCTCGGTGGTCCTCCAAAACGATGTCAACATCATGCGGGGCATCACGCTTACCCCTCACTGTTGTGCTGTGCTGGAACCTTGGAAACGACTAGTCGGCAGACTGTGATTGGAGATGCGATACCGGTGGCAGACAGCAGGGTGCATGAAATGGTGGGCAAGACCGTACTGTCCTTCTCGCAGTCACAACATCAACACCGTTGCTGCCTATCCGACAATCGACATTGGCGCTGGTAGTTCGAAATCGTGGTCGATTAAACATAACTCATTGTGAATCGCAGGCGCCAGAGCTCTCGTCATGGGTAGACTAGACGGCAAAGTCGCCATCGTAACTGGTACATCGCATCCTCTGTCTCGTCTCTCATAACTCACTAACAACCTCAACAGGTGGCGGCTCAGGCTTCGGCGCTGGTATTTCAAAAGGAATGGCCTCCGAAGGAGCCAAAGTCCTTGTCTGCGACATCAATAAATCTGGTGGGGAAGCAACTGCAGCAACAAATCCCTCCTCCCTTGCTTTTCACCAAATGGATGTTACCAAAACCTCAGACTGGAAAGCCACCATCTCAGCCTGTATCGAGAGATTTGGCCGCTGTGATATTCTCGTGAATAACGCAGGTTGGAGTTATACTAACAAACCTACCACGACTGTCACCGAAGATGAATTCGAAAAGGTCTTTGACGTCAACGTTAAAGGTGTATATCTGGGCTGCAATGCTTGGGTAGATCAAGCTATTGAGCGTAAAGAAGGAGGTGTGATCATCAATATTGCCAGTGTTGGGGCTACGCGGCCAAGACCAGGATTGGTGTGGTACAATGCGAGTAAAGGCGCGATATGGAACGTGAGTCATGTCTTCTTATAGTGGCTCCAATCTGCATGAGTGTTCTATTTACTCACATTCCATTCAGGCGACAAAAGGACTTGCAGCAGAATACGGTCCACATCAGATCCGCGTCGTATCCATTTGCCCCCTCGTTACAGGGACAGGTCTCTTCTCTGCTTTTACCGGAATGGAAGATACGCCGGAAAACAGGACGAAGTTTACGTCTAATGTACCTATGGGCAGGATTGGGGAAGTAGACGATGTGGTGAATGCGTGTATATTCATGGCAAGTAAGGAGGCAGGGTTCATCACTGGGGTCAATCTCGAAGTGGATGGTGGGCGGTGTATCTAATCTACCCTTGCTACAAAAGTTAGTTCAGGAAAATCATTATGACAGACTTCCGCCCTGAATGAAGCTTTTGAATGCCGTCACACCCCATCTACTCGATCCTAGCCGTGCATATGCACATCCTCATCCTCTCCATAATCCCATGCTTCGTCTGTCTCAAGCAATTCGTCAATCTCCTTCCTCCTTCTGACTTCCTCGCTATCTTCATCAATTCCATCGATCAACGCATCTTGCACAAACGCACCCGTCCTATCCTCCTTACTCATCGCAATCTCCCTATCAACATCCACAGCCCAACCTTCCCAGACCGCACCTCTCTGGGTCTCCTTCATCCTCCCCCTACTAGCCCTCCACCTCTTCGTCAATTCCCACTCTCTCGCTGCCGGCGATCCCGTCTTCATAAGATCATAAGCCTGTCTCACCCTCTCGTAAACAGCACGATGTGAGACTGAAGTATCTCTCTTCGGTGCTATGTAGCTCTCCAATACTTTGTACTTGCCTTTTCGCACCCTATCCTGCGCATTGATCCACACACCCAAAGGTAAGAAGACGGCGCGACTAAGAGTGATTTTCCCGCTTATAGGGTGCGTATATCCGAGAAGAAAAGCATCTGTTTCGGCACAGCCACTGTTGCCTAGTTTCATTCCGCCTGGACCAATGGTGTTAGAGGGGATGAGGATTCTGGGCAAAAAGATCTGAACTGGAATGCCATTATGAGAGGTGGTAAAAGGCGAGGTGGCTAGCAAGCTTGGTGCTAGGGACGAAAGTGGAGAGGGCGGTGGTCGAAGTGTGAGTGGGGATGGAGTGATACGCTGCATACTGGCGTGGGGAGGGAGCGAGCAGGGAAAATCAAGTAAAGAGAGCGTACGAGAGCACTGTTGACGCTCTTGGGCTGATCTGTACTGACTACCTGGGCTGTTAGGAGCTGACATGTCTGGTTCTCGTAGTAATGTCGGCCCAGTATTACGAAGTCCCTGATGAAGGCTAGTAGCATGACCCAGGGCTAGAAGGCGCTGCGCGAAATTTGGTGGTGGCGCAGGAGTAGAGAATTCAGATCCAACCGGATAAGACGGTGATGTCTGAATTCGTTGAGGCAGATTTGAGCTGTAAGTATCAGATTGAGGTTTAGTAGAGGGGTAGGCCGCCGGCGGCGGCGGTGGAGGTCCGAGCGGAGGGGGCATGTTTCCAGAGATAAAAGGACCATCGTGTTCAAATCCGGGTGGTGGTGGCACAGTTATGTTTGAAGATCGAGATGCTATCAGAACAGATGGTCGAGGATAAGAAGCTTGCCCGGTCTCCGTGGGTGGATCGGATGCTCTTTGGATCATGTTCGAAGCATCGCATCTAGTGTTGCTGGTAGATTGAGGACCTTGCACACTTACCTGTCCACCCAGGACATTTTGTTGGATTCTAGCACTGTTCGCAGCCATAATTTCCTGGTACGACACTCTTGGGGGAGCAGGACCAGAGGTAGACGGACCACTGTGCCCGGATGGATATTGTTGCTGCAAGAAAAACGAAGGATTGAAGTCAAAAGAGCTTCGAGGTTGACTGGACATCATTACTGGAGGTGGACGCGATGGCGGTGGTAGATTTGGAAGAGGGAGCGTTGAGACCGGCGGTAGTACTGGTCTAGGTAGTGTACACAATCCGTCCCCAGAGGCACTGATGTCATCATTTGAGTCTCCATCGGTGCTCCCATTGCCTTCATCTTCGTTCTTCGACCCATGGCCATCAGTATCGACAGAAGAAGGTGGGCTTGCTAACCGCCCATCAGGCCCGCATATCTCTAGTAAGGCTGCTCTGTCCATTGCGCCTTTGAAAAGCAGGCTTTTCATCTTAGCCACAAGTGGTACAGGAACGATGTTGATCTTCTGATTTCTCTCATCCTTAGTCTGCTGAATCTCACGTGATATTTGGCCAGCTATATCCAGACTGTGAATGGTTGGGGGCATGATAGGGATGAGAGGCACACCAGACGAACCTGCGGAAATAGTGCTGTGACCAGCAAGCTGAGCCTCGTGTGCCAACTTGTTGCTGATGGCAATTTCCATCTGCTTTACTCTCTGTTTCTCTTTGGCTGAATGAATCATCTGCGCAAGGTTCGCATCTTTCTCGTAGTTTTCGAGGCCATGTGCTCCCTCGCGCGATGGCGTGTCTTTCAGACTCATTGTCTGACACCTCTTGTAATCTTTCAACTGTTGCGGAGTAACCCCAGCTTCCATGAGCAGGTAAAGGGCGCGTTGGCGTGATTTGAAGCAAGCAGCGTGGTACTTCGCTCGTTTGACCCGGTCCCGAGGAATATTGATAAGAGGCGGCAGAGGCTCGTTGAGCTTCGGAGGCTGTATGCCGAAATGTACTTCGTGATACTGTAGACGCTCACTTTCTTCCAACTTACGCTCAAATGTCGCCAAATCGGGCTTTTGACGCATCTTCTTGGTGGGCGAATTTTGAGCGAGCTCTTCTGCGTTGGCGTGTTTTGGTGTCTTGATTCCTGTTCCATATTCCTTCCCGTCTCTTGTGATACTGTTTGCCTCGTCTAATTTCTTTTTAACGTCCTCAGGAACAAGAATCGGATGATATTCAAAGTCCCATAAGCTTGGAATTTCTCCATACAGAGCCGCGTTCAAGGCCTTTCCATCTCCCTCGTAGAAGTCGATCCATCGGTATAGAAACTCGATAAAATTTGGCACCACAGTGCTGTTGACCTGGACGATGTCGACCAATATACGCAGCATATCCTCCTGATGCATCAGCTCGGGATCGATTCTGCGAACTTGGGCGGTTATTGGGGGCGCGCCACGACCTAAAGATGGCTGCATAGTAGGACTGTTCGGCTGTCTCGGATCGATACGAGGCTTCTTGGGTGAGTGTGGTGCTACGGCTGGCTGGCGAGTAGCGGTTTCATCAACCTGCCATTGCACGCACCACGTCCACAGCTCTTTGCCCGTCTCCAGTGACTTGCGCTCTGTGAATTCCTGCAGAAGCGCCATGAAGATGTCATGGTTCGTGTCCATGCGGTAGACGATGGCGTGTTGCTTGTACTGCTCATAAGGCACGAGTGTGGGCAGCGGCTCAACGTTGCCAATGACGTCCTGCAATTCCAGGTAGCGGTCGTCGAACAGATCGAGGACCTTGCCATGAGATGCCATGTTTGCGCAGGCATGTGCGGTGTTGTTGGAGACGAAATTATGACTGACTTGATGTTGTTAGGTGGGAGGGCTAGGCAGACGCGTAGTGTTGCCATGCAAACGCAAACGAACAATAGGAACAGATAGTGCGGAGACGTGAACCTTTGCGGATCCAATTGCAAGCCCCAGATATTTGTACAGTCGCAGGAAGGGTATCGTCGCAGCCGTGCTATCGCGCCACCTTCACATGCTTCTAATCTACACGCGCGCGGGCAAACGCTTACTTGCTGCCCTCCCTGATCTTCTGCAGTATGGCGCTTGCCCTGTCCTCGGCCTCTTCGCGTACTCTCCTCCAATCTGTCGTGTACACCTTCTTCACGCCCTCCTCGAGGCTCCTGTTCCACCTGTCCTTGGCCATTTCAGCTAGACCAACCGGCACTTCCCGACTTGTGGGCTCTGGCTCCGGCTTCTTGGGCTCGTAGAACTCGGTAAGGACTTGGCGTTGCTGTCTTAGGAGCGCGGCCTGTGTTATGCGGTTTTGTGTGTGCAGCGAGATGGTGAGGTAGAGAACGCCCGTGGTGAGGGTGACGCCCCCGAGCTGTCTTGGGTTAGCTGGCATCACTGCAAGGGGCCGGTAGCACCTACGAAGCCGGTGATGAAGCCCATGGCTGCGCTGGACCAAGGTTGACGTGTGCGCGAGGTTACGATGCTCTCTTGCTAGATGCGTCGAGGGCCAATGGCTTCGCAGGTGGATGCACTGCCCTGTCTCACTATCTCTCTATGGATGCGAGGGGCCGTCTTGGGCGTGGATGCGAGGATGTCTAGATGGTGGAAAGTTGACTCGGGTGTGAGGTCAGCGCTGAAATCGCGCCATGCCCTCCCTCCACCGCTGCCAGGGATTCTCTTGTCCCAAAGCGGTAACATCCCAGCAGCCGTCGAACGCAGCTAGCGCCGGCGCGCCCGACTCCACCACACACCTGCACGGAGTAAACACATGTTGTGGGCAATCACGGTGTGCTGTGGGGACATTGTAGAGAGTTGAGTCAGATTGTAATTTTGCCTGTCTTTTCCTCCCTTGTCTGCATCATCCGCTCCTTCTCGTCCAACATGATGCTCTACGACCCGCCAATGATATCCGCTGTCCTGGTCGGTTTTCCGTCACCTCCACTCCCATCCGAGCCTGCACCACCATCTCGGTACTGCTCAAGTGACGGCGTATCGGCATAGCACGACTTCATGAAGCTCTCAGGGTAGCGTCCACCACTAACCTCCACCTCTAAACGGGGGCGCACAAAGTCAGCCTATGTCTCACATGCAGTCCGCACAGGCACACTTACCTTCACATGACTTGCGAATCTTTTGTTCCTCCTCTTTACTCACTTCAACCTTCAAACTTCCCACATTCTCTTCCAGGCGCGCAGCCTTAGTCGTGCCTGGGATAGGGAAAATGTCCTCACCCTGCGCCATCAACCACGCCAAAGTCAATTGGCTGGGAGTGACGCCTTTGGCCTTTGCAACCTCGGTGATCTGCTCCACAAGCTTGAGGTTCTTGGGAAAGTTCTCAGCACTGAAACGAGGCGCGAATCGACGGAAATCGCTTTCTTCAAAGTCCTCTGGGCCCTTGAGGGCACCACTCAGCATACCGCGGTTTAGAGGCGAGTAGGCAACCACGGCCACACCTAGCTCACGGCATGTCTTCAGTAGGTCGATTTGCTTGCTCTCAATTTCCAGGGCAAAAGGAGAGTATTCAACCTGTACAGCAGAGATAGGATGAACTTTGTGCGCTCTTCGCAACGTCTCGGCGCTGACTTCTGAAAGACCAAGGTACTTTACTTTCTTGAGATTGACAAGGTCAGCCATGGCTTGCACAGTGAGTTCGATGGGCGTCTTCTGGTCAACACGGTGGCAGTAGTAAAGATCGATCTGTTCAATCCCGAGCCGTTGCAGAGACTTCTCGACGGCCTCCTTGACGTATTCTGGAGAAGAGTCGATCTCGGCGCCCATGTTCTTGACCGCGAATTTGGTTGCTAGGAAGATATCATTGCGCTTGTCGGGGTTGGCCTTGAACCACTTCCCAATCAAGTCTTCGTTGTCGCCGTACCTAAAGCACTTGTAAGCTGTTGCTGGGCCTGCAATTGCGACCATCGTACATGTCTGAAGAGTCCCAGAAACGTTCGCCTAGCTCATGAGCTCTGTCAAGCAGCGCTAGACGCTCAGAGTCGGGTTTGGGCTGACCATAGAAGGCGGACAGGCCCATGAGGCCGAAACCCAGGCGGGTGACTTGGGGGCCATCGCGACCGAGAGGTGCAGTGAGCAGAGACATTATAGAAATCGTGAAGCTTGTATTCTCGTTGGTACTGAGTAGTGTTGGTGATTGTGATAGTTGGTTTTTGCAAGTGAAGTTGTCGTTATTTATGTTATTGTGGTTCGATCTGCTGAGTATCGACGGGGGTAGTGTCTTCCGGCGGATATAAGACAAGCTGCTGCAGAACTTCGACCGAGAGAGATTGTTAGTTGTTGGAGATGTAGGTTCTGGACGGACCAAGTCGGATGAGCTTGATCTTTGAGCACCTGGCGCGTACCCATCATCGCAATGACGCTGGCACTCCACACATAATGACGGACGACCCCGCCGTTAACTCCTTAACCCCGCTATTGATGAAATCATACCTATTCGTTGACACAGATACTGCCCAGCACTGCACATGCAGCTCGAATGTGAAGTTTGAGCCTCTATGAAGATTTCTACGAACAGATCACGCCGACGATTGGGCTGACTGCACGACATGGTGAAGATTATCTGGTGTACCAAAGTGGGACGGAGTGATACGGAGATAAGGCGCCGGTACTCCGTTCGAGTGGTGATCTACTGTGGCTGGATGAG
>Ga0058698_10000979_pt1 | contig 13808 bp, 7 predicted proteins | sample AgamicAsSfe_FD_67288 | JGI IMG/M metagenome (GOLD analysis project Ga0058698, IMG submission 67288) | Agave microbial communities from Guanajuato, Mexico - As.Sf.e | ecosystem: Host-associated > Plants > Phyllosphere > Phylloplane/Leaf | place: Guanajuato, Mexico | collected 2012-05-30
CTGCATTGAGGGCGCATTGAAGTTTGCGAAAAGCTTGCGTACGGTCTTTAGGGACAATGCAGGTATGCGGCGCACGCATGGACTTGCTGACTGCCGCTTACTGTGTACAGTGCGGATTGCCACGACTACAGTCGACGGAGAAAAATGACCGCTGCAGGAGTACTGCTTCTACGACCCGTTTTTTCGCGGGATGTCTCCTGGCTACGGATGCAACGTTGCTATTGAGGTAAAAGGTCCGCTAGCTACAAGCGGTCGAGTCAACGTCGCCCACGGTAGAGCCGAGAGAGCCGGAGCTGTAACCCCGACAATCTTGCGTAGTTCAAAGCGAATGCGATGAAGAAAGGGCCTAAATCTGGGTAGCGATGAGAGCAGTCAAATGGAGGTTGCTGGTACTGCAAATGCACTCATCGGGAAGAGAAGGGTAACCTAATCGATCACAGGGCTACAACGAACACGCTTATGAACTTTCTACTCGATATAGCAAAGAACCCCTTGCAGCACAGAAATGGGTCTATTTGAAGAGGTGTGCACACCACACTCAAGGCGGCAGTAACTCCGCACTGTTGATACTTTCGTCGACAGTCGCCGACGCCGTGACACGCCCCAATATCGGCAGAAGCAGAAACAACGGCTCCAGACGTTGAAGTACGTATGTCCGGCCGTCCGGGGAGATATCCACTGTTGTTTGACATGTAACGTCCTCATTGCGTACGCACAAACGAACGAAGTTTCGCATGATGGCACTGTCCCCACACGACTGTTGACGCAACCGCCCCATGCGCGTTTCACCGAGGGCACCAGCACGTTACCGAGCGTGCCGAGCTTCTCAAAGTCTGGGTGCGAGGGTCTTGGTCTGACACCCGTCTGACAGTCCTGCATACCCCTACATCTGTAGTGCAGTTGTGAAGACGACGTGTTTCGCGCATAACTACTACCTCGGATTTGGACATGCAATCCCAGACATGATAAAAAAGGTTTCACCATCGAAGCTGCATGCACATGTCATGAGTTCGACCGAGTGCATAGCCTCGCCACGAGCCACAGGTTGCGGAGAAGGTCCGGCGAGATCTGCGCTAGAAGAAGACGTTGTGATGCCTGTGCCGATCGAAAGGAGCACGACATTGGCACATGGTGACGAAGGGCTCGATGTGATCCTCGTTTGACGATAATCGTACCATATTGGAAAAAGAGACCACAGCCACAAGACCGAGATGCGCCGGATCAACGGACCCGCAACCTTCAACGTTCAACGGCAAATGGCGATGTGCACTCGTCTACTCGCCCTCCAGTTGCAAATCCGATGTTCCACAATACCGCCGTCCATGGTACCATTGAAAGTCGTATTGAAACGGGCTGAAGACTTGAAAGAGATCGCGACCCGAGAGACTGGAAACTGAAATACCTTATGCTCAGGACGGCGACCTTCGATCAACGCCTCTGCGACGGCGTGTTGCTTAGCAGCAGAGGGAAGGGCGGTAGACCATGGGAATGAACGGCGACATCCTCTTGACGGCGTGGGCCCAGTACCAAAGTCCTCGTGGGCGCTATGGTTTAGTGCGTGAATGTCCGCATTAGGGTACCAGACTTCCTTACTATGCCATATGCACAAAATGCGCGTGTCTTCCCAACGCTTCCAGCACGATTGTGGACATGGAGATATACGCTAGTCGCAAATCTCGCGAGCCGTCGCGCGCTAAGGCGTAGATCAAAGTCTAATTCCCGTAAGCGGTAAAGCCACTAGTAGCCGCATGATCGAGCCCTGGAGGACCCAGTGTCTTGTTTTCTTACTAGCAATGGCAGGTAGGAATGATGGTGGCCTTCTAGTCGCCGACCCTTGCTGTAGTGAATTAGGCCGAGTGGGACGTTGACGTGGACGATTCGAACGATCACACGGGAGGGGGGGACGTTGAATCGTAAATTACAATGAAGCGATTTGCTCGGATGCGCGGTTGACGAAAACGAGGGCGGATGTGCCGCACCGGACGACGGTACAGAGAGCAATGATTCGTGAAGCTCGTTGGAATGAGGGGATCCTAGTGCGTGTACCTGTGCGTACAAACAGGAGGTGCGTGGATAGTTCGTAATTTCCACAGTCGCTATTCCAGTGCGGTGTAGGGGAGGTCTTGCGATACTATTGACTTCGTGTCGACTTGCTCTCTGATCTTTCCAGGGACTCCCTGGAGATGGTCTATCAGAAGAAGTGCCGAAGCATACCTCGATGTCGCAGGACTCACGGTGACAGAATCTTGCTGAGCGGTCCAGAGCCCCACCTCGGCCACTATTGGTGGCAGTGTACGGAAAAGGAGTAACCAATCAATCATTTTAGAGGAAAAGTATTGTCCGTCAGCCGGGCGCGTTCAGTCCAATGAAAAAGTAGTATAGGCGACACTGCAGGTGTTGCGACGGGTACGACTGCGTGGGCTGATCGGTGATTGTGGCGAGATCGCCCCATGCGTACGTTGAGGTGTGGATGGAGAAATCGTGGTAGTGGGTACCTCAGACGTTTGTGAGTATCTGTCATGCGGTGGGTTCCACAACCGGTTGAGGTGCCATTGGAGCGGTGAGCTCACGCCGCCCTGGAACGTTTGAAAGCCTGGAACTTAGTGTTTGTCGATCGATATTCGCGGTGGGAACTCCTTGTTCTGTTCGTCAGTCACTTGAACATGTGAACTTGGTACTCGGTATCACTAGTTGGTCTTGTGAGGAATGGAAACTGCTGTAAGGGGTGCATATGTTGTAATATTGATTGTATTTGATTGGCATCGCTAGAGGACGCTTGCAAGTGCTGTTGCACTGCTGGGTATTATTACTGGCAACGAAATTGTCGCAGTGTATAGCAAGGCCTGCTTGAGGGCCGAATAGAGAAACGCCGTGATGTGTCGAATTTCGACGTGCTTGATGCTACATGGCTAAGACGAGCCTAAATAGAACCAGACTGATGTGCCTCCCAAACCGTTGCACGTGAATAGAGATGCGACATGGGGTATCCTGAAAGTCGTATACGATGTGTCCCTTTTTAGTTCCATGCAAAACAAACGACAAGGTTGAAGAACTCTGTAACAAACAAAGTGTCGATCATTGAATATCGGCCATTAATAGAAGTAGGTGGTTTGAAACGTGCGACGTATAGACAAGAAGGGGTATGTTGGACAAAGTGAAACATGATAGACAACTACATGATGTTTCGCAGGGACATCCTGTCTTTGGGTGAGACGGGTGCACTCCGGGCCTCTGACGGTACCGAAGGGAGCACGTAGGGTGACGGGAGTTGTCGCGCAGCTGGGCTAGTTGTTGCACTCGAAGACTGCGGCACCGGGAGCGTTGGCTCGGCGAGAGAGTGGAAAGGAGGAAGTGCCCGTTGTGGAACACTTGTTGGCGCAGACTGAGGCATAGAGTGGTGGTGTGTGAGCTGAGGTGTGGGTTGAGTGAGGAGTCTTGGTGGTTGTGGTCGCTCGTAGTTTGGCTCGCGGAACGCAGGCGAAGGCTTGGGTGCTGAAGCATCACTGCGGTGTAGAGGAGGGAGTTGTAGTGAGCCTCGTCGCCTGTAGACATCGTAGGAAGAGTCGTCTTCGGGCGCAAAGCCAGTTGTGGGTAGATATCGGGTAGAAGAGCTCTTGCGTTCCTCCCGACTGCCGACTAATGGAGCGAGTGTGATGTCAAGTGGTGAAGCTGCACCACGTGGTGAGCGAGACTCTGAGCCAGTGTCTGTGATGAGAGAAGGTGCGCCATCGGCTGACACGATGGAGTAGCCAGAAGGAGAAGGCATGGGCGTCTCGAATCCCCGTGCTCGTACGGTAGCGTGCGATCCATAGGCTGAGATGTCAAGAGGCTGAGGTCGTGATCCGGAGAAGGGTTCGAAACGCTGGGGCTGAGGCAGCTTCATGACGTGGGGAGAGTTCATTGAGGTGTTGAGTGATGGTCGGTGTGATTCGTGGTATGAGGCCATGCGGTGCTCTTCGTGGTGGGGCTGGCCATGGGGAGCTGGGTAGTGGTAACCAGTCTGCGGGTGGTGCATGTGCTCTCGGGGTCTCTGATCAGGGCGCTCAGGGTTGCGCTTGCGGCGGTTCTGGCCGCCATTCCACCAGTTCTTCACAGCGTTGTCGCTGCGTCCTTTTAATCTGCGTGCAATCTCTGCCCACCTCTTGCCCATCTCAGCAACCATCTTCTCAATCAGCTCCCCCTCTTCTCCAGTAATTGGATCATGGTTCAAGGATGGCTTAAGATTTTGGTGGTAACGCTCTCTGCATTGTTTTGGTGACCGGGAGCCGATCTCTTGTGAGATGCGTACCCAGTTGTGAGGTCCATTGCGAGCGACGAGGTTGACGAGCCACTGATCCTCGTGCTGCGACCATGGGCCGCGTCTGTGGGCAACCATGATGAAATCTTCAGGTGGAATTGGTAATCTGTCACAGTCCGTAAAACTATCGAGACGTTCAGAAGAGTCTCTGCTTGAGTCGAGCTTGTGTGAAATGTGTTGATGTTCTGGATGGAGGGTCAGTCCTGAATGGGTCCAAACACTGTGGGAAGTAGGCAGATTGGACGGATGTGAAACCACAACCATATCGAATGTGTCGAAGTTGAGAATGTGTGAATGGAGGGAAGTGGATCAGGAAGCTGGTGTATCCCAACAGGCCGTGATGTTGGTAGACAAAATGCAGGAGGGGCAGTTGGTGACCAACGACGACGACGGGAAAGGAGAATTAAACATACCGTATTGTTAGGTTTAGAAGCACAGAGTCAAGTGTCAGTGTCGATTGTAGTATGGTAGAGGCGAAGTCGAACGGTGGTTGACGTTGGTAGACGAGCCAACGGTAACGTGGTAGAGGCGAGCACCGGTATATATCACGACGGGCGCGGGGAGGAGTAGTCAGGACACTTGGACGCCAAGGTGGTCGAGGAGCTATTGACTTGTTCGGGACGGGCAGATGTGTGCGAGGATTCTGCTTTTCAGACGATGCGGCTAAGGCACTGGTGAGATGGTGGACGGAGAGCGCTGGGGCGTCATGCGGCGCTCAGAGCGACTAGCTGGGCCCTGAGCAGCAAAGGGCTAAAGTAATCGTTGTCGACGACGCACACAAGCAGCGATGGACCTGGTTAGGTGCCAGATCGTCGGATTCGACAAGTACCCTGTATCACATCGTGGCATGGCGTATGGCGCTCGCCCGGCGCCGACTTGGGACGGCAGAAAAAGCAAGCGCAGCGCCTTGCTCGCATTACCACCCTGGAAACAAGCGTAGTGAATTGCTCCCCCTGCAACGCTTCCTGGCCGCCGACAGCGCGCTCGTCCCCGCCGGCGGCCCACCGCTCGCGCAGGATGGATGCACTCGCTAGGGCCCCTGGCCGTTTCGTTGTCGATTCATGATGGTGCACGCTAGCAGCAAGGCCGGTGGGATTTTGAAGACACCATGGAGACAGTCAATGATACCCCCACTCGGCGCGATACTTGCACTCCCCTGCCCACAGTAAAACCAAACATGTAGATGGCCGTAAGGTTGAGTAGCAGCCTCAGCCAGCCAGCCTCAGCGGCATCCAGGATGTTCCAGTGGACTCGGCCTCGTCCCCATCGTGACCGTGACAAGCTCTGTGTTCCGTCACCCTGGTCCAGGAAGGCCGGGCATGCGTCTTGGGCTCTGCAGCGCATTTATGGCCTTGCCCTGAGAAGTGATTGATATGGCCCTGGTGTAGTCCATTCTTACAGTGTCGAGAGGACATCTTGCCCACTTGTCTCCCCCATGGCAGGCGTGTCTGAACTGGTGTTTCCAGTAGTAATGCAATCCACCCAGAGACAGCCCTCTCCAGCGCCGCACGATGCACGTTGCAGTCAGCACTTGGGCGTCGATCAAACGGGTGCTGGTGCTGATTGCGGACCGGGCGCGAGTAGTGCGATCGTCACGGCCCTCACATTGGAGGACACGAGGTCGGCGAGGTGAGCTTGGCGTCCTTACCTCTCCTTTTCGGGCCTGTCGTTCTCCCGAGGCTAGCGCGGTGCACTCACATCGAACTGACGGTGTTTCTGCTGTTCTATTTTCTGGCGAGTGCGACACACGACCTGTTTGCTGAGGCGTGCTGTCTCGCTGTGTGTGCTGGGGAGGTGACTGTGAAGGTGTCGAGCTGGCGGCCGTTGGTGGGCTGAAGACTGATCTGCCGGCGGGCCAGTAGCGAGAAGTAGCGAGACCGCTCGACTGGAAAGTGCGCACCAGTGAGCGCCTGCCATGGCATTTGGAATATCGCTAGTGCACCAGTCGCGCCTGCCTTCCAGCCCTTTTCGGCAGGCTCGGAGAGCAGTCGCGCACCTTTTGGGAAAGACAAAACCGTTGATTGCCAAAACATATCGTCACTCACGTCTGCACGCTTTCCTCGCCGAAGTCACTCGTTAGGGCGATCGTATGCTGAAGCGGGTATCTTGGTTACCGTGACGCTATCATCTCGATCGTCCTGCATACTTGCAACGGGAGCCTCTACAATGACCGAGTGAGGCTGCCTTCGCCCAACTTTCTCCATTTATGCCCCCCAGCCCGACGTCGACCTATTACGCCATTGGTGGGGACGCTGTACGTCTGTCTACTCAATCTGATACTGCCAGAGAGGCCTATATCACGAGCGACCCATGTCGGCGGTGCGCAAATATAGACGGCCTCGTCCAGACTGCTGCATACCCCACGCGACATGGTTCCAGCTCTGTTCCCTCGAGCAGAACATGGGCTTCACCCATTTGCATTCGGATTGCCCGAGGTATCGCCATTCCCTGTTGCGCAAGCTTGCGGCGCAGGCTGTGGCTGAAGCATCAGATCCGGGGCTATTGGGGCTATCCTTCTCTGTCCCTAGCGCGTCCCAGTCGTCGGGCTAGCGTTACGGGACGCACAGCATCCGGCCGAGTGGGTGCTTTGTTTCGCTGAGCCTCAGCCGCTTTCTGCTGCACACGCACTCAAATGCAGCGACCTCGCCGTCCTTCCGACGTCTTCATCTGCGCGGCCTGGCCTGGTCATCCATACCTTCGCTAGAAATCGCTTGCAGAGCTCAACGGTCGCCGTCGCCGATCCCTTCCGAGCCCGCAATCTCGACGAACGAATGACAATTCCAAGGGTTGCAAATCTGCTACATGCGCACCCAAACTCGTGGCACGTCGCTGATTCAGTACCCTGGTAATGGTAAGGGTCAAGTTGCGATCGCGGAAACAAACTCTCGCCAAACATGCACGCCTGAACGTCGCGTTCGGATTCGCGCAACGGCTGTTCGTCTGTCGGCGTACTGGTGGAGACTTGCCTGTGCCCTTGAGTCGTCAAGTCGCCAAACCATGTACCACCGAATGTCATCCAAGACCCTCAACCCCCTTCTGTTCCTCGGAGCACCGCGCGGGGTCTTCCGCTTGGTCGACGATTTTTGAAATCCTTGTCTGCCCTCTATTACGATTGGCTGCTTCGTACGTCAGCCGCAGCTACACTCTCGACCATCCTGAACCATGCCGCGCGCACTATCCCGCCCTGTGGGACCAACGGTGGTTCCAACAATCAGATGTGGCTCATGCTGTGCCAATTACAATGTTTGACCCAGACAATTTGCAAATGGAGCATCGTGTTACAGCTACCACGCTCTCGTGCCACGTCTTCCATATGCCTCTGTCCGAACATGTTCGGGCCTTGACCTAAACTCATGTCGAGACTGCACTTCTTCCCGACGCCAGATTACACTCTATGTAACAACGGCATGCTTCCGCACTACATTACCCGCACCTTGCGAGTCGCGGAATATTGGCTTTCGTCGGCGAAAACTCCCCAGCAAGGTCTGCCCTCTCTCTTGGCCTACACAAAGAGAGGATATGCGCGGGTGGAAGGGGATGGGCGATCCACGGATTGGCAAAAATCTCACAGCATGTTCCCTGTAGGTGTTCCCCACGCCTCACAGCATACGCTCTCGTCATGCACATGATATGCACATCACGGCAACCATGACCGATGTTGACCAAGTTACTCTTCTGACGTCTTGCCGATAATGGTTCTGGAGTCACGCTTGTAGCCTTCTGTAGCTGACTGCCCCACTCCCAATATTGTATCTATACCTACAAATCGTCATTGACGGCACGTTTCTACCAGGGTCTGCGGATACGCATACTGCCGTGAACAACTCTTCGGCGAGGAAGGGGTATGAGATGAGGCCTGTCTGGATTTGCATTTCCTCAAATAACTCCCCATACGTAAAGACAGGGATACCCAGCCACGATCTTCTAGATCAGAGATTGACGAGTGATCTACGCCCGGCCAATAGGCAGTGCCAGCCGCTGCCTCAATCTTCCTGAAACCCATTCTCCATCTTTGAAAGCTTTTTTTGTTATTCCTACGTGTCCTACTCCTATCAACTGGGTTCGCTATTGGTGGTGGCGCCTCCCAATCCAATCTGCGGTTGACGAAACGTTTACCCATCGAGGTTTGGAGCTTACAGTTTTTTGACAGCGGCACACCAGCGGCCAAACTCATTCGACCTGTCCACGCAGTGGCCCGCACCAGCCTCATTATTCCAGGCATCCACGCACGCGTGGCAGCACTGTTCAGCAACTGGTCTAGATGCGATCTTCAACTCCATACCTCAACTGCACTCATGCTTCAGACATGTCCGGGGTGATACCACAGTGCAGTACACTGCATTCCTTCGCGCAGAAATTCACATAGCAAAGCGTTGTTGCTGACTCGTCATCGACCCCATCTGCGTACGTTAGCGCGCTGCTGCGGCGCATCCTCCTCACTGGTCCAAAGCAAGATGCGGCACCAGCGAGGGAAGGCCGTTTAGCTCAGATCTGAGCGCCCGCCGAATCGGATCGACACGCCCCACCAAAACCCCTTTCCTCCCTCGCTCAGAGGGCTGCAAAAGTAACAAAAGTTATAATGCGGTCAGCAAATGCTATCCGAAATCAGCAGCCAAGATTGTTGGCATCCCATACGACTCGTCGCTCGGCCCATGCCGACCTAGCCCATGTTGTTCTTGGTCAACATTTCGATGATTCGCCGGGATTATGCGTTACCTGCATCACCCGCCCATACGGAAAATAGCACCCAACGGATGATCTTCTGTTTCGGAATTTCACCGTCCTTCAAAACGTTAATGGCGTTGATCACGATGACACCTCGCCAAGCCCTATGGTGATAGTCAATAGACCAAGTGCGGGTGACCTCGCCGAAATACTAGCAATTGGTTTTGACCGCAGAATCAGGTTCCAACAGCTTGTGCTAGGGAGGGTAGGCCGACCGTGACGCTTGATTCAATGGTTACTGAACTCATAAGTCCCCGATGCCGTGTGCGGTTACGGCCGTCGGACATCCGCATCAAGACCGTCTCCCGCACTACATGTAGCGCGCCAACAATTCATCACCAAAGTCCATGCAACATGTCCCCCTTCTGCAAGCCCGGTTATCGAGGCAGTCATCGTGTCATACTCGTTTCCTTTGCTCAATGTCCATCTGTGCGTACCATGATCAACCACACCGATGATCGACCGGTTGGCCACACCCGGATGGAGATCCACGACTCATGAGCATTCTTGCGTGCTCAGGGCGATCAGGGTGCAGTCGTTGCTTCTTCGTAACCTTCAGGACTCAGATCCAAGGCATGCACTGCACCGCCTCGCCTCACGTACCCATCCATCCCTTTTCACGTCACGCCGAAGTGCCCGATTCATCCCCCTTCCAGCACAAGCTTCCCGTATCACCCTATGCCCTTTTCCCCCACACGAGCTTCATCAAACAGCATGCTCCACTCAGAATGTTCAGGAACGTTTGCCCTGGACACGGGCCCTGCCAGAAGCATAAAACAGCATCAGGAGGGCTCTTCGAACAGGGATGATCGCTTCACTATGTTGGCAAGAGCTGGTAGAGCGTTCACCGTTTCCGGACAGACAGTAGCACGCCCACGCGTCGTTGGGGATGACAGCGCATCGTACGAGCAACAAGTACCCACTCTGAGTAGACTCATTACAGCAGTAGAGCCATTCAGCGACGCTTGTGGACCACTATCTACTCGGCTTCGCTTCCGCGCCCAAGTTTACATGCAATCATTATGAACTCAGCTGTTCAAGACTGAAAGGAAGCCCGGAAGACACCGTCGATCCACATGCACCATAACGTTGCCAACTAGCCTACAGTTACCGCTTTCAGCACTTCTGCTTATCGTTTTGTTCTCTCAATAGCCCCGAGCACCAATCACCATCCCGAGTCGAGCACCATCTGAGGCACAGCAGAATCCTGTTTTGCAGACTTGCCATTCTTTTCGACCATTACTGACTCGTCGCAACATGGAACGATAGTGACTGTCACAGTATTGGGCTCCAAACTTTCAGCACTGAATCGGCGCGCTTGTGGGTTTGAGAAAACCCGGTGGTTAAGCTGAGCATCAGAATGAGCTGATATCACTGCCACGTTAGCTATGACGATCTCTTTTACATGGGAGATTGTCAGAGCATTTCACTGACCTGCTGAGCGTCAGAGAGCACCTGCATGCATGTTCAACTCGAGGCAATCACTTTCGCTCGAGTATCTCATTCCAATTGCGTGATCACATGTATGCTTCTAACTCCGCCATGAACAAATCAGTAAGCCTCTGCATTCGATGCAGGTGCAACCTCTCATGAACTGCATTGTGCGTTTGTCTTTCTTTGCCTCACTTTTTTGAATCCTCTTCAGTCCACTTTATTCTTTGCACCCAAATGTCGCTCCAGTGCCCGGGCAACAGGACGCCATCCGGTGGTATGACTTTCATCCTAGAGCCACTCCAGGCATTATCAGCTCAGCTTCCTCGGTTCAAAGCAGTGGCACAAGCCAGGCACTGTCATTAAGAGTATTGCTGAATGAAACCTCAATCTATGGCGCCTGGCCTAGACATGAGTCCACTAGTCACCCACCCCAACTCAAAATAGTTCCAGCTTCAGCTCGACAGGCTCGTTACACCGATCGAAATAGAGCAGCACCTCGCTTCCATGCCCAACAACGCTGTGGACGCTGATATCTCACGCATCGCATTCAGTGCATGAATGGTACCCCACGTTGTGCCTTCTACGACACGCGATGTCCGTTCCGGAAACCCGTTGAGGTACCTGAACAGCGCCGAACACGAAGACCCAAGGCCACGGTAAGAGCACGAGGCTTGTCTACATATAGTTGTACAATTAGCCCTTGCGTCCGTGAGTGGCGGAAGAATTGGTACAGATATAGTAGGTTGATGATACACGGCAGTTTGGGGTTGGACGTGGGGTAACGCCATGAGAAGGATACGACATGCTGATTTAATTGCACAGGCAGGCGACGTATGGGCAGTACCCATCACTCGTCACTACCGGGTCAAAGGATACAAACAGGAATGTGCAACAAAAGCGCCATGGAAAGGCGCTCAGCGAAAGGAACATCACATACGCTCTACTATGACGCTCCATACACTGCCGAAAGATGGCTGTCGCTCTCTGCGCAAGAGTCGCAGATTCGCTCGCTAAGCGATTTACCACCCTGCTCTCAGCTTCCACAAGCTGCATCTGCATGCGTTCAGAGGACATGAGCACGGCAATCCCGGTTGGCGAAGACCATGGCTCAGCCAACGAGCCTCCAGACCCCTCGTGTCTCCCTCTGGTACCACTTATGGGAAGCCCGTCAAAAGCTGAACACGAACCCGAGGCCTCGCACCCGGGTCCAACGCCCGCAAGCGCCGCTTTCTGTAGGATGCTTCTAGGTAGTTTCCAAAGGGTAGCACGGCGCGCACGCGAAATTTCTTACTGCATTGTCGGCTGGCCGCTGCGTAGGTCATGCCTGTCCTTTCAAACGTCGCGTTCGCTTTTGCTAAGGCGGGGTCAGGAATCTTTCAGGCATACGAAACCTCCCACCTTGCACTGTCCCTCGCAAACCATTTAATCATCTTTCTCACGTCCGACCAGGGTGGTAAAGACAAGCAGAAGGATCACATCCTCCCTGTCGCATTTCGCACAATACTCCCCAATCTGTCAGCTACGCGGGCCGTAGCCGTCCGGAACCAATCTCCATCGTCATCCACCCGCGGCTTGTCTTGTCTGACACACGACAAGGGACCTTGGACCCCATGCATCCAACCAAACGACAGCGGGGTGCACACCGAAGGAACAAGGGAAGTCAAACATCACGTATTCAGGCATGCAAGCGAGAGAAGGGACCAATTGCCCGCCTAAACCCACGAGGCAGGAAAAGCCGTTGTGCCACGCTAAACTGATTTTATTTATAGCGCTGAGCAGGCGTGTATTCCCTCCGTCCCATCCTATCTACGCCCCGGGAGTCGGAGACGGCATGCAGCTACGTTGATGAGACGGTGTGCGTCTATATCCGCCGGCATTTTGACGCCGAAGCGCGATATGGCATTGCGGCGTGTATTCTTCACAACATGCTTCTGCCTGCGTTTATGAGTTGCGGGTATCGCGGTGTTCGCGATAGTGGAGCCCTGGATTAGGCCCGATGCCACCCGTCATCGCGGCCATCTACGACTTTGCAGTCCATCGCCCGTTTGCAGTAGAAGGCGCGAAATTCTTTGCAACACACATGTGGATACAGACCGGTCGGCCGATCAGATAGCGCATGTCATCTTGAACATGGCCCCTTGCTCCGTTGCTGGCGGAGCGGAATGAGAGTGCTCGGGGCTGGTAGAAATATTTCACCGCGAAATCGGCCGAGTTTCTTCATTCTCGGAGGGTCACAGTCTAGAACACTGTCTACTTGTTGACCGCGCTGGGTATGTGTCGCCTTTAGGAGATACCAGGATACCAGGTCGACACAAACTTCCACGACGTATGGAAACAACGTAATTGTACAGAAGAACCCCGCGTCGTCATCCTGCACTACTACCAGCCCGTGCACAAGCCTTCTCTACATCACGATCCTGCATCTGCATCCTGCAGCCCGGTAAATCACCCGTGGGCCTACGTATCCATTTCATGACAGCCTGACTCTTATTTCTCTTAGTCAACTTATCGGCCGTAGGCGTTTTTACGAGCTCGAAACCTTGAGAAAGGGACCCTGCGTCTGACCCCTCGCAATATCACATCGGTCAGATATTTCATGTGTCGATCAGACGATTGTTGGTGTTTGGGGTAAGTTTGAGTGTGAGTGAGGCGAATGAGCAAGGGCAAGTGCAAGGGGTTTCGTGTAAGACCGAGGTAGGATGTCATTGGGAGAATAGACGAGAGGGAGGATCTACGGTGATGTATGCTATTGGATGTGAGTCTGATAATGCAGCTTGCCCTGTTCATTCAGCGACGGCGGTCCCAGCAATCTGGTAACGCTAGTTCAACGGGCGCGTAAAGGTGGTAGGCTGGGATTCATTATGTCGCCTTACAGAATAGGACAGTTGGTTTTGGGCTGCCGTTTGTTGCATGACGGGCTTTCATGTACTGCACGTTTTTCTTCTCGGTGATGCAGGACCTAGGCCTTTTGCGTGTCGTGCGTCCGCTTCTAGAACAACCAGTTTAAGCGAAAATGACATGTTTCTGGCATTAGCCTCGTGCTTTCGGACTCAGGTCGTACGTTTTGGGCTGTCTGATGTGTGGCGAGCAGGCAAGTCAGGAATGGCGCAAGTCTCTTGCCTGCAACGCGTGGCACTCCATATCCGTGTGTCGTCACCACACCACACTACACTACACTACAATGCAACTAGGCGCAAAAATCCTTCAGCCTCTTTCTGTACGTTCGCTTCCTCCGAGTCAGTCAAGTTCAGTCCCGTCCGTTCGTCCATATCCATTAGCCACCTCATGATCTTCCAGCCTTTGCGCCACAAAATCCTTCCACATTGCAAAGCGGTAAAAATTAAACATTTTT
>Ga0058698_10000981_pt1 | contig 13789 bp, 18 predicted proteins | sample AgamicAsSfe_FD_67288 | JGI IMG/M metagenome (GOLD analysis project Ga0058698, IMG submission 67288) | Agave microbial communities from Guanajuato, Mexico - As.Sf.e | ecosystem: Host-associated > Plants > Phyllosphere > Phylloplane/Leaf | place: Guanajuato, Mexico | collected 2012-05-30
TAGCACACTGTGAAGCCGCTATGAAACTCTCTAAGATTGCTGTAAGAAACGCAAATAGACCTGACATGTAACGTGTTACGGACGTGGCGCGGATCGAGCCGTACATTCAATCGTCACTAGCGAGTACTCCATCACACAGACCGGCCCGCGAGTATGGGCTCCTCATGGCAGAAGCGCTATGACCGCTTGTTTTGTTGCTCTGTACTAATGCATACAGTCCAGCATCATGAAGTCTTCGACGAAACCTGTATTGGCTATGACGAGACAGTGCAGATATGCCTGCAGTAAGGAACAATGAGCTTTGCGTAGATTCTTGGATATCCCTGCAAGTGCATACGTGCATACAGGAATTCAGAAGCATTTGTTGGCGAGGAAGTGGGCGCCGGCGAGTTGAGTTTCTGGACATCACGTGACAAGCACTAGTCTCGGTTTCAACTATCTGAATCAGACTTGTAACATCGCCCGGCCAGTTTCGGTTTTCGTCCCTCAACAACCTCTCTCTCTCTCGTACAACCCGACACCATGCACCCGCGATAGATTTTGGTCTATCTACATCTACAACTACCATCAGACCTCGTACTCATCCTCATGCATACACCTTTCTCCCCTACGTCAATCTGAAACACCTGAGACCTGCAACCAGCCACCTCAGTTACTTGCGCGGATTCCATCGCGACACGTTGACCATCATCAAAGGCTTTGCTCACAATCAATTTCGCGGTGTCACACTCGGTCAAACCCTCGAAAACACAATATCTTGATCCGAAACATCTTTGAGACGCTGCCTGAAACACGATGGCTGCCTCGTCGCAGAAAATGTTAGTCCGCGACAAGACCTCAACTATCACATAGCGGTGACTGACGCGACTTCTAGTCATGTGCTTACAGCCTCCGAGCGAGCTGCGCTCCCTCGCCAGGCACAAAAAGCGCTGCAAGATGTCGACGAATGTAAGTCATGCAGCCGACCTTACGCGCCCGACCGACCTGGCGAAATGGTGACACCTGCTCACGAAAAACACAGTAAAATACTTCCTCATATCTGCACCCGTCAACTGGGAGCCTGGCAAGTTTATCAAGAGGTTTCCACTACCATCAGGTGACTATGTCGCCTGTGTCGAATGGTCTGTATTGCTACCCATCCTCTATGTCGCACAAGCTCACGACCTTGGCTAGGAACGGACTATACCATATCTCAGGCACAGACATCGTGCGCTGTCTGGCATTTCGCTTCGGTGCTTTTGGTCGACCGGTCAAGAATGTGAAGAAGTTCGAGGAGGGCATATTCTCAGACCTGCGTAATCTCAAGGCTGGCACTGATGCGTCTCTGGAAGACCCAAAGAGCCCATTCCTCGACTTCCTCTTCAAGAACAACTGCATACGAACACAAAAGAAACAAAAGGTCTTCTACTGGTACAGTGTCCCTCATGATCGCCTCTTCCTCGATGCATTAGAACGCGACCTCAAGCGTGAGAAGGCTGGTGGACAAGAAGCAACAAGTGCAGCTGAAGCCGAGCCAGCTCTCTCATTCGAGTATGATGCCTCGCAATCATTGTACGAGCAGATCAGCAAGATGTCAGCTCCGACCTTCCCGACGGGCGAGGCGGGCACAAGAGACTCAATGGGTCCTCCACAAACGGTACCGCTAGCTTCTAGTCACTTGATAGAAGTTTTAAGTGACCCTTCAATCTACAGTCAGACTCCGATGCCCGCAGCGACCCATATGATGACGACGACCCCGATGAATACGATGATGGCAGCGACGAAGAATGAGCCAATGTACGGGCCAATTCAGATGCCGTTCGCAGTGCCTGCACCACGACCCAGCTCAGTGCCTGCATACGTCGAGTACTCTCCAGCACCATCTTACCTCTCATCAGCGCATTCATATTACGACGACAGCACAATCCGCGGACTATCGTACGAACCCATGACACCTCCACAACAAACAGTCAAGCACGGCAGTGTCAGACAGTATTCTCCGCATGAAGCATACACAGCATCTTCGAATCCTTCCGACTTTGGTCTCGTGGGTATGGCACCTCAGTATGGGACAGTACGAAATGTGTCAGACAGCATGTCGACAACTCGCAGCGACAGTTCACCTGATGTGAATGTTCGGCGCTCATCAGCCACAAAAAGCCATCTCCTACCAACCTACATGACACCTAATGGCTCCCACGCTCCGAGACGACCCAGCGACCTTAGACGGTCCGTCTCAGCTGCATCTATTCCACCGACACATATTTCACAACGAGCAGTTTCTGGGCCACCGACTGCATTCAACCCAGAGACGACTCCAGTTGGTTCTCGCAACACTACACCACTGACCACAATCGATGACGGCCAACCAATGTCCTTCATGAAGCAACGATATGCGACATTGATGACCGACAATACCTTTTACGGCACGCATCACAACACGCCAGCATACACTACCACGATGAACACGGGCTCGAACGTTACTGCTTCCTCACCGGCAGGCCCTGTCCGTCGAGTTCGTAGTGTCTCCACTGCAGCAGAACCATACCCACAAAGAGTTCAATCGTGTCCTATCCCAGGTTGCGACAAGACATTTAAGCGACTTGAGCATCTCAAACGTCATGTGCGAACACATACTGAAGACAAACCTTTTCAATGTCCCTCTTGCGATCGTTCTTTCAGTCGCAGTGACAATCTTGCTGCACATCGCCGCACACATGAAGTCGACAACAATGGAAATCCTTTGTCAACGAGTACGGACATTGAAGAAAACGTTGAGGAGGATGACGAGATGTGTGACGATGGCGCAGCTGACGAAGTTCAGTACCCAGCATACAATACACTGCGCAATGCTGGCGTCAACAATTATAATCCATCAACAATGGTGACAACAGCCGGCACACAGGAACAGCTTCTGATGGGACCACCACTCAGACCAGCTAGTGCAATGAACACCAACTGGGCTTGAAAGTGTAAGCTTACGCGGATAGTGTTTTATGGAGCAGGAGTTTTCTTTGCGGTTGGGTATGCATACATCATAGCGTTGGCGCGTGGCGAAAGTCGGCTGGTCCGAATATGCCTGGTTTCATATTGTGTTTTAGCAGTAGATGCTTGTAAGAATTATCGAAGACGAATAGGATATACCATGACAGATCGAGTATTTGCCCGATGAACGTGTTTTCCCATGTCCCTCACGCCATAATCACCGCAGCCTCAAGCTTCATCTCATATCACACATCTGTCGACAGATACTCATCTAACGCGTTCTCGCTCCGCAATGCATCTCAATCTTGCAAATTGCGGCGTACACGCTTAGTACCGAATGATAACAAATTGAAGTCGCTTGGTCAACAGTCCCACATCGCCTATTGGTGACAAGTGTGGTGACGATAAATGTCTAATACAAACACTTGCGCGATTACATCTGCCAGATTCTCCTGCACGCTACAGTCCAGCCTTTCACTCTACACTTGCCCTCTCTGACCTCCACAGCCTCGTTCTACTGGATCTTGACTCAGTGGAGCAGCACATATATTGTACCAGACACTCAAGGTTAGGTTTGAGTCTGCCTTATACTGCGCGGTCCCTCTTATCTTGAAATGCTCCCTCCCATCTTTGCTAAGCCGCACAAATATGACAACCGCCGCAAGCTGCACCGATCTGGAGAAGCAGGATATCTGCCAGAACTCATCGAGTGCTACTGCACGACTGACGATACCCCTATCGAGAAGTCCGATGCCTCAGGGGAGCAAGTCGCGACAATGTAAGTAGAAGAACCAAGACATATAGGTGATGCAGTCGCAGACTCGCAGCTGGGTCAGTGATTTGGCGTCGCAAAACATCCATTCAGATCCGTGTGCTAATACAGGAAACAGCACATCCAAAGATGAGATCGGCAGACTGCGAGAATGGGTACATGTGCAATTAGAGCGCCACCTCAACCTTCCCGGCGTCTTCGCCGCCAGCCTCATCCCAGCCGCAATCATCGGCACCGTCATCGCGATGAACAGACATAACTGGGAAGACAACCCGGCTGCGCACCCATACGCGCGTCTTTGGTGGATGAGCTTCGTGGACGCCACGGTCATGACAGTTTTCCTGTTTATCGTTGCGTCCGGCATCGCAGTTCGGTTGAGGATGATAGCCGAGGGCAGGAGCGTGTGTACTAGAAGGGATGTGAGGATCTTTGCGCAGGACCTGTTCATCGCTCTTGTGTCGGTTAATTTCCTCTCGCTCGTGAATACGTTTGTGAGCTGGGTATATCCGAACGGGACTTGTGTGCGAGGATTCGTGAAGGCAGTGGCATTTAGCGTGGAGAGAGGGACAATGGTCCTAGAAAAGCTTCTTTGTCTGGAGAGAAATATCCAATTTGAAACATGAACTCGCGAAATGCCCAGGGATGATGCCATAGAGAATCTGCTGAGAGTTATCTGTGCAAGCATTACAACCTCAAGGCACCAATACCACCGTCAGCGCCCCTGCTTCCTTTTGCCAGATTGCCCTCGACATCTCTAAGGGCGCCCTTCTTGTCGATAATCTGCGCACCACCCTTCTTCAGCTGTGCCTCGACATCTCTTTGACTCTCTCTGCTCTTCCCACCCTTTCCAACCTTCGAGCCATCAGCAACATTACCAACAATATTCCCAGACTTCTTCGCCGATTCTCCCTCATTCATCCCAGCCTTCTTCTGCCTCTCCTTCTCCCGCCTCCTTCGCCTAACTTTCTGCTCCTTACTCATCTCCTCCCTCGCAACAGCATTTCCGCCCTTCGTCCTCACAACATCGCTCCCGTCGGCCCCATCCTCGCCAGGTCTATACACTTCCTGTGGAGCCAGCGCACTCGTGTTCACATCCCCGCCGGCAGTCGGTCTTGCATCCTCCATTGCCACTGTCGGCACGTCCACACGGACCTCCAGACTAGCCGCCGCCGGCTTGGGCTTGTAGTGCCAATTGCTCAGGGCGTCGAGCTGGCTGGATACTGCGGCCCACAGACCCTCAATGGCTTTATGTTGCGCCTTAAGTGCTTCGGTGCGCGTATCGACGTAGTTCGGGTCTGTGCGTGCAAGCAAATCCGCTTCGTATTCGTCTGCAAGACCTTGCTTGGACTTCTGGTCCGACAGCTCTGGAATCTTGCCGCGCTTCGTAGCGGCTTCTCCGCCTGCATCGCCGGGACGTCGTCGTGGGATCTCGTCGAATTCTCGCGCGAGGATGCGGCGCTTGATGAGGGCTTCGATATCCTCCGAGATTTCCTCGGTGATGACGGGAACAGGCTTGCCGGCTCGCTCGAACTCGAGGTCTTCCTCCAGGAGTGCGTTTTCGGGGCGTGCAACGGCCACGGACTCTCCGGTGAGGTACCATGGTTTTGATGCTACGGCGGCGGCTTCGAGTTTGCGAATTTCGGAGCGGAGGGCGAGTTGGCGACGTTCGTGGGTGGAGAGATTGCCGCGGGTAGGTGGTGCGTTCGCGTCGTCGTTAGCGGCGGCGTCGTATTCGTCGGGAGAGAGGGAGACGTCGTCGTCGTTGTCAGAGGCGTCTTCGTTGAGGAGGTCGCGCTGAGCGGCTGTCATGACGCGATCGAGAGCGGCTTCTTCTGCGTCGGCGTTTCCTTCGGTGGCTAGTCTTTGCTGCTTGCGCTGCTTGTAGCCTTCTTCATTTTCTGATCGCTTCTTCGACTTGGCTTTCTTGCTGGTGGCGGGTGGTGCAAAGAAGTCGGTGTACATGATATTGTTTGCGTTATCGTTCCCGCCCATGTTCATATCGTCGTCATCTACGGCATCGTCGTCGTCGTCCATGTCAATGTCGCTTTCGCCTTCTGGTGCGTCTAAGGCCATGTTGCCGAATGTCGGTCCACCTTCGTCATCTTCCGAGTCTTCTTCAGGTGATTCTTGCCGCCGGCTTGGCTTTTGCTTCTTTGTACTCGCTTCCTGGCCAGCTTGTGCCTCGAAGGCAAATGGATTCGACCCCCAATCGATGTCCTCTTCGTCGCTCGCCGCAGCATCGTCCTCTCCTCGCTCATCTTGTTGTTCCATGAATTGTGAAGTTTTGTTGAAATGGTCTATCGAGAAGAAGCCATCGTTCAATCCATGAGGGTCCTTCACAAACACTTCTTGCCGTGCTTCGTTCTCTTCGACGTCGCTTTCTGGTGTCTCGTAGTCTTCCTCGTCCATGTTGTCTAGATCTTTCTCGTCCTCTCCACCATTGAGATCACCACCGTCCTCGTCGTACTCGTCCGTATCGATCCCCTCTACCTCATAGTCCACACCCTCTTCGCCCATCTCCTCCTCATCATCTTCTCCAACCTCGAGTCCGTCATCCTTGCATCGCACCCTTTTCGAGGGTTGATCGCTATCGAGCCCTGAATCCTCCTCCGAATTTGAATCTTGCGGCAGCTCCCTCTCGACCTCCTCATTCGCCGCATGTAACACCCTTCGTGCTTGCTGCCAGACTTGATCCACCTCGAACCCATCGACGTGAATCTTCTTCATGCGCAGCAATTCACCACTGCCGCCATCTTGAGCTCCTCGCTTTCGCTTCCTGTTCTGTCGGGCAAGCTTCTGTCGTTGGACTTGCGCCTCGGTAATGTCGTTCGCCAGAGGATCCAGGAAGCGCTTGGCTAGCTGAAGGAAACCTGCATGAAGTGCAGGTGTTGGCTGGAGGAAGATATACGGTGTGCTGGACAGGGCATGCTGTACATCTCCTACTGCTGAACTCATGGCGACGATGTGCTATTGGCAATTGTAATCTGAAGATGCGACGGGGTTTCACAAAAATTGTTAAAACACCGTCGGAGCAACACCGAGGCCGATTTCTAGGGCATCATCATCCTCAAGCTGCTGTTGTTGGTATAAAGTTCAAGCTCAACCTCAGAGTCTGAAAGAGAACGCTATTGGATTTCACACACAAGTATGATGCGATCATATCGACTAGCCACCGGCACAATCCTGCCACAGCCTCTCCTCCGCCACACAATGCCCTCCCGAGCCTTCCTCCACGTCCAAAACACCACAAAATCACGTCTCTCCACCCTCCCACGAACGCGGCATGCTGCACCTTCCACACCGACGACATCACGAACCTTCCGCGCAAGACTATCCTACCTACGCTCCCTCTTCCAGTCCTCCACACGCCGTTATGCCAGCACAAATAGCAAGCCCCCAACTCCTGACGTGACGTCCCAGCTCGGCAGCCCGGAACCTGCCCTGTCCCTGTCGCAACGCATGCGCAAGCTATCCCGTGAATATGGCTGGTCGGCTTTTGGTGTCTACATGGGTCTTTCCGCGCTTGACTTTCCTTTTTGCTTCCTCGCGGTGCGATTGCTGGGTACGGATAGGATTGGACACTGGGAGCATGTGGTTGTCACAGGGCTGAAGAGGCTTGTGGGGATGGATACGGCGGCGACAGCTGCGTCCACTGAGGTGCCGGCTGCAAATCCGGGGACAAATGAGGAGGGCTCGGACTGGGGTCTGGAGGAGGCGGAGAAGGAGGCTAAGAAGGATAGTGCGAGTATGTATTTCAGGAAGCAGAAGTGCTCGATCAACATGCTAACGTATGTTTTATAGCAATCTGGACACAGCTGGCACTGGCCTACGCGATTCACAAGTCATTCATCTTTATCCGCGTGCCGCTGACGGCAGCGGTGACGCCGAAGGTTGTCAAGACGTTACGTGGCTGGGGATGGGATATTGGAAAGAGAAAACCAAAGACGCCTTAAGGAAGAACATGATGGCATGGAGTGATGTACGATAACGAGAAAAGCCTTCCACTTTACTATTGTAAGTATGCAAACGATCGATGAAATCTCCTCTGCCGAGGACCAATCACTGTCAAGTTCGACGAGCCGATACCATACAATGCTTCATGTTCACGAGTATTGCGAAATGCAGTATGGACGAATCTGGTCGAACTCATGCGAGGTTCCTTCATCGAAAGTCAGATGTACGCTACGTTTGCATTCAGCCACGATACTTATTGTTGGCATGCTATGTCTTGTGCTGCATCAATTCTGGCTTCAACGAGCTCCATGGTTTTCCTGATTGTCGACCGCAGCCATAGCCTCATCTCGTCTCATCACACTGGCCAAGCCACGACCGGCTTGGAAACCACGGTCGTAAGTCCTTTGAAGGCGACAGTTATGCCCTCTTTAGCAAGCTCCTTCAGGGTAACGACACCGTACTTGTCAGCCAGCGTGAAAACCTCGGCGTGCATCTTCAAGATCTCATTCCACTCAATGTCTGTTCGATTGGTGCCGCGCGCAGTGTTATTCATTTCGGTGTAGCTTCCAGTATACAGGAACTCTAGGAGCGAGTCAAGAGCTACGGAATCATCGTAAAGCATCTGGACAGTACGGGTCTGTGACTCCTGTCTATTGTTAGGGCATGAGGAATAACCCCAAAGATCAACTCTTCTTACCTTGAACGGGCCTTCACACGCGTTCTTGAGGAACTCGCAGCGTGGCGCAACTATGACTGAGTGTACTTTCCAGGTTCTGTCGCTGCCAGAGATGGTAATGTCGCCTGTTTCACTCTTGAAGAGTCTTTTCAGAGCCAAGCTGTCAGCTTGTGTTTCAACTCCGTGCTTGTAAGCGTGCTTACGTCCTCATGTCTACAACCAAATCGCGACGACATTGGTCGATCTTGACGAGGGCTGCTCCGTGAGCCGGTCCTTCCGGCATGATGTATTTTTTGGGCGCTGAAAGGCCAGCCAGTTTGCCGCTTACAAAGTGATGCATATCAGCAGACCGTTTGGTACTGGTACGCGGTCACACATAGGTCATCCAGTAATCGAGACGGTGAGAAGGTGAAGCGAACGTGCAATGGTATAAACAGGTCAATCGGTGTTGTAATGACTTGGATGTGAGAGATCACAGTTTAGGGTCATCGGCCAAAGCAGGGGCTAGCCGATGTGAACTCCATTGTGAAACCGGCCTCAAACGGCCAACAACGAGTGGCGGTCTACGATCATCTGGATTTGATTTGAACATTAACAACATAGCTATATACCGGGAGTCTCGCTACAGTTGTTATTTATGGTTCTTCAAGGTATGATCACAACGACACCACCAGCTTTTGCCCCGACACACCCTTCATCATTGCCTTCAAGCCCTCGTCCACGCTCTCCAAGCCACTACCCACCTGCTTCACCTCAATGGGCACCTTATACCTGCCCTTTTCTGCCAACTTGCTCAGCGCCTGCATCGTCTTCGCAATACCATCCGGCATCCTGAATAAATTCGCCATCGTCGTAACCTTGTGTTGTACCCCCTCCGGCACATCCTCAGCCTTGACATCAACGCCCGTAGTCAGCGACGCCAAGATCTTCGTCTCAGCACCCTCGAACAGCGTCAGGAAAGACGTGTTGAGCGGGACACTGTTGACAGCATCGAAGATTGCATTGATACCGTGGGGTGCCACTTTGCGGATGTCATCGATCACGGAGGCGGAATTGTAGTCGAAGACGTTGGAGGCTCCGAGGTTTTTGATGTTGTCGAAGTGTTTGGGGGATGAGGTGGCGAGGATGTTGTAGCCGCCTGCGATACGCAGAAGCTGAACAGCAGCGGCACCCACGCTTGAAGCGCCACCCAGGACAAGGATAGTCTTGATGCCGGAGACTGGCGTGCTGGGCTTGGGCAGGAAGTCAAACGAGACTCCAAGGCCCAAGTGGAGTGATGCCAGGGCTGTGATTGCCCCGATGCTGAGCGAAATGGTTAGCTTCGTCAAGGTAAAGATACTGTACTAGGACAAAAGTTTGGAAACATCCACGGAGAGTATCGTAGGAACTCTGCGCAGACTGGTGTCCTATGACAGTGATACAGGGACGGTACTCACGGTAATGATGCAGCTTCTTCGTGGCTCAACGACTTTGGCTTCGGTGCAGCGTAGCCCGCAGGCACCAATGTATACTCCTGGAAGCCAAAGCTGGGTATACCCGCAATACCGCCCACAGCCATAACGTCGTCGCCCTGCTTGACATGCTGCACGCCTGCACCAACAGCATCTATGACGCCAGAAGTCTCGAAGCCGCTGGATGTGGGCCACTGGTCGACCATGATGTTGTATGCGATGCGCTTGAAATCGGCGGGGTTGATGGCGACTGCTTTGTTTCTGATTAAGACCTGGCCCTCACTGGGGCTGGGCTTGGGTATTTGAACAATTTCATGTTCGAGGGCTGGGCCAGGTGCGGTCAGCGAAAAGCGGGAGAAGGTGGTTGAGGACATTTCTCTCGTGGTTGTAGATGGAAGAGGTCTGAGAACGATGTTGTGTAGACTTTGACAAGATGCACGCACGATTGGTCGTTGCATATGCTAGTGTATGGACGTCGAGGAATATGCGGAAGATGATGACAAGAAAGTGGAACAGACAGACGATGCAGGAAGCTTCCTTCTGCTAGTAATCGTTCTCAGTGCGGTACTGTAGCAGCGGTGATGTGGTCACTTGAGCACACATGGATATGTCATCTTAAGGCTCACTGTAAGAATTCGAAATTGCTTATTAAGGCATTGCTTGCGGTCTGAAGGGGTGTTTACGTAAGGGGGTTTGGTGACAAATCGTCCGCACGGCAGACTTGCAAGCACCTCACCGCCAGTGAACTACACTAGTTTTGTCAGCATCTGCAACGATTGCGATGTGTCTGTCCTCCGCTGCTTTGTCGACGTCAAAGCTACACCAGAGGATCGAGTGCAACCGATTGAATACAAGATACATTGTACAGGGAAGAAGGGCAGACCATACATCATCTTCTGTGATTCTCATTCAGGACCCTATTCGCCGCACGCTCCTTAACATGGGCCGACGGATGGTCAACCAGACACCTCGCTCTATATCAGTTCTTGCAGTATCGATGGACGTGTGATGTTATGCAGTGGAATAGCAGGATCAAAAGCAAGAAAGATGAAGCTCTGGCAGCCACGTGACCCGAGACTCGAGACTCAGCGCCATTCCGTCTTATATTGCGTGATCGAGGACGAATGTGTACGATGCATACAGGCCCATGCAGGAAAAACCGGCTCTTCCTAGATCACCCAGTCTCATTCGCCAAAGTCGCTCGTCGGACTCCATCCCTACGCAATGTGGCATATTCCACCAGATCTCTCCCGCCTGGTGTGCTCGACCTCTGAGGGTATATGATGCCATGCTTGTCCCGCGCAAGGATCTTGCACACAATTTGCGAGGAAGCCAAGATTCTAGCACACAATGGCCTCTACCCGCAACGACACCAAGCACGACAGCGAGAAGTTCGGCGTCGATGAGCTCAAGAACTCAGGGCAGGACAGCATTGCTGTTGCTAGCACTTATGGGATAGACGAGAAACACTTTCTACGAAAACTCGATCGCATCCTGTTACCTGGTGTTGTTGCACTGTATTTGCTGTCCTTCTTGGACCGCAGCAATGGTAAATCCCTCGCTGTCAATGTCCATAGGAAGCAATATTGACGAGCAATACAGTCGCCAATGCCAAAGTTGACGGTCTGGCAACTGATCTCAAGATCACAAACGATCAGTACCTGACCGGTCTGACCCTGTTCTTCATTGGGTACATCCTGTTCGAGGTGCCCTTTAACATTGTTCTGCGTCAAATGAGCCCCAGGATTTTCTTGCCAACTTGTACCCTCATCTTCGGCGTGGTGACCGTTCTCCAGGGCGTCTGCACCAACCTGACAGGCTTTTTCGTCGTCCGACTATTCCTGGGTATCTGCGAAGGAGCTCTCTTTCCCGGTGTAGTCTTCTACCTGTCCATGTGGTATAGACGAACAGAACGACAATATCGTGTTGCTCTTTTCTTCTCGGCGGCAAGTTTGGCTGGAGCTTTCGGTGGAATTCTTGCTTGGGGCATTGGTCACATGGGAGACGTTGGCGGCCTCCACGCCTGGAAGTGGATTTTCATCATAGAGGGCTTACTGACTTTCGTGGTGTCCATTGGTGCATACTTCTTCATCTCAGACTATCCTGCGAAATCAGCATTCCTCACAGAGAATGAAAAGGCTTTCATCGAGCAGAGGCTCACTATCGATCGCGACCTCACCACAAATGAGGGCTTCAACTGGGCCAATGTGTCCGACGCGCTCAAGGACTACAAAGTGTGGCTATACGCACTGGCGTATCACACCATGTCGCTTCCGCTATACACGTTGTCTCTCTTCCTGGTAAGCCAATATTTCAACACACGACTTTCAGGACGCACAGCTAACTATCTCTCAAGCCCACTGTCATCCAAGACCTCGGCTACACCGCAGCAGCCGCCCAACTCCTCACCGTCCCACCCTACGTCCTCGCCACAATCCTAACCGTCGGCATCGCCATCATCTCCGAAAAACGCCACGTCCGCGCCCCCTTCATCATCGGAGCAGCCTGCACCGCCGCGATCGGCTACATCATCCTCCTGACCAACACTCACGTCCACACGAACAAGGCCAAAACCGTCGTCTTCGACAAACCAGGCGTTTCCTACGTCGGCATGTTCTTCTGCGCAGCTGGCATCTACCCCGCCGTTGCTCTTGTCCTCAGCTGGCCGGCTGTGAACGTCAGCGGTGCCACGAAGCGCGCTGTGGCCGGAGGTCTGCAGATCACGATTGGTAATCTGGGCGCTGTTATTGGTACGCAGTTGTACAGATCTGAGGATGCGCCGAGGTTCGTCAGAGGACATGCCACTGCGCTGGCATATCTCATGGCGAATGTCTGTGTGACTAGCTCGCTGTATTTCCTGCTATCGAGGGAGAATAAGAAGAGGGATGAACGTATCAATGCTGGAGAGAAGGCTGACGAGGTGGAGACGTGGAGGGGTGATGACGATCTCCGATGGAGGTTTACGACGTAGTCCGAGGTCATCAGGGAGTAGCTGGATCTATTCGTCGTATACAGCTTTCAGCTCAAATTTCACTCCATGCCATTCTGGCATAGGCTGTCGTGCGCCCATGTGTCCAGTATGCTTGGCCAGCCACTGCATAATCGCCTCCATGCTTCCTCCTCTGCCACTCTGTTCCTTTCCTTCCTGCTTCGCCTCCACGGCGCCATCTGTCCTAATATCGACGAGCATCTCCCACTGCGCACCCCGCCTCATCCACCTCGACGCAAAGAAACCTGCCGGCGTCGCAGAGGTCCGCAGCACACCCTGGCACCAGTCGCCCACCTTGATGATCATACCCGCTGGCAATGCGACGCCATCGTAAAATCCTGTGGTGCATAGAATAACGCAAGCGCGCTCACGAGGAGGCGGTGTCGTAGCAGCTTTGAAGTGTACCGTCGCATCATCTGTCCCTGACGGAACGTAGGGTAGTGTCGCGTCCAGATACGTCGGCACAGGCAGCCAACCCTCCTCGTACGTCCGCACGCTCCCATCCGCATTCTCAGCGTAACCCGTCTCGACTTCCTATATCCGACATCAGTAGCCTCGACATCTGACACACTAGACCAGCTTTGCCGCCGAGCACAGCTTCACACGGCACGCCACTACACGTCACGGGAACATACCCATTCATACTCCGTCCCATCCACCCCGATCTCCCGCCGCACCCGCAGCACCCCCTCATCCACTTCGTCCTCCTCGCCGGCCTTACTATCAACCACGTGCGTCCAGCCACAATCCTGTGCCCCATCATCGTCGCCAGGCCGAGCCTTCGTCCATGCCCGGCCAGCGAACGCCCAATCTAGACTCCGCTGCGCGTTTGCCGCAGGCTCGACGAGGGCGCGGGAGACGAGGGGGAGTGGTAGTGGTATGGGATGGGGACTTGAACTGGCAGGGGATGATGAGACGGGGGAAGCGAGAGCGCGAATGTCGACGAAGTGGCCCTCGGGGGAGGTGAGGACAAGGGTATGGGT
>Ga0058698_10000982_pt1 | contig 13787 bp, 18 predicted proteins | sample AgamicAsSfe_FD_67288 | JGI IMG/M metagenome (GOLD analysis project Ga0058698, IMG submission 67288) | Agave microbial communities from Guanajuato, Mexico - As.Sf.e | ecosystem: Host-associated > Plants > Phyllosphere > Phylloplane/Leaf | place: Guanajuato, Mexico | collected 2012-05-30
GGTTGTGCATCCGAATGTGGAGTTTGCAGGGAAGCATGGGAGGAGGAGGGGGGCACCGCTGGAGGGGTGAGGCGGGTGGCGTCTGTAGTGTACGAAATGAAGCAAGGAACACTATCGTGCAGTGGTGCTGCTGGAAGAGCCGAGTATGATCGTCGGCAAGACTGGAGACTTGGCAGACTTGAAGGCTGGGGCCCGCTCTGCCCACTAGCATGAAGGGGACTGCTGTGCTGCACGATGTGCAGACTTTCGAGATGAGGCTTGCCGGATTATGGCTGAAGACCGCGGCTATGAACATAGCATGGACGTGTTGGCGAGGACCTTTGAGCCAGGCAGCATGGCATGTCACTTGCACGACGTCACTGAGGACACACGGGTCCAGTGGATGAAAAGCTGGCTGGAGGCTATGAACGGAGTCAAAAAGCATGCCGAACATGGCACGAACCAAGGGAAGAGTAAGGTATCAAGGAAGACGGGACAGAGGTATTTCATGGTCATGGGCATGGGCTATGGTCGACAGATTTTTCAAAGTGTACTCAATACTCGGCATTTCCTTTCTTGCTACTCTTTCTATACCCTGTGCCTTGTGGCATCATTTCATATGTATCTTACTAGACAATTTCAGATCCTTTCAGAGTCAGTGTTTACATGGTTGCAAGGTATGTAATGGATGCACAATCTCGACTTTACTCTACTCTGCTCAACTCTGCTCAACCTTGAGCTTGTCGATCGACTCTCTGTATCTACAATATAGTCTGCCATACTCTACTCTCCTTGGCCGTCCTCGACTCTCGCTCTTCAACTATACCTCTACCAAACTACACATGCACGTCCTGCCATCACGTCTCCTCACTTCCCATCCACGCCCCTTCGTTCACGCCTGTGCACCCCCAATGCGATGCTACGCTGACACTCTATCCTCCCTACGCATGGCACCCATCCGTGCGGCGCCTCTGCTCCCCATGCCAGCCTTGCTGGCCGCTAGCCGGCGGGATCGAGCATCTCAGCCTGGCACTCGTACACGTCTCAGCGAGACTTCCATGATTTTTTTCCTTCTCTCTATATGCTCTACGGTCCACCCATCACATCTCCCTTCCGTACCTCCGCCTGAGCATAATGCGGCTAAGATGTCCGAGTCTGAGGAGGGGGAGTGTATCGAGGGCGTGATGTCGTATTTATGATCACAGTCCTCGTGAGGTGGCTTTCGGACTCTGTCTGGTGGTGTGCAGCTGCTGTAAGCAGGCTGTTGCCTTGGAGAGCGTGTTGTTCGACTGCTTCATGTTAGGCGTCGTGGAAGGCAGCCATTCGGAACCCGCTGTCCATGGTGATGACAGTCATGACTTCCTCGAGTTGTCGAGTGAGCACTCCGAGGCAGTAAGCGGAATGTGACAAGTCAGGCGGGTAGTGCTCGCAGAGAAAGTCCCCGTACCTCCACGATTCAGATCCTCGTCGAACCGAGTTATTCCTTCATCACCTTCAAGCTTCAATCCCCCGGGCCATAGCCTGCTGCATCCCTTCCCCCTTGACCATCACAATCATCCACAACCCCACCCTCCCCTCCTCCCCAAGCAACGGGGTACAATGTATCCACAACGGCCGACTCTGAATGTCATCCGGATACCTCGCCGCGCTTCCTCCTCCATTCGTCTGTCCCCCACCTCCCCTCAGCCTATGCTCCTCCAACCTGTCATCCTCATCGCCCTCCACCCCACCCACGACCACACCACCATTGGCTTTCCGCGCCTTCTCTGCCGCCGCCGCAGCAGCTCGGAGATCGGCTTCACGGGCGACGACTTCGGCGGCGGATCTGCCAGTTAGCCAGGATACTTTGGCGGTGAAGGATTGACCGTAGGAGAGGGCGTTCTTGATGTTGAGGCGGACGTGGGAGGGGCCGCGGATCCAGCTGAGGAAGCGAGTGTCGATGAGGGTGGAGGCGAGCATGCCGGGGGCAGTGTAGAGAATGCGGAGAGAGGGATAGGGGCGAACGAGGATGTACTGTGGGAATGTGTCAGTATGGGCCATATGTTGAAGATGAGTAAGATAGGAGGGAAGGTAGGGGTGAGGGACAAGACGAGGGTGGAGAGGAAAGATGGGACAAACATTCTGAAACACGCCAGGAAGGCGTCCATTGGGTCCGAAATCGGGAGCGGGCCACAACTCGTTGTCGGTGGCATCATTCATGCCGTATTGTTTGCGTCGCGAAGATGGTATATAAGGCGTGCCAGCTTTGCCATTGCTTGTCGTGCGGTTGATGGCTGCACGGTCATGTTCATTCAAGTAGGTCCCCAATTCCGTGATCGCACTGAGTGGCGTCTGGTGGGTGGATTTGCCCGCCGCCAAGTCCTTCTTGTCATTCGCCAATAGGGTAGCAAAAGACTCGAGACCTCGTCCGTCTTCAATAAGACCGTTGATGTCAATCTGAGCACCAATGAAGTAGCGCACCTTACCGTTACTGTCATGTAGCGGAGCGATCAACAGTAGATTGATGAAAGGCTCGCCGTTCTTGCGGTAGTTTAGGATGGCTTCACAGATTTCCTGTCCTTCTCCAAGAGCTTCAATCAGCCTACCCACCATTGAACTCGACGTCTTGGAGCCCTGCAGGAAGCGACAATTTTTGCCTATCACAGCTTTTGAGTCGTAGCCTGTCGCGACGTAGAACTGGTCACTTGCGTATATAATTGGGTTGTCGTGGATGCGTGGATCTGTCAGGCAGTACACCTCTGCGAGACCGTTGACGAGTCCTTTCATTACTGGCGTGTTTTGCCCCGTGATCTCCTTGACGAGAATCTCAGTGACCAATGCGCTCATTCGATGTGTGATATAGCCTGGCAATGCTTCTTTGGTCAAGGTCGTGAATGCTGTATCAAGTTTGCGCTCGAACTCAATGTCAGGCACTGCTGCAACAAGCCCAGGCCACAAGCTCTCAGCGAGCGCATTCGCATACTTTGTGGCTACCAGCGCCTTTTGCACATCCAGGTATCGTTTCAGAGTCTGTGCAACTTCAGGACGGTATCTTGTGAGGAAGTTCTGGAAGCGAGGGAAGTATGCTGGATTTTGTAGTATGACCTTGAGATGATCAATCGAGAACAGTCGCTCTGCTAGGACTTCAATGTCGACGCTGGGCACGAAACTCTGGTCACCGCTACTGCCCAAACCATACTGGTCATCGAGGCCATCCGGAGAGTCCGCTTGGGAAAAGCCTGGTGATGGAGGCAGCGATGAGGGCGAGGCGGAGCGGAGGCTGTCGCGCAGGGAGAATGTGGATTCTGCGTAGCTTGCTTTGTGAGGTTGTCCTGTAGCTTGAGTGGCGCGCTTGAGGTTCGAAGCCATCTGTGGCGATACTCGACTGAGATGACCTGAGTTGTGCAATGGTGATTTGTGATGGGCAATGTTGATGTTGACGATGTCGGCCCGCTTTGCCTAGCGATTCGAAACTTGGCAGCGTGCACGTCAACCAAGATCAGAGGATACCGTATGCGACTCGAGTAGTTTGCAAGTTGGCACAGTGGCAGGCAGAGTGAGTATCACAGTAAGCTCTCGTGCTCTCGACCCTCTTTCTTCTATCGTGACAAGGCCTGTGCTGGCGGACGCCACCACTTCATAACAAGATTGGCAGGGAGACGAGCTCGTGCTGTTTCCCCGTCCACGGCTGCTACTCCTTCGTATTCGCGTAGCTGGAAGAGCGAATGCAGGGCAGACGCACAGCGGCAAAGTGGAATCGTGAAATGGGTTCTGGGGCTCTTCTCTATCTTGTAGCCTTGAGTGGTGCTGTATACGACATGGACATGGACCGGAGCGCAGCAGGCAGAAGAGAGCTTCTCATCTGCCATTTGTGTCATATCCTACGAATGCAACCATACAAAATGCAGAGCAAAACGCCGCCATGATATCCCTGCGGCCCAAAGTCCGCCCATGCCTATGCCATATCATTCGTCTACCCAACCACAGCCTTCATGCTCAGACTTTCCAAGAAACCGCTCAAGTCCTCCTTCTTCACCTCGACAACGCAATGCTCAAAGCTGTCCAGTCGTACTCGAGCACTTGTCTCCTCCACGACCTCTTGGAACGCGTTGCCGAATCTATTCCTTCCGAAGCTGCGTTTCCGAGATGTGGCTGCATCATCCTCAGCTTCATCTTCCGAGGATGCTTCAGAGTCGGACGATGCTTCGGACTCGTTCTCTGTCTCTGCATCGTCAGCGTCTTCCTCATCTTTACCCCTGGCTGCACGAGCCTTTTGCCGAGCCTCCTTCTTTGCCGCACGCTCTTTCGCTTTGCTTTCTTCTCGATCTTTCCGCTTCTTCTCCTTCTCTTGCTTCTCAGCATCAGTCTTATTGGAAGCACCCCCACCACCTCCAAGACCCACGACCACGTATACACCTCTTGCTTCATCCACGCAGCCCAGCACGAGCGGCGTCGCACCTCCACCACGCTTCTTTCTCTTGCCATCATCTTTCTCCATTTCTTTGATGGCTTCACCCAGCCATAATGCAAGCTTCATTAATGCGCCAGGGTTTGTGAAAAGTGGGACATCAGGCCCTTCCTTCACCAATGCCATACGGAAGGCTCGTAGATGACGTATTTGTCTCTTCTGTAGGAGTGATGTTCCCGTTCTTAGGATGGCCCGATGCAGTGACTGTGCTAGTGGGATACTCTGCGTAAGCGACGTTGGTGATAGGAGTGCATCGTAGGCAGTATAGAATCGCTCCAATGCGTCTTCAGCAGCAGTAGAGACTCCTGCCTCACTAGCATTACTTGATGAAGGTGAATGTCGTGGTGTTGGGAGTTGTCCATTCATCATATGTGGTAGGCCAGCAACGTGTGTGCCGACTTCCAAAACAGCACCGATGATGACTGCAACATCTGCAGCACTGAGACATGCTTTCCAGCCCCAGCAACGGACGAATCCCCAGCCTTCCTTGTCATGGCCGCCATGAGATGTGGACGGCGGTGGTACCAACCCTTCAAGACCATACATCGGCGCGACCGTCAGAAGCTTTTGACGAAGGTCTTTCTTCAGATCCATGTCCATATGTGTATAGCTCTGCTTGCATTGCACAAGACTGACTCCCATCTTGGCCAGCAGTTTCGCCAGTCGTTTCCGGCCTGGCTCGCTCCAGATATGTAGCTTCGCGGAGAGGTAGGGTGAATGTAGCATACTATCATACAAACTCCAATGTCGTAATAGCAAGAACCGTGGCTCTGGCGATAATCTGATCGAGGTGTCGGTCGGCGACCGTGCATATGTCGGTATAGCATCTGTTGCCATGCCTCGGGAGACCTCACGACCAGTCTCTGTCAGCTCCGGTGGATTTAGACGCCTGACTTCATCACGAAGTATTTGTCTTATTCGTGATCCTCGTGAGCCAGTCCAGCCAGCAAATACATGTGCAGCTCGGTCATGATCGGTAAGAGAGACTCCTGTGGACGTTCGCCCATACAGCTCCGTACTTGAGACGCCGATGATAGAGAGCCATAACAAATCATTGTCCTCCCGTCCTAGCTCGGATGCTAGTGAATACATGAGGGAAGATATTGGTTCTGCGTATGACGTGCCAAGAGCATAGTAATCTCTTATGATTGCTTCATGCGTTCTGCGCAGTGCGAGAAACTTCCTCCGTAATGCACGAGCTGAGGGTTGTGCTGGTGCGACTTTGAGTGGTGAGGATGATTGATTAGATGGTGGCGTTGATTGTAATATATCAGAAGACCGGTATGCCGGCGGTCTCGATGGCGACAATGATGATGAAGGTATAGGTGTCGACTTAGGAGGTCAGCAGACCGCCTGATCTGAGACATGTACTAACTTACTGAATTGCTTCTTCGTCTCTGCCGTGGTCGTTCATTCTCTTTTTCGTTATCACTGTCCGCTTCTTCCTCTTCTCGATCTGACCATGACTTTCGTTTCGGCCGTGATGCATCATCACCATCTTCTGCATCATCTGCCTCCGAGTCAGACGCGCCATCGTCGTCGGCATCATCAACCTCCGGCATGTCTTCTAATGCAAACCACGCTGCTCTTTCCGTGCTCAACTCTTCCTGTATATCGCCATCATCAAACACGACAATTCCACCCTTGCCAGGTCGATATGACTTTTGCAACTCTCCTCTATCAATTCCCGCCAGTCTTCTCGCTAGTACGCCATCTTGATCATCTTGATTCTCCATAACTGCTAAAGCACCACCAAAGATATTGGACAAGTTCCACGGCCGTCTCGCGTCGAAAACCCAAATGTCCACACCATCACATCCACCAGTGCCTTCCTCGTCCACCTCCAGACCCAACACAGACTCGAGGTCAACCAAGCCACCAACACCTAGACATACGACGACCCCGCCACTACCACCATCCCCAAGCCGCATTGGCTTCACGAGCAATTCACCAGCTTTACTGAGGTCCCCATAGCCTCCTATTGGGTGGATCTTGTGAGGTATGTAGTCTCGCTTCAGGAGTGACGTAAGAATGCGGCATGCACAGAGGGCGTCTGGTTCGAGGGCGACCAGGATGAGGACGGGAGGTGAGAGTGGATGATGAGACTTGAGTAGCTGGAGGTAGAGATGGGAGATGAGATTTCGTGGGAGGTACATGCTGAGGAGGACCTATATGTTACGGTCGATGTGCAAGATGGTGTGTTCGAAGGTGCTTGACGCCTCGCCGGCGAAGCAACAGACCGTACGGCGCGTCAAAGCTCCAGTCTGGTAGATGTATACTTGGAGGTTCCAAGTCTACCAATCTATAATGTCTGTGCAGTCACCCGGAGAACATCTGTATAGAGGTAGGATATAATATGTTGTGTAGCGAATTTTAAATAGGCATGATGTAGGAGGAGTTGTCTCAAGTCGCGTGCAAGGTAACTTCGTACGCGCCAATGGAGCTCGGAGCATCACCGGTTGCCGGTGAAGTTGCTTGCACTTCATACATTCTGGAACCGAGGATCGTATACAATTTAAAGAGAGCATAAAGCATACCTGCTATGCATTGAATCAGGGACAAGCATAGAGACACACGCTTACGCCTAAGTGTCCAATGATACCGATACTTCGATGAAGACATCGACGAGGGTATAGTATAAAGAATCATTGAATTCCGCAAGTACGTTCCATCATACATATGCATCGGCGAAAGAGCGGCTTCGTCCATCATCGTTATCGTTAAGTGCCACAACAAAGGCAGCGATAGGCATGAATATGGGCTTCAGCACTATCCATCATGTTATAAGCCTTCCTCGCCAGCTCTGCAGAGCTTCATTTCGCGTCCCCACTCCGACTTCAGCACCTGAGATGCTGTTATCCGGCGGGCTGGATTTGGGTCAAGGATAGAGTAGATGACGTTTCTACAGCGAGCCTGAAAAGGTGTTAGGTGTGATGTCTCGAACATAGAGTATAGTGAAACTCACCCTGTGCAAAGACTCGATAGGCTGGTATCCAGCCTCTTCCCTCCTGCCCTCCAGATATCGCTCGAAGAACTCGTCTTCGTCCTTTTGAGCCACTCGCCACAGATGCCGTCCTGTTCGCATCGCCATATAGATGACCCCGCAAGCCCAGACATCCACAGCTCTCGGGTCAAACTCTTGATCTGTGTACTCTTCTGGGGCGATGTATGGAGCGCTGCCACAGAGTCCAGCCACCATATGTGCTTCCGTCTCCCACGCCATTCGGAAACACTCGCCATTGCCAAAGTCTGTAATCTTGAGTCCACCGTGAGTGGTGAGAAGGAGGTTTTCTGGCTTCAGATCTCGATGCGCCACGCCCATCTCGTGGATGTACTCGACACCACGCATCAGCTGCTTGAAGTAGCAATCGGCTTCGACTACTTCCAGCTTGCCAGCCGCAAGAACAAGCGTGTAGAGATCACCACCAGCACAGTATTCCATGACTTCGCAAAAGTCACCTTTGGCATCTTTGACCAGATCCAGAGTATGTATCACGTTCGGGTGACGCAAAGCGGAGGATATGCAGAACTCAGAGGTGAGACGCTTGTTATATTTCTTGGGCGACTCTGTAGGTCGTCGTCGAAACTCCTTGACGGCATAGAGCAGCTCTTTGTTGGGGTTGTTAACGTCAGGCTTGTGCGATATCCGGACAATCCCAAAAGCTCCACGACCGACAATCTCCTGACATTTGCCGTACTTTTCTGCCAAAGATTGTGTATGATTCGGTCCACCTTTCACCTCGCTCGCAGTCTTCTCGCTCTTGAGCTGGTCAATCCAGCTTGACATGAGGGAGAGCTGGTTGGGTTCTTCGTGAGGCGTATCCTTGTCTTTCTTAGCGCCAAGCAGTTTTGAGAACATGGTCGAAAGCTTTTCCTGTCTCCGATCATTTCGAAGGGCATGCTCGTGTGTCCCATCTTCATGTATCGCAAATCGCCGAATCTCCTTCTTTGGCTCTGCGCTTCTGTCACTTGATCCATCTCTGCCCAAACTACTCGAGGGACTTCTTTCTGGTACTCCAGGACGTAATGCAGCCACGTCAGGATTCGTGATAACAGAAGCTCCTCGGTCCTTCTCCGTGACTGAGGACTGTCGTTCCCGACCATCTTTATGTGTTACCGGATTCTCTCCACGATGCGAAAACATTCTGCTAAGTCGACTTGTGAATGTAGGTTTTCGTACAGGACCTCCGGCTGGTGGTGACGCGAGGGGAGTGGTAGATGTGGGAGGCGCAGGCTGTCCAGTCCCGGGTGAGGGCAGTGCAAGTTTTTGCTCATCAGTAGGAGAGGCCTCCGGGAGGTTGTCGCGCGCTCTAGGCAACGGCGACAGCCTCGAGGACTCGGCAGGGGTCGTGCCAGCGCCAGCCATTACGACGGCCTTGAGGCGCCAAGGTGTAGTACGGTTGCGCTGGGGAGTGTGTTGGTAGTTTTCTGTGTAGGGATAGTTTTGTTATGTTGTCGCGATCGTGTGTAACGGATCCGCCCGACTGAAGTTAGATTACAAAGAGTGTGATTGAATATGCTTATGTAAAGCTGGACGGGGTTTGAAATGAGACGGCGGACTACTGAAAATGCCTCGTGTGACGCAACAGGACAGGCACTTCTCGCTGTATCTGCGCGATTTACGAGCAGCGCGTTTAGCTACGGCAGAGTGCCGAAAGATCAGAAAGAGGAAGGAGTTACCATGCTGAGTAGTGTATAGTACTGTATACGAAGAAGGTGGGCGAAAAGATCGATCGACATGGTTCAGAGGGTCTTCTCTCCAGGCGGGTATCAAAAGTCAAATCTTGCTACAGTAGATCTCCATCTTCACCGGCCGAATACCTTCGTACACCGATTAGCAATAGCCTCCCTCTCTCTGGTAAAGACATTCTTATACAGTGCTTTGTGGCGAAAAAGCTTATGCCGCTTGCTTCACACTCGGTTCATGCGATGATCATCCCGATGCAGTACAAGTAAGAGACTGCTGAAACATTAACGCCTGCCTCGACTTTGGTTTGCAAGTTGTGCCGGGAACACCCTTGTGACCCTGGGGGCCTGGAAGACCTTTCCTGAGCTGAACCTGCTCAATCTGAACGGTGAAGACATGACGACCGAAGCACAAGAGTCAGCATCAGCGAACTCATCGAAACAGATCAAGCGGAAACGCAAAGCAAAAAGCATATCTATTGATGCCGTCACAACATCCTCACAGTCTGATTGGGTCTATATCCTCATCACCATGCTCATGTCAGGGCCACGCACTGATATTGACGAGCTGACTGTGCGATCATGCCTGCTACAAGCTCTGTCCACATATCTGGGAGACCACGGCGCTGCTATTGCAATCGATATCCTAGCCATCGGAGTAGATGTCAGCGCTGCTGGCAGTAGGCGACCATCGGCGTACATCCGCGTGGCAAACGAAGATGCTGAAGCTGTCGTTGCCGGGATATCAAGCTTTGCAGGCTCATCGAGCGTGCAAGCAATGAGCGTGAAACGTTGGAGTGTATGGCTTGCGGCTTTGGTTGCAGGAAGTGATGGGCAGGAGTTGTTTCAGATGACTGCAGAAGCTACCTAGCAGGAAGAGCATAGGTCTTTTGAACATCAATCATGATGAGGACGAAAGAATGCAGATATCACTCGAGCACCTCGACGACCACAGCTTATTGGTACTTCTCGCGACGGCCGCAAGCTACGTTCACCACAGTGGACGTTGGTTTGTCTTTTAATGGACCGGAATACAGAGACTATTCTCCAGTCACTTTCAAGGACTATAGTAGATCCAAGACAAAGTCGAACCTGCTCAAGACCAGTCGGCGTGGCGAGACACATAGGCGACGCCCTAGCCTGATCGACCGCGTCGGCCAGCTTCTCACCGGATACCATTACCGCCATGTATACAAATGAAGAGGCACTTCTGGTGTCCAATATCAGACTTCTGTCGCTGGGATGGTTTGCGCACGTGACCGACTCTGTCACATGCCATATTATTAGGTTGCCTCCAGCTTCGCGGACAACAAACATTACGACCACGACCATAATTATAGCACGCCGCAATTCAAGCTATCATCAGCCGTTGTGACTATTTGCAGATTAAAAAGTAGGAAAATCACACCCACTATACAGTCTGGACGTACTAGGTCCAGCTTGTCGCAATGGACAACGTACTTCAAGGTAGCCTAATCGTAAGATGCTTTGCAATACCGCATACTAAAAACCCTTGACAGACATCCTCGCCTTCGTACCACTTCCAAACTCTATCCTTGCTCACCTTACCACCCATTCGGCCACATACCTGTCCATCTACCGGCGAATCTTTGGCCTGCGCAGTACCGTGAACACATTCTTGATCACCCCCGTTCTGAATAACATCATTTATCCCGGCCTCATCCGTCTCTACAATTCTCCCGACATCTTGACACTGGTTCTGCTCGCGTGCATCTTACTCATCACTCTCAAGATCCTCAACATGCTCTGGCGTACAGTGTTGTTCTGGACGCGAATGTTTACACAGCTTGCTTTCTGGGGGAGCATACTATTATGTGGTGTATATGTTTGGGGTAGAGGCTGGGAAGCTTCAGTAGAAGATGTGAGGGTGTATGGTGGAGAAGCTGTCAACTTCTGGATGAAAGAGTACAATCGCTTTGATGCAGCTCAAAGAGACGCGACGGTCGCTGCGAACATGGATGCGAAAGGCAGAGGCAGAGGTTATAGGGGCCGATGATCAAAAGTGAAGATTGGAGCACAGCTTCTAGAGTCTGACCTGTGAGGAGGATCTTTTGTTCTCATACAATCCATTCGAGAGATGTGACGAAGTCCTTCTGGTAAGGTATCCGTCAGGATCTATAGCTACATCAGGACGACGACGTAGCAACTCGCTCCAAGACATTCCTTCTCGGCCTCTCAGCAACAGAGTCACCTAGCTGCAGTCCTCATTCACAGATACTCAACGACCTCAGCCATGTACCTCTTCACTAGCTTGTCCAAGCCTTCGATCCCAAATTTGATGGCCGCCTTGTACACCTCGATATGGTCTTCCAGCAGTTCCACCTTCTCGTCCCTGGTGCAGTCGAAGTATGGTATGCCACGCAAGCCATACGCATAGTCCTCCCTGTACATGTAGTCCAGAAGCAGCTGCACGATCTGGGGGTCTTCGTCATTAAGCTCAATGCTACGGGATTGTCCTGGCTGGAATTGGTGTCAGATCTCGCCACGGAGGATATAATGGAGGCAACTGAGTAGTACTGACTCTCAGGTTGAGGGGAGGCCCAAGCTTTCTGTTGAGATAGCTCGAGCGTGCTCGCAAGATGTAGGAATGCACCTTCCACTCATGGCTGTGGCATTTGAGAGTGATGTCAGAACCTTGACCGCTGTCAAGTAAGCTGGCCACATCTGCATCAGTTTACACAACTCCTCCTAGCTTTGCAGACATTCTTGCTGTTTGGGATGGATGCTCACGTGGAGATGTGCAGCTGGCGAGCACGACGCTCTTCTTCGTATGCATTGAAAGGATGTGGTGGCTGTGCCATATTCACGACTCGATGTTTGTTCGTCCTGGCTATGATGTGTAGTGTTTGAGAAACCTTTCGGTACTCCCTTGCCACTCTTCACGCTTCACGCTACTGGCAGGGGAGAGTCAAGGTGAACAGGCCAAATGAATTTAGGGGTGAAACAAGACATACTAAGCCTGACGACATTGTGAAATTACAGTGTGATTATATTAGCAACGACAACATGCTCAAGATAACACCAAAGCTTACACGTCAAGGACACCATCATAGGCGTGTGTATTTGAGCAGATCAAGGGGGATTGGCAAACAAAAGGCGCAAACATTGAGACTTCATTGGTATACAGACACAGTCCCTCCGTTCAAGAGTCGTGGACCCAGCCACCAGGGCCATGAATGAGATACCATCACGCCTTTTTACCAGGTATTTACATAGCCATCATCCTCGATGGTGGCGGTGGGCAGGAGATGCTGCATCCAATGTCGACCAACCACGCTCCACTGTTGAACTCGCCATACGTCGTGTTGACCTAAACAAACAAGTCAGCATCATCATCCACATCAATCACACTCTCGGAGAAAGGAAGATGTACCTGCCACGGTCCATACGCCTCAATCAGCGTCGCATTCTCCTGCGGCACAACCTCAAGCGCATCAAAGCCCTGCACCTGCTGCGGCAACTGCTTGCTCACCCAGCGCAGCAACACTGTGTCGCATGTGTGCCACACATGCAAGATTTCAAAGGGCACGTTAGGTTGGCTGCCTTGGCCGGCGAGGAAAGCAGCTTTGGTGGCGAAGGTTGCGGAGCCGAGCTATGGAGATAATGTTAGCATGAGCATCAGGAGAATCATAAATCGTCGCCACATACCGGCAAAGGCGCCTCAGTGCCCCCATCGATAAGCGTGTTCACGCTGTCCGCCTGATCGAAGTAGTTCTCCGCCAACACCGCGTCCGCCAACGCAACGGAGTAGTTGCTGATCAGCTGTGCGAACTGATTTGCAATCACAGTGGCCTGGGCATCGGTCACACATGCTGTTGGCGTTGGCGTAGCTGCAGGCGGGGCTGGCCAGGATGGTGCAGACCATGCTGGTGGTGGCGATGGTGCATCGGCGGGTTTGCCCCAGCCGCTGGCCCAGGTGGAGGGGGAGGTGAAGGACCAGCCGGGATTGGCGGGAGGGTTTGCGGCTGTGAGGGTGGGGCCGGCGAGGGTGAGTGCGAGGAGGGAGAGGAGGGAGGTGGTTGTGGAAGGCATGCTGGGTGGTGTGGTATGGCGGCGAGGCTGCGAGGTTCAATGAATGACTGGACTTAAGTACACCAGCCGGCAGCGGTGGGGAAATGGGAAGAATATATAAGTCCTGCCCTGTCCCGTTCCGCAGGCGCTCAGTGACAGCGTCATGGGGCCTAGGCTGCGATCGTAGCAAATCGAAGCAAGGACACACTTTACTGTAAGCCGAGTGCTCATCGACCCAGCGTAGCCAAGAAAGCGCCGCTGGAGTATGGAGGATTTCCGTGACAAGTATACAAGTATAGACCAGAATTGTGTACCGGGTGACCTTGTAACAGTTGCCCAATCCAGCAAATCTAGTCAGGACAAGTCACGCTATCACAGTTTGTGCAAGGCTCTACTCGTCATATATACTTTCCTGCCTTGCCTTGCTTTCACGCTTTCACGCTTACCCCTTCCTCTGCACCCTTTCCAGGTATCCTATGCCATTTCATCAGTGCATGCCTTGTCGCCTTGTCTGCTCTACGGTCGTGCTCTGCGTGGAACTGTATACATGACACGTCACCAATCCCATCCCACCAGTCTCCCCCAGGCCACAACACAACATAGTCTACCTTAGACCTTGATAGCTCATAACCTACTCCCACTC
>Ga0058698_10000983_pt1 | contig 13782 bp, 14 predicted proteins | sample AgamicAsSfe_FD_67288 | JGI IMG/M metagenome (GOLD analysis project Ga0058698, IMG submission 67288) | Agave microbial communities from Guanajuato, Mexico - As.Sf.e | ecosystem: Host-associated > Plants > Phyllosphere > Phylloplane/Leaf | place: Guanajuato, Mexico | collected 2012-05-30
GAAAGGCATGGGGCGAAGGGGCGTCGGAATTGTACAGTACTAGTGTGGTACGAGGTGATGATGTTTTGATTGACCGTTTTGTCAGTCAAGGAAAGACCTGGAAATTGTCCCAACATGTCTATCCAATGACTAGATAAGATGTTGTACCAAGATCTCTACTTTCTCCGTATCCCGACACTCCAGTACTTGCAATGCTCTAATGCTGCCAATGCTGCCAGTGCTTCCAATGCTTCAGACGCTCCCACTGCTCCAACGCTTCCAAATGCTCCCATGCTACAATGCCTCCAAATGCTGATATTCCGCCGGCACCTTAGTCTCACTGCTTTGTTATAGGGACGCTGGTCCAATCCAATGGTACCAATGCAATGCTCCAGAACCGCCAATGATCCACTAATCCCTCAAAATGCCAAAGCTCTCACCGCCCACAGCTGCCCATGCTCGATCATCCCCCAGAATGCCACCCTCACCTCTCTCTTCACTGCCAATGCTCCTTCACTTATCCACCTCTCCACATACCCCTCCATCGACAACCATCCCACACTCACCTCCTTCCACAGACCGTCTCACAACCCACAACCTTCACCCAAGTCCCTCCCTAACCCCGCATCAACCCACACATTCCGGCCCAACGTCCGACTCGAAGCCACACATCCCAAATATCTCTTTCTCAAAATCCCGTCCAGCTCAGCATTGGCATCGATCTGTATCTGCTTTTCAATATCTCTTCGTGTCACTTCGTCAGCAGCTCCCACAACCACGCCCGGAAGTTGCCTGAATCTCGTTCGCTGCTTCAGCATCAATTGGACGACATCTTCCACGACGCGCCAATCGTAGAATTGCACCGTTTCGCCGGCCTGGCGTGTTGCTTCTTGCTCAATCTCGAAGTGGAAGCTGAGGTCGAGAGCACGCTCGATATCGTCGTCGCGATTGAGATCGGCGGCGGATGGGGTTTGCTTCAGCACCATCTCAGCGCACAACATGTCCACCATGTCCCGCGTCTGCTGCACGCGCCGTGGTTCCACGAGGACGGCTTTCTGCATGCCAGGGAAGGACTGGAATTCCGGCACCGTTCTCCCAGCGTCGACATCCAGCCCATACGTTGCTGTAGAAGCCGACGGTGGGCGAAGATCGCGAAGCCATGGGGAGAGGGAGTCGATGATGCGATCTTGCGCACTGACCGCCTCCGAGGATGCTGGGGCGAAGAGTTGGTCGGATAAGGAGGGGGAGAAGAGAAGGGGAAAGAGATTTTCGGTGAGGTATAGCATATGCCGAATACAAGGGGCGAGGAGGAAGATGTGGTTGGAAAAGGGATGATGTGGTTTCTCGACAACTGCTGGCCGGGTGGTCGATACTGTTGGAAGAGCGAGAGGCGGTAGAGCAAGTGCGTTCGTTGGTACTGAGGCGTTTGGTCGTGTATCGGTATGAGTGATTGGGGCACTGCTGGGCGGTGGTGCGACATCTTCGACAGTGCGAGATTGTGCTACCTTCGGCCTGGCAAGGTCGACTGCTTGTACCGGCGGCGGTGGTGGAGGTATCTCCAGCCTTACAGCATTGACTGCCTGCAACAACGGCGATGATGGTATCTCCGAAAGGGCAAGATCGCCCATATGAATACTTGGAGATGAGGGAACAATGTCGATGATCTGCAGGAGCCTGGCTGACCTACACAACGCTCGCGAAGAACGAGTGCGCTTGGAGGATAGACCACGTCCTTGTGATGGTGACGGGATTTCGTGGTAGGAGGGTTCTGTTTGAGAACGTACTAGTGGATCAGGTCGTGGTGGTGTGTTTGTGATATCTGCTAGAGCTCGGGTGTATGGTGACACTTCGTTGCTCATCGTGGTCGGTGGTTGGTTGTGTAATCGGCCGCTTGTGGGAGTTGACATGTCTGTGCCTAATGGAGACTCCAACTCAAGTACAGTACTACTTGCTGCTTCGGCGGTGGCTATGTCGTCCGGCGGCCGTTTTCGCTTTCTTGAGCGCAAGTCGTGCACCAGTAGACTACTGTGTTCAGTTGGGATGGACGGTGAGGACGGTGGTGGTGTCTGCAATGAAGCTGCATTGACCGTGGAGCCTCTTCGACGCGCTGTTCGTGTCTGCAGAGGTGAAACGTCTCCTGGTAGCGACTCTGCAGTATCGATGCGGACTACAGATGGCTGACGCAGTCTGACTTGCTTCCTTTTACTGGGGACAGAAGAGCGCGGACTTCGTGTCGCTGTGGTCGTGTTTGAAACTTGCGATGTTCTCTCTTCTCCTGGTAACAACTCTACAGTATCAATGCGGACCAGGGACGGCTGAGGCAGTCTGGATGGCTTCGCCGGACTGGGCACTGTAGAGCCTGGACTCCTCGTTGCAGTAGTTGTGTTGGAAGCTTGTGATATCCTCTCCTGTCCTTTGGTATGACACGACGCATGCAGCTTACTCAGCCACTCCGTCTCTTCAGCTTGAACGTCAGCTGGCAATCTTTTTGCTTGATATGCCAACTCCTGCAGCTCGTGGAAGCCAATCACGTCCTCTATTCCGCGATCTCGATGTATTTTGAGAATACGAGCATGTCGTAGAGCGTAATAGTTCTTCGATGAAGGCTTGTCGAAGCTTGAGCCCAACACTTCAACGATGAAAGGCTTCTTGAAGACCACAGTCATGGAAGGACTTTGCATCTCTTGCATGATATCGAAGTTGGACTGTATTCCGTCAGTCGTCAAGTCTTCGGTATGGAACTGGCCATTTTCGCAGATCCATTGCATGTCCGGGATGGAAATGCATGGTCGACTCAGCACATCTAGTATCCTCAGAACTGGTCTTGCGTGGTATCGACAGACTTCTACCTTATTCTGAACGCACGCGACGACAAAGTCAGTCCAGCGCGTGCCAAGTAGCGACGACCTAGACATCTCGGCAGCACTTCGACGAGCTCCAACGATTGCAAAGTCTGCAGTATCTCCAAGACCTGGGATATAGTCTTTCTTGAGCTTGATGACTTTGCCGGCAACCGTGCTCTGATCCAATGCAAAGTATGGTCCATCGCAGGGTTTGAGGATCAGACCCTCGCATCGACGTGCGATGGCTTTTGCAAAGAGTTTGTTGACTTTTCGAGCCGCTCGGCCGGCGCTGCAGGTCTTAAAGTTAATCTGGCCCCAATCTGAAGTAATGCAATGACCAGGGTAATAAGAAATAAGGTCTCTCAGTCGCTTCCTGCGGACTTCATAACGTTCTGCCATGACGATATCGTCGTCGATCAATAATGCGTCAAAGAATACTATCATGAGATGCTCGTCTCTCTTTCTTGGGGAATCGCCTTCGGTACCAATGCGCATCCCTGATCGGTTGACGTATTTCCTGATCTTATCAAAATCCAGGATCAAATTATCCTTGTCACTATATACGACCATTTCGCCTTCCAATATGCAGCGTGTCTTGAACTTGCAATCTGGCTCTCCAAGTCTGAGAGCAAGCTTGATCCAGGCATGCAGATTCCGTCGATCCTTGGTAGAATCCTTGCCACTCTTTGAGAATATCTGAATAGCATCTTTGCCTTTCGTCAGGTCGATATGAAGCTGACAGTATTCGCCATCGTACTTTGGCTCTATTGCCCATCGACTCTTGCCTGTTATCTGCAGGCAATGCTTGATCGACCTCGCCTTGATAAAGTCAGGGCGGCCTACTTTCACGCCAAGCTGTGGTTTGAGATATACAGAAGTGATCTCGCGAAGTACTTCTGCTGAGAAGCCACGATCATCTGTAGAACGAAGGTTGGCTAGAAGAGGACTGTCCAATATACGTACTGCAGCATCAAAGGTTGACTGGAACTGGAGTAGACGAGGTAGTAGGGGATGCAGTGATCGCAGGATCAATCTCTCGTCCAACTCAACAGGGTGGAAGCGTTTCAAGATGAGGCGAACAACCCATTTGAGTTCTCGGGCCGTCAATCGTGTAAGCAATGGACGAAGCACATCATCTGGTAATGTGCTCCTTTCATTTTGTGTCGATGACCGAATCTTGGGACCAGAGAACACGCATCGGCTGGCAACCTTACGAAGGACGTTGTCGATCTCCTCTACCGTGATATGATGAAAGATCGTGCCTGCATCAGTAGCACTTTGCAGTCTGTAGACCAGGGTGGCAAGATCCTCATGCTGCTCCGGTGTCCATGCATTTAGAGCCTGTAATCGCTCCCGACCCATGCCTAGACATCTGCCTAGGATTCTGACCAGTCCCTGCTCTTGCAGTCCATACACCCTGTCAGTGCGTTTCTCGGGCAACAAAGTCGACAGAAGCGCGACACGGTCGGTATCTGGTGCATTGATAAGAGCATGATGGCTTTTGAACCAAGCTGTTACCGCCTCTCTGAGGTGAGCATCTCTTTCTTGCGGCAATATAGGCACATCGCGTAGGATAAGAGATTCTAGCTTTTCCAGGAGATCACAGATATAGGTGAACTTGAGGGGCATTTGACATGATAAGAGGATGATAGTAAGAGATGATGGGTGGCGATATTCATGTGGTCTTATGAAATGAAAAGTCCAACATAGAGAGCACTGCTGTCGTCTGGCGTCCCGTGCTACATGAGAAAACGCGAACCAAGGAACGCGTCAAATTCACTTGGGAGAGGTACAAAGCAAGTGAAGTGAAGCTGTACATGCGCGAAAAACAGAGGATAGAGAAGGAGAGGATGAAGCAAGTGAGACTACTGCTCGCTTGCTCTGTATCTACAGCCCAGCTTCAACAACACAGTCATGGCAAAGGTAGATTAGCATAAGACATAGCATGACAAATGCTTGGCCAATCGGATTTGACACCGAAACGAGCGTCATGTGTCCAGGGCAGCTTCCAGCTTTCCCATCCCTTCTCTACCAACATCTCGACAACACAACTCGACTACTGCGCAAGCATTCATCATGGCGGAGCACAAAGATCCCAACGACCGCATCAATCGCGGCGACAAGTCCAACTCTTACCTCGGCAGCACCGCCTTTGTTGGTCTACGCGCTCTTGACCCTCTTCTTCAGGTGAGCATAAGACAGTCAACCATCCAATCTACACACTGACACTATCATAGTACAACATCCTCTTCCACGGTACCGGTCAATCCATCATCAAATTCTTCGGCAGCAACACCTTCGCTCAAGGACCCTCCGCAAACACCGGCTATGGCTTCATCGACACCCTTCAACTCTCTCCCTACCGTCTCGCCCTCTTCAGCATGGCCGTCGGAACATCTGTGAAACAGATCGTCTGGAAGTTGTTCATTGGTGAAGAATACATGGATCTTCCCACTGCAGGTGCTGTTGCAGCATTCAACACGGTCCTCAACTCTGCAAACAACTTGCTCGCAATCTGCCAAGCTACCGGCGTCTCTTTTGGCAAGGGCGAGGGCAACACTTGGGATGACTTCCCATACCCTCCTCTCGTTGCTGGTGGTGCGCTCTTTGTTGCTGGTATGCTCATTGAGACACTCTCGGAAGTTCAACGCAAGGCATTCAAGGCAGACAAGGAGACTGCGGGTAAGCCATGTACGACTGGGCTCTGGGCACTGAGCAGACATATCAACTACTTTGGGTACACGCTTTGGAGGGCTGGGTTTGCGTTGTCAGCGGGTGGTTGGCTGTGGGGATCTGCGAATGCAGCTTTCTTCCTGTGGGACTTTGGGACGAGAGGATGTCCGATGTTGGACAAGTATCTTGAGGTATGTTTGGATGGGGTATCACAATGCAAGATTCATCCAACTGACTTGATATCTTCTAGAATCGATACGCAGACATGTAAGCGATGCGAGCATGAAACCAGGACACTGCTGACTTGTTTCCTATAGGTACCACGACTGGGTCAAGAAGACACCTTACACCTTGATCCCCTATGTCTGGTAAACGCAGGATGATGAGAGATGAGAGATGGGAGATGGCTGCTGTTATAGCTTATGAAGTGAAGAGTCTCGGGAATAGTGGACATAGGTACAATGTGATTACGCATCCCACTCCTACTTGGCCCCCGATCTGCGTGATCTGCACTTTGCTTACTGTAACCTCACTCCGAGGCCTGACGAAACACCTTAAGCAAGATCAGAGTCCAATTCCCTTCAAGATCTTTGTTCACCCACATGCCGTAGTCTTCACAGTCTATACCAGATATCAGTGCCGCAATAATGACAGACTCAACCTCCAAGCCCTCCTCAACATACACCCTCGGCCACTCCCCCGCCGTCCTCTCCTCCCACTCTTGGCGCACCGTCGCCAACTCCGCCTCCTACCTCCTGCCTCACCTTGACTCCACGAAGCCCATCCAGCTCCTCGACGTCGGCTGCGGCCCAGGCACCCTGACCCTCGACTTCGCCACGCACCTCCCCCACGGGCACGTCACCGGCCTCGACCTCGGCGCCTCCGTGATCGACTCCGCCACCGCCCTCGCAGCCGAGAAAGGCGTGCGGAATGTAGAGTTTCTCGTCGCCGACATCCTCGCCCTGCCTGAGACTGGCCTGCTAGAGGGCAGGAAATTCGACATCATCCACGCCCACCAAACAATCTGCCACATCCCCAACAGCCTCGGCGCCATCCAAGTGCTGAAGCAGTACCTCAAACCCACGGGCATCCTCGCGCTGCGCGACGCTCATTTACCCATGATAACATACCCGCGCCTCCCGCTGCTAGAGCGGTATTTCGACATTTTCAGACTCAACCTCCTCGGGGCGGGCTGCAGCGCGAACACGGGCGTGGAACTCCTCCCGCTGGTTTCGGAGGCGGGGTTCAAGCGGGAACACGTAAATGTCACGGCGGGGACGTGGTGTTTCAGCGATAAGGAGCTGAGGGAGTGGTGGGGCGAGACGAACGCGAAGAGGATCGAGGGCAGCGAGATGATGGAGAATGCGATCAAGTGGGCGGGCGCGAGTAGGGAGGAGTGTTTGGAGATCGCGAGGGCGTGGAGGGAGTGGACGAGGAGGGAGGAGGGGCAGTGGGTTGCTGTGCATTTCGAGGTGCTGGCGCGGTTGCAGTAGTTGAAATTCCCGCATGGTATGGTCTACCTTTGATATATCCTCCCACCGAACGTGCCGTCGCTGGCCGGCGCACTTTCAAGCTGAAAAGGTTGTATGTGTGGGCTGGTCGGTCCGTCCCGGCTTTACTGATGTCTTCGGGACTTACTCGAATCGGCGCACCGCGCTTTACCTCCTGATCTCTTCTGCTATCCTCTACCTTTTGCCCTACAGCTCCCGTACCTTCTGTCTCGCCGACCACACGGACTCATGCGTAGAGAGTGGACCAAGAAAATGTGTCGCCGTGCATTTCGAGGTGCTCGGATGGTCGGCTAGCTCGTAGCATACCGAAGACACACAATCCGTCTTGCTCTGATTGGGTCCTGCCCTCCGTCTCCTGCTTCACGTCCACACCCTTTGCCTGTACGCCTTCAGCTCCACGCCCTTCACCTCCTGCCCTCCACTTCCTGCCCTCCTCGTCCTAGCCTCTAACCCAACCACGTGCACGACCGTCGTCCACCTTCCCGACCGCCGCCCCCACCTACTCATGCACTCACGGTAGACTGCGCTAGCGGCGATCCGGTCACGATTCCCCTGTGTCTGCGCGAGGATAGAGTGGATGGGGAGGCTAGTGAAGGTGCGGACGTGAGTGGATCGATCTGGGGAGCTGCGGCTCTGTTGTGGGACATTATGGAAGGTGCGGACGTGAGTGGATCGATCTGGGGAGCTGCGGCTCTGTTGTGGGACATTATGCTTGCAATGGAGAAAGAGAGAGAGAGAGAGAGAGAGAGAGAGAGAGAAAGAGAAGGCAGAAACGCTCGCAACGACTACGACCACGACCCGCCAAGTTGTGTATATGTTGTGTAGTGTTGTAAATACAATGTGTATGCTGCAGCCCCGGTTGCCCACACTTCAGCTCAGCCTTCGTCACGGCCACCTTCGTTACATCCATCTTCGTCACGGCCATCTTCGTCGCGCCGACCTTCTCACATCCATCCTCTCACATCCATCTTCGTCACAACATCAATCCTGCCCATCCGCACAACCCCGCAATCACAAGTGCGACCAGTCCCATCCTTCCTCATTCCCTCGTACGCATCACGCCCATTCGTCCTACAGCACCGCGTTGTGCACGCATATCTAGTCTAGTAAACTTCTCCTGCCGCCTGCCTACCGTCCGCCCCATGCAGGCGCACTGACAGCTCCAGCACCATGGCTATCACTGCCCGTTCCTCCTGAAAATATGCTCGAGCTTCCGCCTGATAGCTTCTGTCGCGCAGACCGATCGTGCGACTCCAACATAGCCCTCAGCCGCGGCGCGGGCAAGTTGGGTAGCCAGCTAGATGGAGAAGGGTGTGGTCAGCTACGTTTCCCTATTTTGTGACGCTGCAGCAAGGGGGAAAGGAGATGCTTGAGGTTCGACTCAACGGAAAAATGCACGCAAATGCGTAATGGTGGCAGAAGTGGCAGGCGATACGTACATTCTCACTTTACAGTCGTCGCCCGCCGATGCGAACATGGAGGGTAGTGCCGTATTCCAAGCGACAGCGTTGACGCAGCCGGCGCCGTGGCCTTCGAGGCGCTCGAGGAGTTGGCCGGTGTAGCGGTGCCAGATGTTGATTTTGGAGTCTGTAGGAGGAGAGCATTAGTCGTCTTGTTCCCAGGTACAACAGCACAATCTGCACAATCGAACCACACACAACCTCACGCGCAAACTCACCTTCACCCCCAGACACAACAACGCCCTCCCTCGCGCCCCCGAAGCAACTCCTAATGACGTATCCCTCCTGCCTCTGTCCAGGAAACTTCATCTTCGGCCTTCCCTCGTCGTCAATCAGCCAGACCTCCCCAATCTTACTGATATTAACCAGCATTTCGCGGCCGTCGCGGTCCCAGTTCAGACTGGTCATGTCCTGGTCGCCCATGTTGATGATGTTGAGTTTGGACCGGGTGGTATAGTCCCAGATGTGGATTGTGCGGTGCGTGCAGAGGGCGGCTATGCGGAGGAGGGGAGGCTCGGAGGAGGAGGAGGATGGCGTGGATGTGGAGGAGGAGAAGGAGGGTGAGAGGGCGGCGATGGAGCAATCTTGCACGCGCATTTCTTCGCCCAGACCAAATGTATGTATGGCGTCGGCGTCGGAGATTGCGTCTGCAGGCCACATTACAAGAGGATGTTTTGCGTCCATGGCGCCTGTGACAAATGTCTTGCCATCTGGCGCCCAGGCTGCGGTGCTCACGGCTTCGGTGTGGAGTTTGAGGGTGCTGAGACATTTTCCGGTCTGTAATGTGTTTTCTTAGTACTGAATTTGTTGCTTCTGTAAAGACGTGCAAACCTCTGTATCCCACACCTGAGCCGTATGATCTCGACTGGTTGGTGCAGCTCGATTTGGAGGATGCGTGACTTGAGAGCAAGTCACTAGTTTCGTGTCATCCGGACTCCATGCTACATAGCCTATTGCGCCCTTGTAGCCAGACAGGATGTGTAGGATTGTGAATGATTGCGTTTCATAGATGACGACTAGCGAATCTCTGCTAGCAGTTGCTAACCTCGTGCCGTCATTCGAGAATTGTATAAACCAGACTTCGTCCGTGTGCCTATCGAGCTCGCATACAGTGTCTAGCGGGAAGTCGTCCCGGTCGCAGACGTGATCCGTGTATAAAGTAGGCCAATGTGTGGTGTTGTGATATTGACAATTACGTATTGCGGCAGTGCTGGCGTGAGTCAGTAGTTGAGCCATTCTGTGCTCGGGAAACATCATGGATGGATGGATAGATTCTGTATACAGTCAGCCATGATCTTGCAAATAGCTGTTGATCCTTACTTGATAGATGCGTAAAGAGCAATTGTCTCGATTGACCCTCTGCGCCATCCCAGTTCGCCTGGATCTTGAGATCCTCGGACGACTGACACATGATGTAGCTAGGGCGAAGTCAGTCTTGAATACAGCCAAGTGGTCCTTTAAGTCCAAGGCCATACCTCGACAAAGCATGCAGATGTCTCTCATCCTGCTGCAACGGCTGCAATTCCTGTCTCAGCACCATCAGAGCAGCGCCCAAATCCCGCTTCTCCAGCAATTCCAGGTACTTCTGCTCCCGAATCTCGAACAACATCTGCTCTACACTCGCATCAGCCGTCAATAACAATGCCTTCCGGCCCGCCCCAGCTTGAATGCCATACTGAGCGCCAAGCTGACCGTTCCGTGGCTCCGTCAGGACATCCCTATATCCTCCTTCAGCATTAACGACCAGACTTTCTGCCTCAACCCAATCTCCCTCAACCACGGCTAATCGAAATGCAGAGGCAAATGGTGTCTCGAGGTCGTAGCCGCTCTCCCTGCTCAGTGATTGTGCAGAGGATTCGTAGCCAAGATCAGATAGGCCTTGAATCAGTATCCGCGTCACCTCTTCCCGGTCGTGGCCGTAGAATGTGCTTTGTATCCCACGCTGCTTGCTCGACGTGCTCTTCCTTGTTTGTCCGTCACTCTGGTTGTCGGGAATCATCGTGTGACCTTTGAGCCCTTCTGCCTTGGGCGATGTGACTTGCCCTTTGCCTGCGCGATCTGAACTCGATATCTGTTTCCCATCCACCGCACCAAGCATATCGCTATCGTAATGTCGCCTCCTCTTTATCTCGTGGCCAGATTCCTGGCCAAGCACTTGCGGTTGAGACGGGTGGTCTGCTTTAGAAGCCGAGGAGCTGCTCCGTTGTCGTCGTCCCAGCACACTTGCAGGTGTAGGTGTGGATTGGCGTGCTTGGCCGGGATGGTGTTCTCTTGCTGCTGAGGTGACAGGATCGAGAGCGGGGACTTCGGTGGGCTCAGGACTGACGACTCTATCGTACAAAGGGCCTTGGGGCGTAGCTTGGTCTGCCAGGTCGTTATGCTGAGGATATACACCGTAACTCTGTTGCGATGGTCTTCGATGGACGTGAAGATCGCTCGCTATGTGGATCCTTTATATGGCTGGGCTTCTTGTGTTGGCTCTCGCAACCCCTTTCTAAGTCTCGCTGTCAAATAGACAGGGTGTGTACTTAGTCCCTAGTGGGTGATCGTGTCGTTGAGAGATAGGGTGAAGTGTCGTGAGTGATGCTGGCTGCTTTGCTTGATTTCGGAGGGAGACTACCTGATCAATATATATGTGACATACGCACTGAAAACGAAGACATGCCACCGAAAGGCGGTATCAGCATCAGATCAACAGCGTCTAATCAAGCGGAGAGGTTCAGGTTGATGTGATGCTGTCATGTCCCTTATTCGGATACCGGGCTAATCCCGCCCGAAGGCCTCATCAGACGATAGGCAAAGTCACATCACGGTGGCTTGAAGATTGATTATAGATGCATATACAATACTGATGTATAAGTGAAAAAGATATGTATGTTTTTAATCCTCTTCGCTGAATGCCTACTCAATCTTTCAACACAGCCATATTGACGTACATCTTCGCTCGTACACTGACAATCCCTTTTTCGATGCCCAAAAACCACCTACCATGCCTTTATACACACACGCACTCTCGGACTTCTGCAGCTTCGTCACGCCGCGGCCTTTCCGGCGTTGATCTTCAACGGGACCGCATCAGGGCTGCTAGCCCCTCCATTGACGGCATGCTGTTCAGAGGTGCCATCTAGTTGTCCACCGGCACTAGCGTTTGATCCACGCTTTGCTCTGAGAGTCAAAGGGAACTGATAGTCTTCCCCATCTTCCTCTTCAGGCAGCTTCCATGCAATGTAGTCTTCCGTGCTGAGACCTTCCATGCCTTCTTGTAGCGATGCAAAGTCACCCGGTGTCATCATGCCTGAGCGATCGCGAGGCGAGCCGGGCGCGGATAGAGGCCGCGCAATCTTGTTTATGCTGCCATCGAAGAATGGGTTCGAGTCGCCATCGTCACCCTCAAAGGATTGCGGGTAAGCTAGAATGTCAATTAGTCTGGCACAAAGTCTTCTTGGATCTTTCAAGACATACCTCTTCGGAGCGCCAATTGTCTGGCCTTGACATACTCCATTCCCATGCGCTTCCAGTCGAGGAGATCAGCCAATCGCTCCGTTCGGTTCCTCTGGTTGATACGTTGACGTCTGTTCTTTGTCGTGAACTCGTACATGTAGTCTGCGAGCTGGTTGACTGAATCATCAATTCCCTTCATTCGTCGGTCGACAATGTAGATACCGTAGTCTGAGGCATTCTCAATCAATTCTTCCATGTAGCAACCGAAACCAGAGAGGTTAGTCGTGATACTTGGAACGCCCATGACCGTACATTCCGCAGGTGTGTAGCCCCATGGCTCGTAGTATGAGGCAAAGACCCCCAAATGCGTACCGCGAACAAAGTCGTCATAATCAATTGGAAGAACAGGGTTAGCAGAGTTCAGGAATTCTGGGTGGAAGATGATCTTGACGCGGTCGCTTGAAGCGTTGAAGAGTTGGCAGCGGCGAATCTGGTTGAGTACTGGGTCCTCGGCATCGTTGACCATGTTGTGTGTGACCACCGGCGGAAGGTTGTGCCGCTTCATGGCAAATAGACGTCTGCGGAGGAGAATCTTGTCTTGAGCTGCAATGAGCTCGCCATCCTCAGGAAGTGGTGCGCCTTCATGCCAGTTTAGAGCGCGGTCAAAGAGCTTCTTTCCGACGTTCTCCTCGATCGACTTGACTGTGTCATGGAGCGACTTGATAACAGCTTGACCCTTGAGAGCCTCGACTGTGAGGGATGTGGTCTGTGCAGGCAAGATAATAAATGCTACAACAGTGACATCAGAGCCAGCTTGCTTCATTCTGTGGTTGAGACGAGCCAAGGATTCAATGAACATGTCGACACCCTTATTACGGTATTCATACCGACCGGCAGTGAAGAAGTATAGTGTCTTGTCGAGATCGAAGTCGTTTTGTCCATAGAAGTGTCCTCGTACAAAATCTGTAATCTTGTTCTTGTTCTTCTCGTGCAGGTTCTGGAACTCGTGAGTGGCAGAGAACTTCTTGACGTTTAGTCCGTTGGGCAGAACGCCATCAGGCTTGCGCTTAAGCAAATGCTCACTCTCGTAAGCTGTAATGTGAGATACGGTGGTGAAGACATCAGCGGAGTGAGTCGCAGCACGTTCGATACAATATCTGTGGTAGATACCACGTTTCCCAGCTTCCGCATCCACATCGAACCATTGTAGGTTATTGTAGAAGTCAACGTTGCCAGCGCAAAGGTATCGACCGAGAAGAGTAGCGTGAGTGGTGAAGATAGTGGTGACATCCAGGCGCCTGCGCTTTGTCAAAGGAAGGGCAACTCCTGCTAACCATTCGTGGAATTGAACAACAATTGCTCTCCGAGTCTCGCGAGAGACGTACTAAAAATGGTTAGGCACCGACTTGCGGTAGAGGCGGTGCAGAGAAACTTACCTCGCCGAGGAACCACGCAACGACGTATCCGAAAACAATGGCTTCGTTTGTCTCGTCATCGCCAGGTGGGGATGGAATACCAGTAGTTGACCAAAGATCGCCCTTCCACTCATCTAGATAGCCGTATGCGGATTTTGTGTCAAACAGAAGTACGCGAGGGGCTCCGTCAATAAGCCACCGTCCGTATAAAGTCTTGATGCCGCGCTCGTTCATTGACTTGATCGTTTCTAGCATTGCAGGGTCTTTCGGTACGATTTCTTCGACCTCGACAGCAGCCTATATGATATCAGAAAGGGCAAAGACTCGAGGATTGGTGGGTAAATCGTTCGTACCGAAGCTCTGTTGAGAGGGCCGAGTAGTGTGTAGCTGGAGCCATACTCGACAGTGGTGACCTGCGCTTTCGATTTGAGGACAGAGTAGATACCACCGACTGTCAGAG
>Ga0058698_10000984_pt1 | contig 13782 bp, 12 predicted proteins | sample AgamicAsSfe_FD_67288 | JGI IMG/M metagenome (GOLD analysis project Ga0058698, IMG submission 67288) | Agave microbial communities from Guanajuato, Mexico - As.Sf.e | ecosystem: Host-associated > Plants > Phyllosphere > Phylloplane/Leaf | place: Guanajuato, Mexico | collected 2012-05-30
AACAAAGAGACCCCAGAAAGTAAGGTTGCGACGACCTATTCGATCGACTAGGTACCAAGACATGACGTTTCCGATAAGTGAGATAACTTGCTGGACGATCTGCAATTTGAATGACATGGCTGTTGTAAATCCGGCGAGTTGCATGTAGTATGTTGAGTACGAAGCAGCGAAAGTGATGCCACTGAGAGACTGTATGGTGAGCGGCATGATCGAAATGATCGTTCGCCGGAGGTTGGATTTGCGGAAACACTCCAGGTATGTGGCGCCTTCAGTCTCGCGCTTAACCTCTTGTAGAGTTGTCATAATCTGAGCGAGCTTTTGTTCCCCTGCAAATCCACGATGACCAAGACTGTTGAGAGCCTTCAGTGCGTCTGCCTGTCGATCTTTAGATGCGAGCCACCATGGAGACTCGGGCATGAACCAGACGAAAGCAGTAGCTATGGCAGCAAACCCATACTGTGCGCAAAAGACAGCACGGTATGCCCAACGGTTGGTGTACACTCCAGTGGAGTTGACAATGAGCGCAACTGTAAGTGGCCCGAGGGTGTAAGAGAGAGCAGTCAAGCAGGTCAGCATGCCTCTAAGTTTCAAAGGAGCGACCTCGCCGATGTATGTTACGGTAACCGATGCCAGGGCACCGACAACGAAGCCATTCAAAAACTTGCCACCGAAGAAGAGCTCATTTGTTGTCGCAACAAATTCCATGGTGACAGCGGCGAAAGTGACTGCGAGACAAATCATGACCACTAAGCGGCGGCCAAGCCAGTCAGCAAGTTGCCCACATCCAAGGGCACCCACGATAGCACTGGAATCGTTAGTCTTGTCGTAGGATTTGACGATCTCAATGACTCACGAAGCTACGGGTGCACCCTGAAAGGCTGACTGCCACTGAGCATCAACGACATAACTTACAGTGCCGTCGTCTGCAGTAAACTGATGCCCGAAATCCTTCCTGAACTCCGGGATACCGATGACATTGCCAGCTGCTTGATTCTCGAAACTGACCAGCAGGACTATCCACACCATGTAGATAGACCAAGCACATGCCCAAGGATACTTGCGGAAGGACGCAAGTTTACCAACTTCATGGTCTTCTTGATTGGCGAGGTGACCTAACGCGGAAGTGTCTGCGGCGGTCGTTGTCTCCGTTACGTGTTCGTTGAGTTCGACCGTGTTGGGCGTCTTGTCATGGTCTGGAGCCATGATGCTTGAGGAGACACAAAGGCTTGATAGCGCTGATACAGCCAGTGAAGGAAGTATAGTGGAAGTGAACGGAAAGGGTCAGCAGGGCTCATCCCCGGTTGAAAGATCAATGTAGATCTGGAGAATGCGGGGGTAGCCACTTTATAGGTCTGCCAGAATCTCGAGGCCACCTAAGTTGTGGATCAATTCACGCGCATCGGGAGGAGAAACCGCCAGAAGACGCCTCGACGCGAGTGCTCGGATGAACGAAATATGCAGATACCACGTTTGCCGCTGTATCGCTGCTTCCTCCCCGTCCGCACTTACATGGATTGAGAATCGCGTTGACACAACTTCCCCAGATCCGGACTTTCGGTACGTTCAAGGCGACGTTCTATGCGCATGGTCAATGTCTCCGAAAGTTTAGTCTTGTTTGGGCGTCTTGCTGCATCCGAGGTTCTGCCGATTCACTGCTACCCAATGGTCTCCCAATAGCGTACCCGAGGTTTTGCCGGCCGCGCTCCTGCAGTCCTCTCCGAGAGAATATCGGCCTTGGGGTAGTTATGCTCACGAGCTTGGTTGGTGAGCTAAGAGTATCTCGATACAGAGAATAGTAATTATGAAGTTATGGTATGTGCCCTAATAACATCTTTTGTTGAAGAAAAGGATGCCGTTACAGATTTCATGGATCTGGTATGTTCGGCAAGTGATGTTCCGGCAGGTCGATCATTGTTACTGTGTGGGGTGAAATCACGATATGTTGGGTGGGGAAAGGCTATCGGCTCCGTTTCAAGGCAGTGGCGACCATCAACGCCCCTTCTTGCATGCTCAACATACACGTCATTGACTCAGGAAGCTAGAGCTACCTCGCATCGAATTGATGATACTGAGAACACGGGTTCTATTGGAAACTACAGTACATTATCCACATCATCAATAATCTGCACCTTGATACTTCCATTGCTCAAGTCCCCGCATGTGTGCAAAGCTTCCAGTGCCTTCTCCAAAGGGAATGTGTGACTAACAAGTGGCTTCAGATCAAGAATACCACCAGCCAAACATTGCAAGCCCGAGGGCCATGTGTCGCGGTAGCGATTGATGAATTTGAGATCGATCTGTAGCAGCAGTCAACGGAGAATGTCCAAGATATACTTGCAGAAATGAACCTAGTGAAGTACAGAGCACATACCTCAGCCAGACTTAGATGCATGAAGGGTAGGTTGTTCATGATCTCCTTCCCTACGCCGATTACCATTACCGTGCCACCTCTTCTCGCTGTGTACGCCGCGGTGACAACACTGCTCTCCACACCCGTACACTCCAACACAGTTTCTGGTGCACCATACTCGCCAACATTCTCAAAGTCGAAAAGTTCCCTGATCTTTTTGGCATTGCCCTGCGCGTCAAGACTTCGATCAACCTGGTAGGTGGCGACCGTCGGTACGAATTGTTTTGCAAACGCCAGTCGCTTAGGCTCAAGATCCGTAATGACAAGCGGATGCGCTCCACTCGCTCTCGCTGCAGCCAGCGCGATGAGACCAATTGGCCCAGCACCGCAAATCACCGCACCGCGGCCGAGGGACAGACCTGCTGACTTGATGCCATGCATAACAACGGAAAGCGGTTCGAGCAGCGCGCCTTCCGCATACGAAACGCTAGACGGAAGCTTGTGACACCACTTCGCGGGGTGCGTCTTGTAGCGCTGGATAGTACCGTGATATGGATAGACACCTGCAAAATGGACGTCTTCACAAAGGTTGTATCGGCCGTCCAAGCAAAGAAAGCATGAGCCACATGGAACACCAGGCTCGACTGCTACGCGATCACCTGGACTAAACATCAGTACTGGAGAATGAATTCAAGGCGTCGAACACACCGGGCTTGAGAGTTGTAACGTCTTCACCAGTTTGTAGGACAATTCCTGCCGCTTCATGACCAAGAATACAGTCGCCTTCGACAATGAGTGAGCCTATTCTCCCAGCCTTCCAAAAGTGAATGTCGGATCTGACACCTCATTAGCCTTGACAACCCCTCTGTGTTAAAACTTCGTACCCGCAAACACCTGTAGCTTTGATATGCAGCAATACTTCTCCCCTCTTTGGCGCGTACACAGGCGCCTCTTGCAGCTTCAAATTGTGGTCTGCGGTAACTTGTAACGACGGGTTCGGCAATGGTGTTTTGATAGTTGCCTGTGTGGTAGCGGTAGGCTTTGCGTTGGACGAAGTAGATTCAGGTGCCAGTGCCGGGGCCATGTCTGCTTGCTGAAGCTCAATCATCGAAAGCAAGGGCAAGCGCTGTCAAAGGATAGACACGCACCAAGTAGCCCCACATGTTCAGCGCGTCATGTTGCCATTCTGGCGAGAAAGGAAGTCCCGTCCTCGCAACGGGGATCAGCATGTGCAGTAGTCCGTGGCGAAATGCGGGGAAGCCTTCAGTGGGATTGACAAAGTAGTGTGTTGGTGGCACTGGTTACCGTAATTGATCTAGTCGTGGTTGTCCCGTCCAATGGGAATCGAGAAGACGACGTGTATTCCCGCAAGAGCGACGCGTCGGATTACCAAATGTGGAAAGCCCGGCCAACTGTTCTGGATATACGTCGAAGATTAGTTTTCATAGCAGCACAAGAGATACCTAGAAACGATACTCCTGTTAGTCCTTTCAGATTTATAAGTCTACTAATATTCGCGTGGTGAAGTTCATACCTCGCATTTCCCTCTCACAAAGACACAAAATGCATACATCGCAAGATTCACCGCAAGTGAACGGCTCGACCGGTTACGGTCAGAACGTCGTAGATGGACTGAAAAAAGAGGCGAAGTTGGAACAGTCATCGGTCCAAAAATTATCGAAAGAGCAAGATCATGTTTTGAAAACCTTCAGACTGCTCATTGCGGATCTGTGTCAACAGTTCAATGGCGGGCATCCCGGGTAAGCAGTCCAACAACCTTCGAAATCATAGGACTAAAGATATGATAGAGGCGCCATTGGTATGGCTGCGATTGGTGTCGCACTGTGGAAGTATGCCATGCGATATGCACCGCACACACCTACGTACTTCAACCGGGATCGATTCGTCCTATCAAACGGCCACACATGTCTTTTCCAATACACCTTCCTCCATCTCACAGGGTATAAAGCCATGACTTTCGATCAACTGAAGTCGTATCACTCAGATCGCGTCGACGCTCTTTGTCCAGGACATCCTGAAATTGAACATGAAGGCATTGAGGTGACGACTGGCCCGTTAGGACAGGGTGTAGCTAACGCGGTGGGTCTGGCAATGGCGACAAAGAACCTGCAGGCGATTTACAACAAGCCAGACTTCGACGTGGTGTCGAACCACACATGGTGTATGATCGGAGACGCGTGCCTTCAAGAAGGTGTTGCCTTAGAAGCAATCTCTTTCGCTGGCCATCTGAAGCTGAACAACCTTACCATTATTTACGACAACAACCAGGTCACTTGCGACGGTTCTGTCGATTTGACCAATACTGAGGACGTGAATGCCAAGATGGCGGCATGCGGCTGGGATATCATCGACATTGAGGATGGCTGTTTCGACATTGAGGGCCTTGTTGAGGCTCTGAACAAGGCACGATCATCTACTGAGAAGCCCACATTCATCAATGTCCGAACGGTAATCGGCCTTGGCAGTGCTGTTGCAGGCGATGCAGTTGCGCATGGCGCAGCTTTCGGCGCAGCGGATGTAGCCAACATGAAGAAAGCTTACGGCTTCAATCCCGAGGAGCATTTTGTTGTTAGCGATGAAGTGCGCAGGTTCTTTGAAGATATTCCGGCGAGGGGCGAGGAGCTTGTAAAGTCCTGGGAGAAGAAAGTAGACGAGTATCTAAACAAGTATCCGGAGGAGGGAACCGACTTCAAACGCAGGGTGGAAGGTCGCCTGACAGAGAACTGGAAAGATCTGGTTCCGAGCTCATTTCCCGATGCGCCGACGGCAACGAGAAAAGCGTCGGGCCTGGTCTTCAATTCGATCGCCGAGAAGATAAACAACTTCATGGTCGGCACAGCGGATCTGTCGCCCTCGGTCAATATGATTTGGAAGGGCAAGGTCGATTTCCAGAATGTAAGTGTTGCACTCTTCCCTCTGAGAAGCAGGTCGCTGACAAGTCTCAGCCTGATCTGAAGACAACATGCGGGATTGTAGGCAACTACAGCGGACGGTACATCCATTACGGTGTGCGGGAGCATGCCATGTGTGCCATCTCCAACGGTTTGGCAGCTTTTGCGCCCAACACGTTTATCCCTGTCACATCCTCTTTCTTCATGTTCTACCTCTATGCAGCACCGGCTGTTCGAATGGGCGCGCTGCAACAGCTCCAGGTCATACATGCGGCGACACATGACAGGTAGCATCCCCAGAGCTCTTCAATGGTTCCTCACTGACATCAACATAGCATTGGAATGGGCGAAGACGGTCCAACTCATCAGCCAATTGAACTCGCAAACCTCTACCGCGCTATGCCCAACCTATTGTACATTCGACCGGCCGATAGCGAGGAGACTGCCGGAGCGTGGATCACAGCGATTGAGGCGAATAACACGCCGACCATCATCTCGACATCGCGGCACACTCTTCCTCAGCTTGCACAGACGAAGCGGGATTCGGTCGCGAAAGGTGCATACGTAATCGAGGAGGTTGAGGATGCGGATGTGACGCTTATTGGTGTCGGTGCAGAGCTGCATCATGCGGTCGATACAGCGAAGGAGCTGAAGGCGAAGAACATTAAAGCACGCGTCGTGAGCTTCCCGTGCCAGCGGCTATTCGATGCCCAGTCTACACAATACAGGCGAGAGACTCTAAGAAGACATCGCGGCATTCCAGCTGTCGTTATTGAGCCGTATGCGCCAAACGGATGGGAGAGGTATGCCGATGCAGCATGTTGTGTAAAGCGCTTCGGTCACAGCTTGCCAGGCAAAGCAGCCTACAAATACTTTGGCTTCGATGTGCCTGCGTTGACGGCGAAGGTAGAGAACTACCTGCAGCAGGTGCGCGACGATCCACTATTGAAGGGCGAGTTTGTCGATTTATGAGTTTCGCGAGCTGTAAAACAGATAGTTAATGAATTGTACATGTACTCCGTTACTTGTCCTCGGTTGATGCATAGTCGTCATCGGGTTTCGCTGTCTCGGTTGATGTGGGGAAGATTGCTAGGACGCAACGCGTTGAGCTGGTGGACGTGTTCCGCGCTTGCTCTGTATTCGGCTAGCGTCTCCATGTGGGCACCTTGTCGTCAGCTACCCTTCGCAGTCGTAACTTCCATGCCTCCTCCTCTATACTTTGAGATACACTTGCGCCCCACGGAAGACGAGAGCAGTTTGGAGAATGTGTTATTAGAATGAGGCAGTCTACAGCTCTGATGACATCATACCAGCCTCCTAATATTCCAAGATCAAGACAGGATATTTCCTTCCATTAGCACAAGAGATCAGCCATTGTATAATCTTAAGTGAACAGGAAGCTTGATTTGTATTATCAACTGGTCCGCTTCAACGGGAAACCGACCAGAATGAAAAAAAGACTCCAGCGATCATTCTCTAAAGAAAGGTATGTGATATATTCTGAGCGTGCTTTTGGACAATGGGCATGATATAGCAATGCCCCTAGAACAGCACACTGCGAGGCTTTTCAGCAACTAAGGACCTATAACTCAAGAGCTGGAGAAAGATCGAATGCGTACAGAACGTAGGTGGACGGCGACGCCCCGCTATAAACATATCGGTAAGCCCCGCACGTACGCCACCGGCAGCCCCCGACGTGAGTAACACGATCAACGAACACTTCGAACGATAAGCGAAACAGCATTCGCGGTCAAAAACGACTATAATCCCATTCCAAGACTGACATTGCAGATCTCGCAACATCAAATTCTAGCACGTCTTCCCATTGCCAGTCACGAAATGTCCTCCGACACAACTTCAACATCTCTACCGCCTGAGAAGCTCGTCTCGCAACTCTTATCTACGATAGAGGAAAGGATCATACCTTTGACGCAGAAAGGCGTCTCGAGCGGCTCTAAGCTCTTCGGCGCCGCTATTCTGGCCCGTAAAGACCTTGCACCATACACGCTTGCCACAAACAACGAACGCATATCACCTCTCCTACATGGCGAGATAAACTGCATCCAACAGTTCTGCACTGTCGACTTCCCTGATCCGTCAACACGACCTCATCCGGCCAAAGACTGCATCTTCCTCGCTACCCACGAGCCTTGTTCTCTCTGTTTAAGCGGCATTACTTGGGCGGGTTTCAACGAGTTTTACTATTTGTTCACGTATGAGGATAGTCGGGATCTATTTGGGATCCCGTATGACATCGACATCCTGCAAGAGGTATTTAGGGTGCAGGGGGAAGGCGAAAACGAAAAGCAGGTACAGAGCAGGCAACTGTACAATCGCAAGAACAAGTTCTTTACCGCGAAGAGCTTTGCTGACGTCGTCGGAGAGATTCATGATCGAAGCGAGAGGGAGAGGCTATTAGGCGAGATTGAGAGGGTCAAAGGTTTGTATAACAGTCTAAGTGAGACATATCAAAAGGGCAAAGAAGCGGGTGCAGAAAGCTCAAGTGTATGGAAGTAGATTGCTTGAAGCTCGGATTACTATATAGTGATAGTGAGGTCTGTGTTGGCAACGATAGACTTTATGAGCGGCTTCGAGTTCCGCTCCCAAAGGTGTCGCTTCCTGCCCCACATTTATCGATAACAAATTTCAGTTAGCTTCGACCCCTCCGGGTGCACTTGGTGTCGAACTTCAAGTAGAGAGCATCTGACTCTAGCAGAATTAAATTCTGTCAGCTGAAATCCACTTCACGCCCTGTACTCCTGAATTTCTGTTCCTCACCGAAGCAATTTTCCTGTCATTTCGTTGGCGGATACATCAGGATTGACTGCGAGGCAATCCGGAAACGTTCACAATCGGCACGCAAGAAAGATTTTTAGTAACACCTGCGGAAAGTTGAGAGATTGGCCAGAGAACAACGCGATAGGTTGCAAATATGGCAAACAGCCAGCGTGAAGACAACACGATATACTTAACGGAGAAAGAGGCGGAGCGGATACAGAAGACAGTCAAAGAACGATTAGAAAAGTGCAAGGAGCAAAGCGGAAATGTAAAGGCTCCGAGGGACAAGCTAGCTGCTCACCAGCAGGCCACGGGCGCAGCTCTCATGGCAGACATGGGAGGTGCACCGGATCCGGATATGATGCAAACCCAAGGCAAGACTTCAACTACGATCCCTGTCATTGGCGTAGGCCAGCCATATCCTCCATGCACGACGCCACTGTCAGATTTGAAGCCGATGAAAATGGCAGATCTGAAGATGGAGACGCATCACCGAGGCTACAAACTGGTTGTAAAGCGAGAGAGCCCAGTAGTTACACTCGTCGCGAGGTCGTGGACTATGGTTCAGGATGAGGACGGAAGCGATGCAGAACGTCTGGAGATATTGCTGCACAAAACACGGTACAGCGAAGATGTGTTGGAGTCCACAAAGCAGTTCATTATCAAAGAGCCTTACTTTACCCTCACTGAACAGGGAGAGCCTACTCTTCGAATCGATCATCCCTCTGACCTAGTCATCTGCCACGAAGAGGGCACCAAAGATTGGGCTGATGCAGCGGCAGCGGAGAAGGCAGCTACACGCTTCAAAACTCAGGGCAACAACGCACTTAAGAAGCAGGATCTCCCACTAGCCCACGAGAAGTACACCACAGGCCTGGCGATCGCAAAGCAGGACATCGTCGCAGGAGAGAATCCCGATCTAGCGCGCGACATTTTTCGGAATCGTGCTTATGTCAACCTGCTACTAGGTCGGCTAGACGAAGTGAAGACTGACGCACGAGCTTCACTAACCGGAAGAGACGATCAGAAATCAAAGGAACTAGATAGCAAAGCTTACTACCGCGCTGGGTCAGCCTCGTACAACCAGAGCCGCTGGCAGGAAGCCAAACGTTTTTTCCAAGAAGCACAGAAGCTCACCCCGGACGACAAGGACGCCAAAGTACAACTAAAGAAGATTGAAGCGCGTCTACGCGAGGAAGAAGCAGGAGGCTACAATCTAATGAAGATCAGGACCGGTCTCTCAAAAGCCCGATCAAGAGTTGACGCTGGAAACTTTATCAAAAACACTGTAGTCAAAGACAGCCCAGGAAAGGGCCGCGGACTATACGCTACCCGTGACCTCGCCCCTGGCGAGACTGTCATGTGCGAAAAGGCCTTTTGCGTAGTATGGGGTCACGAAGAAGACACTCTTACAGCTATGACGTATGACATCCGCGACGACCGTATTCGCGTCGCACCCGTCGGTCTCGCAAAAGCGCTCGTTCAGAAATGTCTCAACCAGCCATCTCAAACTGAAGACCTAATGGATCTCTTCGGTGACTATCAAGGCGAAGGCAGCGATGTATACTCAAACGAGGATGGCCCCGTCGTAGACATCTTCCGGGTCCACGACATCATGTCGCGCAACGCCTTCGGGCCTGGAAGTCAGTTTGGAGAAGAGAGCGCGAGAAATGCTAGTACAGGTCTTTGGCGTCACGCTGCATATATCAACCACTCCTGCCTCGCCAACACAACAAAGGAGTTTGCGGGCGACATGATCATCATCCGCGCTACGGAGCCTATTAAAGCTGGCGAGGAAATTTTCCACCCCTACGATGCTTCGCTTGACTATGAAACGAGACAAGGGTTCCTGGAAAGGACATGGGGTTTCAGATGTGTATGTAAGCTTTGTGATGCGGAGAAAGAGGATGGACAGGAGATCAGGGATAAGAGGATGGAGCTGATGGGCGAAGCGGATGCTTTTATCGACAAGACGCCTTGGGCTGGCGCGAAGAGAGTGGTACTTAGGAAGGCGGCTAATATTTTGAAGAGTCTTGATGCGACGTATGATGAGGGAAGGTGGGAGGGGCTGCCTAGGAGACATACGGAGGGAATCAAAGCGTGGCTGGTGAAGGCTAGTCCGCGGTAAGGTTGACATGGAAAGTTCGCAAAGTGCGTATTTGGGTCAGGGAAAAAGTAGAATCCATCGATTGTTGTGATGCTAGAAGATGAACGATCGTCTGTTTACTAGCTACGGGCTTTCCTTCTATTCAACAGAAGATCGGTACAGGAAACTGTCACAATGATTGCTTAATGCTTCATCGATACCTTGGGCTCCGTCATAGGGTCGGCAGTGTACGGTGGCACTCCACTCTCTTCACTACTGATTGTTATGATCTCATTTGAGTTGTCAATCGTCTCCATTGGCGCAACTGGCTTTTCGCCCAGGGGAATCTTCGCGGAAGGGATGATCCAGTTGAACCAGGACGGCATTAAAAGACCCAATACAATCGTTGGTAGAACGAGATGAACGATGCTGAAGCCATAGATCATGATGGGGTCGTACATATGCGTTTCCGTGAACTTCGGATAGGCGAACGAGAGGACAATGGCAAGGATAGGACCGGAGATGTACTATGAAACAATCTTATTAGCGCGGTGCAATCATGAGCAATCAACTTTTTGTGAACATACCTTCATGATAGCAGCCCAAAAATAAGGGATATTCCAGTTCTTTCCGACGCCAATGAGAACATTGAGATCCCTAGTAAGCTGATTTCCAGGATAGAAAGCTACCCACCAGAAACGGCTCATGAACTTGCTGTTACCCCAGAAACGTGGGGCGGGGATACCAGGTGTTCTAGCAGCGAAGAGTGCGATGAAAGTGCTGGCAAAGAAGAAGGCAAAACCGACGCCAGCACCAATTCCAGGAGTGGAGCCGTAAGCAACGCGAATGCCAAGTCCTTGGGCGACAGCGAATCCGATGGTGTAGATGAGGTAGCTGGGCCAGCCGACCTGGTTCGCGACATCGCGGCAGCGGTAGAGCGATGTTGCGGCGAAGGTCTCGCACCATACTACAGGTATGTTAGCGGACCACCCAATGCCGTCAGAAAGAGCATACGAACCTGTGAAGAAGAGGGCGACATCGTTAACGTATGTATCCACTGCATCAAGGGCTTGTAGACCAAACTCGGTGCAATAAATCAAAGAAATGAGCGCAGAGACAATAGTCACAATAGTGCAAACAGCCCAGCGAGGAATCTTGCAGCCCCAGTTTGTGTCGAGGATCAACGTAGTCATGACTTCGAGGAGAGAGAACGCGGAAGTGAGGCCGAGAAGGAAGAGCGTGAAGACTACTGAGTTAGCTCATGTCTCGAGTGCTGATCGTTCGCGGGTGCTTACAGAAGACTACGGAGAAAAACGGAGCGCCTGGCATCTGTGCTAGAGCTTCGGGGTATGTGATGAATCCTGTGACGAAAGTACCCAAGGCCTCGCCGCTGGAGGGGTCAATGCCTAGGTAGCCAATGACACCGAAGACTGAGAAAGCGGCAATGACCTCGACAGCGGAGTTGCTAAAGGCGATGATGAGAGCATCTTGCACGGCGTTTGAGTGTTGCGAGCAGTAAGATGCCCATGAAGTGAAGTACCTGAATGCGTGTCAGCGTACTTGCTTGTTGTGCCGCGTTTGAAGCTTACCCAAAGCCGACACCGATAGAGAAGAATATCTGACCGAAAGCCGCTTGCCAGATCTGCGGACTCTGGAGTGCGCTTGTCCTCCATGTAGCAAAGTACAATTTGATACCCTCTCCAGCATTAGGTAGAGAGACTCCACGACCAATAAGAATAATGATCAGAACCAGAGGAAGACCCATCGTAACGTAGATGACACGTCCAGTCATGCCTACACCCCTAAAAACGCACAACCAGGTGACAAACCAGGTGAAGATTGCCCAGCCTGCAGTCTCTCCCAGCATCCCGGTTCCCGTGTAACTAGTGTAAGAGGCGACACTGCCATCGGGGTTGAAGCTACCGGTCGATGCTGGGGCCGCGTTGGCAACTATGACTTCGGCAAAGTACTCGCTAAGGTCCGCCCCTTTCCATGGAAGGGGACTCTGGAACGATCGAGCAAAGTACTTCATGATCCAGGATAGGAGCGGTACATAGTAGGTGACAACGACATACTGAGAGTGGAAGATTAGCGTTTGTTCTGCAACTCTGTCAGACCCGAATCTGCTTACACCGTTGAATACGACGGCAAGACCAATGCCTTTGGCGCGCTTGTTGTTGCTGTGCCATGCCAACACAGGACCACCACGGTAGACGGTACCAAGCGCGATCTCCAAGACCAAGACGGGAAGGGCAACGAAAAAAAGAGCGATGAGGTACGGAATGAAGAACTGAAGACCGTAGTTGTTGTACACGACTGATGGGAATCGTAGCAGGTTACCAAGACCAACGGCACCGCCCATGGCGCAAAGAACGAATTGAACACGGTTGCCGAACACATCGCGGCCATCTTCCCCTTTTTTCGAGTCTGGCGAGAGCTTCAAAAGGATTTTCTTGATTGCTCCCATCTTGACGTCCAAGGCGAGAAGATATGAATTGTGAGAACAACAGGAGTTGTGTGGTGAGTCTCAGAGTCGACCGTAAGACTGGCGCAGTTGATCCCGGTATATAGAGACATACTATCTGACCATCCTCTCTTGGATTCCTGTCTCACCAAGCACTGCCCAGCCCGAGCAATCGCCCACCTTCCTTCTACAAACATCACTACAACTGTGGCGTACATCTCCAAGACTTCCCCAGATTCTTCGCACAGGCTCAGCTAGCTCCAGGCGTGCCCTACAGGCCGGATACAACGGATCCCAAGTGATCAGCAGCTTCATCTTGGTTGGATGATTCAGATTAGACAAATGCCAGCTCCGTACCATGTTCTCGGACGTGGCGCTGGTCCTGTGTTAGCGTGCCAGCCACGAGGGGTAGTGATATCGTCAGGTCACTACGATAAGTCTTGGGCCTGAGGGCGGGGTCTTCGCACGCGTTCGAATACACACACGCGACAGGTGAGGCCATCCAGATCCGGGGTAATGCTCGAAAATCGACCATACACTGCGAGTAATATCACCGTTGGCTGAGAGCTAGACCGTGCATTTGTTGTCTGTAAGATGGCACCCGGCTACACGGCACTGACTTGGCACTTGGAAGCCCGATGGCCTGGGCCGGGCGTAAAGTCGCTCCGACTACTGTGTACTTTGGTATGAGCCCTTGATGAAACGATGTGTTGGCGTTGGTAATGATGATAACGATGGCGGTCGCTTGACTGTGTCTATGATCCGGCGGTTACCAGCGGGTGACGGTCCTCGCAAAGCATCGGTCCATGTGTACGTCGCGTAGAAGCGAGGGTCTCTGGGGGCTATCTGGAGGGCCAGTCTTGCATGCCTCTTGTGCCTGCTCTTTTTCTCAGTGCGCTAGTCGTACGCGTACATGAGAAGCATGCTCTGGAATAGTTGAGGAATTGTCCAAGTATCGCATTGATCTGAACGGACGGGAAAAAGGCAAGTTTCATCGATCGTGGAGAACAGTTCTGGAGGCGCGAATTGTAGGGGCATGGCTACCTGCTATATATCAACGAGGTGTAATGAGATCGCTCGTAGGGCGCGTTGCGTGAGAGTGGAGCTAGCGCCGATTCCGGGATCATCGGACCCATCTCAGGACAAAATATGCGGAGAACTTCCAACCTCATCATTGCGGCGCCCACAAGAG
>Ga0058698_10000985_pt1 | contig 13776 bp, 17 predicted proteins | sample AgamicAsSfe_FD_67288 | JGI IMG/M metagenome (GOLD analysis project Ga0058698, IMG submission 67288) | Agave microbial communities from Guanajuato, Mexico - As.Sf.e | ecosystem: Host-associated > Plants > Phyllosphere > Phylloplane/Leaf | place: Guanajuato, Mexico | collected 2012-05-30
CAGTTTCTCCAATGTGTTGTTGGAAGAACCGAACGAAAGGATTGTTCAGTGCCTCCTTGGAATCGCCATCATGCTGCAAGACTCGCCAAAGTCTCACAGGGTCTCGTCTTTCGTCTCTATCGCATTGCGGATGGCCCAAGAACTTGGCTATAATGAAGCTGGCCTCTCAGAAAGCAATGACAAGGTGGCGAGCTACCTATTCTGGATCGCGTTCTCAATGGACACCAATCTCAGCATGTGCACCTTGAGACCAAACACGCAAAAGCATGCCGAGATCTTGATCAGCTTGCCGCCTTCTGACGACCATGACTGGTGGAGCATGCGTTCAATTAGCGATGACATGCGGATGATTGGATCTTCAGGAACCAACTTCTTCTTTTTACACTGCAGCCTCGCAATGATTCAGGCTCGAGCGCTTGAGGAAGTGTTCTCTCCGAAAGCGAACCTGCAACCTGATCAGCATGCTTTTACGCTTCACACTGTGACTACAAAGCTGGCAGAATGGCGCAGGGACTGTCGTATGAACTCAGCAGAAGGTTTGCAAAGCCATGAGTTACTACATCTTACCATGATCGAGGCGTCATACTTTCGGACAATGTACCAATTCATGGCTTCTCAACAGATTGGAGTCATCAATTTTCGATACGACTTGTTCTCGCATGTCGCGCTAAGAAGCCAGAGATATTCAAAAGGATCAGCTTTCGTCGAGGACGCCCGAAGGCTCTTGTGCTTACTTGCTTCGCCTCCGATTGAAATTTTGAGCATGAACCGGTGAGAGCCTCCGAGTACGTGTAAACCTGTGGCACACTTAGCTGACTTGTCCCAACTATAGGTCCATCAACAGAGCATGGCTAGCAGCGCTGTTCACAGTGATCAGCGCTCTCGCAGAATTGACAGGCGATGAAGACCAAGATGTTGCACAACTTGCGGAGATAGTGTCGCACGAACCCGCACTTCGAACTCTGGAGCTTACTGCTCATCAAGTACAAGATGATGATCTGAGACTCTCGGTACAATATTGTCGAGAGCTGTTTGACAATGCCGCGCTCAGGTGGTACTCGACGCAAAATGTTGAAGGGCATTGAGACGGACAGAACCGTACGTGGAAGACCAACCCGCTTGCTTCGGGGCACAGTAATTTTGACTCAATGAGGAGACTTCTTAGAGCGAGCTTGGAGTGCTCAGTTAATAATACAATGACGATAGTAACATATCTAACTGCTTTTCAGAATGTTTCGCGCTATGTCCGGAGTTCCCAGGCTCGTCTGGCGATGACCTTTACTTCGCTTTCCATCCGCACCCTACATCCAGAGTTCCTGGGCCAACCTGGTGGTGATACCGAGCAGAACGAACGAACTGGAAACCCAGACGCCGAATCTGACCGTGACCTTGTTCACGCTGACGTGGATAAGACTGTGAATGACTCTTAGGCCAACATAGCCCCATGCCATGCGAGTAGTGATTTTGTCGTTAACGTTCAGCAGGGTCAAGGCCAGGACTGCTGCGTAGAATTGAGTGGGTTGCTCCAAGAGGTTGTTGAAGTTGTCCGCAGGCCATTGGACGAAGGCCGGAAGTTTTGTGGCCTTTTCTTGCTTCACCTTCTCAGGATCGAAGTCGATGTTGTATTTGGCGAGGGCGGGGGTTCTGCGCCAGTAAAGAAGACCTTCGATTGCGAAAGTCCAGAGACTGAGACCGACGAGGGGGCCCAGGAGAGGCTTGCTGCCAATGACGAGGGGTGAGGACATGATTGCTGAGTGCCGAGCAGTGCTGACGTGTTGGTTTGATCGGAGGATGTATGTGGAGAGAAGGGTTATCAGTGGGCATGGAGATAGAAGCGAATTTCAGTACGGACGCAGGATATGGGCGAGGCTGGGTGCTTAGAAATCGATAAAACCTTGACTGACACGGACATGAAGTCAATCATAATTCTTTGACCGAGCTTGCTTCAATTGTGTAGTCGTAGACATGGGTTCCATCAAGCCGCTGACGTGAGCATAGACATAGGTTTCCGAATTCCCCTATCTCCCCGGAAGCCCGATGATTTCACGCCGGACATGACAAGGAGTAGCCACAAAATCCATGCATTGACAGGGTGCATTCTTTACGCTTATGAAGTTAGCAATGGTCTTTGGCGTCATACAAGGGGCTAGAATCATCCTGCTAGTATCGTGAAGTTCGATCAGGCAACATTGAATAGATCAAAGGCTGGAATCACAGGGCACGTATTCCGAGACTTTAGCCATGTCATACCACTTGTACTCCCCGATCTTCCGCGCCGTTCTCCCTTTTGACAATCTACTGACTCTGCACTTATGGAGAAGCGATCTGAGTCGGCAGCAATTCCGCTGCTTATGCAACCTTTGCCAGCAGGAGTCTGATGATAAGGACTTAGTTCGAAAGAATCCAGCGGTGCTAATATATGAAAAATGCTGCGTATCCATACGACTGATATCTCCAGCTCAGTCATTTCGAGCTCACTGGTCTGCAATCATACATCAACCGACAGCCCGACAGCATGTCTCAACCCAAATCGATCCTTATCCTCGGCGCTGGCGAACTTGGTGACCAGATTGTCTCGAACCTAGCAACTCATCCAGGTCGGAGCACAACAGAGCTTACCCTCCTCCTCCGCCTCTCAGCAATTGAGACTAAAGATGAGGCCAAAGCAGCTAGGAACGCTCGATACAGACAGCTCAATGTTACAATAATCCCTGGCGACATAGCAGCCGCCAGCGGGTCCGAATTGACCGAGCTCTTCAAACCGTTCCATACAGTCATCGGCTGTACCGGAATGGAAATGCCTCCCGGCACGCAAACAAAAATCGCCGGCGCAGCACTTGATGCTCGCATTCCAAGATTCTTCCCCTGGCAATTCGGCCTTGACTACGACACAATCGAGCAGAACACAAGGCACAGTCTGTTCAGCGAACAGGTCCGGATCCGTAACCTGCTCAGGTCACAGGACGAGACTAAATGGGTGATCGTGTCGACCGGTATGTTCCTGAGCTTCCTTTTCAGGGAAGACTTCAACTTGGTTGATCTGGAGCAAGGCAAAGTTGCGGGCATCGGAAGCTGGGATAACACTCTCACTGTCACGGCAGTAGAAGACATCGGAAGAGTCGTCAGCGAGCTGATTTATGTGACTCCGGACGAGAACGGAGTGGTTTACATCTCAGGAGACTCGATCTCGATGGAAAGGCTTGCGACTGTGGTAGAGAATTTGCTTGGCAAGAAGATCGAAAAGAGTGTCAAGTCGGTGCCGGAGTTGGAAGAAGAGCTTGCAGCAGACCCGGAGAACAAGACTCGAATGTACAGGACAACGTTCGCTAGCGGACTAGGAACGTACTGGGACAGCAAGAATACCTATACAGCCAGGAGAGGTTTGAAGACCATCTCTGTAGAAGAGTGGGCTAAGAAGAACTTGTCGTAATGTTGGCATGGTCATGTTGAAACAGCAATCTGCAGACTTCGTGGTTTAGGGAGCATGTCAGGTAGTACCTTCCATATAACTTCCCGTATTTCTACATTACTAACCCCAGAGAACGCCATTCTCCTCACTGCGTCGTTGTTCCCGTGAGCTCCATCGCGTCGCACCTCCAAGTCCAATTGATATTATTCATGTGCCTCAAAACAGCATTCCGTCCCCGTTCAGAGAATCGAATGTGATATTTTCGAAGGTCATGGGGTCAGACATCTCCCCTGCAAAGAGCTGGTATAAATCGATCTGGTTCGCGTCCGGCGGCATCGCCATGAACGGATTCGTTGAGGAAGCACCGTTGGATGCAACGTCTGACCATTCTGCTGCGGTTGTGGCTTGCTCATTTGCGCTTCCCCCATATGTGCTCGTTATGTCTACAACTTGGTTAATCAATCATTGAAGGCAGAGTCGGCGCGAAAGGGGAGACGGCGACTTACCACGATACTCACACATGGCGGACAACTCGTGGATGTACTTCCAGCAACTCAGAACAAGACCATTCTCAGAGTCCAAGTGCTGGAATACCACTTCCGCTTTCTTGATCAGTGTCTTCGCGTGCTGAATAGCTGCCCAGTCAAGCTGGATACTTTTGTGCTGTAAACAAAGCAAGCGCGCACAGATAACAAGAGCTGCGGTAAATACTGGCAGATTCTCTGTAAGCAGCGAACACTCGTGTAGGCGGTTTCGATCACTCACCATAGTACAGGGTGAAGTACCAGGCTCCTAGGTTGTTCTTACTCGTGGAATCAGTTGTGATCACAGTGTAGCATATATCAATGGTAGCCTCCGCCGATTTGACGCATTCCTCGGCCTCGGCCATAGCCAGCTGGAAGAAGTATGGAGGGTGGTTGACTTCACCCTCTTGGAAAAGGTTGACGATCGTAATGCTGAGGAACGGTCTGAGGACAAGGATGCTCAAATTGTGATACCTTAGCGAGAGTATGACACGAAGTCGATGCACCCGCGTATTTTCGGCCAGTATCTCGGATCTCGCGTCGCAGAGACCGATGTGTGGAGGGAGGCTCGAGGCCCATGTGCGAAGAGTTTTACGGAACTCTACAGAGGCCTGTACTGTATTCAAGTCATCCAGGTCATTATCTCTTCGTTCAGCGGTCGTTGAGTACTGCCTGGCCAAGGATTTACTCATCACCTGATATAAATCGAAAGATACGGCAAGGAAGTCACCAGGGATGTCCGCTTCAGCTTCCGTCGTGCTTGAGTTCTGTCGGAATCTTGCAGACGACCCCCAGTCGACCGCTTGCTCGTCGGGTATACTCGCTGGCCGTCCAAACGTGGCACTTAAGACTTTGTCAAGGCAGTATATTACTATCCACGTACGGCGTCGCATCTCGATCTGTGCTGAATTCAAGTCTTTGCCAGAACCAGGACTGTGCAGACCAAGCGCCATAGCCGAACGAGTAAGCAGGCCATATATGTTCCAGGCTTGCACTGAGCGTTGGGTACCTTGACAGTACATGACCACCATGAGTAGGTAATGGACTATCTCGAGGCTGATGACATGTCTCGAGAGCTCGCCACACAGGCCAACAGCCCTCCGATAGTATAGATCCGCTCTCTCGAAGCGTTTCTTAGCTGATGGAAGATTTTCTCGATCAAGCATAGTGGCTAGAGCGAAGATCATGTTCAGGTTGCCCAGCCAAGTCCTCCGAGTGCTTTGGAACCCATTCTCAAGACACTCTGCGTGGATTTCCCTTGTCGCGTCCTCAGAGATGAAAGGAAATACCACCCCACAGGTATTGAAGTACATATCCAGCAATCTGTTCATCTCTGCCACTTCCGGCAAGGAAGTCATTGAAGTTTCCGTGGACTGTGGAGGGTTGGATTGCGATTGACTGTGATTTATGCCTGAGACATTACCATCGTTGAGGGAGCCGGTGTGCCCCTTAGTGCCTGGCATTTCTATGGCAGAATTTCGCGCGGAAGCCACCGCTCGTAGCAGGAGCTGGGTGAAGTTGATGTTGGAAGATTCACCATAAAAGGCCGAGGTATGTTCCTCTAGGAACACCATGGCCATACCATTGACGGCCGCATCGTCATCCTGCGGCTCTTCTAGACCAGTCACGAGCGGCGTACTGGTGTTGTCGTGGCTCAGAGGCTGTGGACATATCTCCTGGTCTAATAGCTCTGTTGCACAGCTACCTGGGTTATTCTCGGCACAAGGTGTGAGATGGCCTCTGAGTACATCGCTGAGTCGCTGGACTTTGCCTTCCATGTCGGCCATGCGAGCATTCAGATCGGAGATGTAATCCTTCCGCACGACGACATTGGTGGCGAATTCGCTGGACTCATACTGACACTCGAAATCGAGCGAGATGCAGGCCGAGCATGATGGCCGTTGTCCATCGCACCTGTTACAAGCAGTTTATCAGTATCAGTCCCTGCCGACCCTGGCTCAACCCAAGTCCATCACATACTTGGACTTGCGCGTGCGACAAGCATTGCAAGCAAGGCCAATGCGTCGCCGCTTATTGCCTGGAGGCGCAGGCCCTTGGTCCTGTTCCGGGGCCTCACGTGATGACTGGGGCGACATCGTATTTAGGCCTTGTCCGTGGAGACGCGGTGACGAGCACAGTCGATGGGGAAATCGAGGAGGAAGAAGCCGGTGATGCGAGAGGGGAGCTCGCGGTGATAACGGATGGGCCTCGGAGAATCCGCCGCCAAGAGGGAGGGCTGGTTTTGTTTCGACTTGTCAGCCCTGTCCGTGGTCTGTACCTCAGACACACCTCAATCTCAAGGTGAATGCGACTCGGCTAGGTGTCGATCAACTAGATCATGCGTTCTCTCACAAGATGTTATATAGATCGCATTCGTCGCACCAACATGGATCTTGTTCCATAGAAATATCATTGTGAGCCACGACAATTCATTGCAAACCACGAAAATCACCCGAAAGAACAATGATGTTCCTGCAGGTTGGTTAGCTCGTCAAATCATGGCAAGAAGTGGTCGCAGAAAAGCTGGCTATCCGCGAGGCGACAATAGAAGGCCATTGCCATAGCAACCCGACCGAGAAAATGTAAGGAAGATGGGCAGACGGATGTTCGGGAGGATGATAGGTGGGACGAAGGAGTTGGAGTTGTAGAGTATTGTGCATCACAAATCATAGCGAGATGAAAGACTTCAGAATAAGAATTGCGCATGGATGAGAAGATCCATTCATTCTGAACGAGCTCAATAGATCGATCTTGTGCATTTTAAAGTTGACTATCATAACGTTTCCAGAAAAGAATCTTCGTTAGCTCCTGAAATTCATTCCAAAGGGACATTGCGAATTATAAGTGCCCCGTCACGTGATCCATGTTGTAGAGAAGAAGTGATTGGTGGCTTTCAAGCACTCCAATCGTCGGACCGCAAGGAATCAGTTTTCAACGTTCGATGCGGCGAGTTCGTTGCACTGATCCTCGTCAATTCTTAAGGAGTAGTTGTCAACTCCATCTCCTTTCAGGCCTAGTTCTTCCTGAAACGGTCGATCGCGGTCATCCCATCCTAGACGACTACCTAAGCGACGGCGCTTTGCAACACGGAACAGTTTTGAGCTTAGTAAGCTGTATAAAACCATCGGCTATCCTTTTGTTGGCGTATAAGTTATCGCCTTAAGGACTTGGGGACTAATTCCACAGTTAGTGGGAAATGCATTGAGGAAGGAGTCGGGGTGGTAATTTACTCTGTCTTCTGTAGACATCTTGTTTGGTGTCACCTGGTGGTTGGTAGGGGAAGTAGTCGACGTCGACCAACCAACCGTGACCCAGGGGGCCGTAAGCTGGAATGCGACGTTGAGTTCACGGCAAGTATCGACCAGGCCGTCGTCATGCTTGTGGAAGGTCTCGAAAGCAGAGTATTCTGCCAGAAATGCGTCGATCTTGGCGACTGTAACCAATTCAGAATCAGTGGCATGAACATTGTATCTCGGCTCCAGGAACGCGTGGGTAGTGAGTCTCACTTGAGTCTGCTTCACGTAACGTAGCTGCTGAGCATTCTGATAGACCAATATACTTCGTTTTGTCTGCCTTTCGAATGGAGTCCAGGGCAGAGATAGATTCCTGAAGTGTTGTGCCTATGCTGTTGTATCAATGCGTGATCCGAAAAGCGGCTCTAGGTGTACTCACTACGGTCAATGCGGTGCAGGTAGTATAGGTCGGGTGCGAAACCAAGTCTGTCGATAGTGCCGTCGATGTGCGTTTGAATATGCGAGGCGCTGTTGATAGCCTCGTCTTCGAAGACGGCAACACCACATTTGGAAGCGACTATCGTGCTCGTTAGATCGGATTTGATAATGCTTCAGGATTACTAGGATACATACGGAAGACCCTGTCGCGGCAGTCGTGCTTCCTGATGAAATGTCCCAAGAGCTTCTCATTCACGCCGTTAGCGTGAGATACCTTCAGGGAAGACACACCTGTTAGCGGAGCCGCAAGACAACTGTAGAGCGGACGTGACACACGGCGGTATCCCAGAAGGTACAGCCGAACTCGAGCGCTTTGAGAAGCACAGGCTCGGCTTCTTCGTAGCTAAGACTGCGACCGAGAGCAGAACTGAGGCCCATGGCCCCGAACCCTGGTACTAGGTCATCTTGGTCCGAGGACTTTAGTGTCTCGACCATCGTATTTGTCAGACAGGAACGAAATCGAAGTCTTGAGAGTGTTTGATTGCATATCTAGGTTAGCACGAGGAAAAGGTTCGTCTTCACGGATTAACTGTGGGCAAAGTGCGACTCCGACAGCTACTTTTTACAGCGCGGAAGTAGCGGGTAAGTGCCGAAGGCACAATAGGGGCATGCAGGAAGGGGGAAACAGCGGCATGTGGGAATAATATGTTTACGCTTAGCCGCTCACCATCATTGAACAAGATGAAAAGGACCTTCCAGACTGTGTAGTTGTTAGCAGTAACTGTTGGTCGACAAAACCTATGCCAGACCTCGTGCCTTTATCAGCGACACGACCTTCGCCGAGCGGCATTGGACTCAGAAACCATCAAATATTCTCGGATCTCCGTCTTAGCTGACAAAGCTAATCGACAGTCATTGCTGACGATAGACTTTAAAATCGGAAAGACATAGCGAAAGAGAGAATCATTGTTCTGGTGGCACTGGGGATGCCTTGTGCGGGGCATCCTTCGGAGCTCCGGTACGCCAAGTGCATCCTTTGTAATAGCAGCAGTTCGGCCATACAGGTCGTAAAGCGCGAGACTAGAGCCAGAATATAATCAGTAATCAATTTTTTCCACTCATTAGTTGTGCAGTCGCATGTGTATAGATATATAAACTCAAGGCAGAACGCCAGTACACGATTCATTCATTGCATTTCCTCAATCCCTCAGCGCACACTTCATCCAATCGATCTTCCAACGAACTAGGAAATCCACATGTCATCAGAATGTCTTTCGATAGATCCGACCCAGCTTTGACTTACACTCTTCCTTTCCAGTTGACCAAGAAACTTCATCGGGTCGTGCCAGACAACTTGAGCCCCGACAATCCTGATCTAGATGCCAGCGGCAAGATCGTTGTGATAACTGGAGGTGGCTCGGGCATTGGAGCAGTGAGTGTGCCTGTACGATCTACCAGAACGAGACTGAATTTGACTTCTTTCCCAGGCGGTCGCCCGCGTATGGGTCATGGCTGGAGCCGAAGGAGTTGTTATTGCCGGGCGTAGGCAAGAGAAGCTTGACGAGGTTATTGCCAGCACTGAGCAGTACAACAAAGGATCGACCAAAGTCATCGGCGTCAGCACAGATGTCAAAATTGACACCGACACCGACAACCTGTTCGAGCGGGTCAAGAGGACCTTCGGACGCCCAGCAGATGTTGTGTACGCCAATGCTGGCTGGGTCTCAGAACTCAAACCATCTGCGGAAGAGGATGTGAAGACATGGTGGAGCGTCTACGTAAGTACAGATCCTTCTGACCTGCGTTTGAGCCACAAAGAGTAACACAGAGCAGGAAGTCAACGTCTTGGGTGTTCATAACACTGCAAGGTCTTGGATCAACAGCCAGCCTGAGCCTAGGAAGCCGGTCGGATCCTTGATCAACGTCAATTCGGGTCTTGCTGGGTATTTGATGCCTGGCAATTCCGCGTATGGATCTTCCAAGATGGCGGTACACCGATACATGGAGTTCCTTGACCTTGGTGAGTTTGGTTTGTCAAGCATTACAGCTTTGCCAACGAGTCAACTGACTCCCTTCCAGAATATCCAACCCTAAGAACTTTCACGATGCTTCCAGGCATCGTCCCTTCTGACTTATCGGACAATGACTCGTTCGCACCATTCGCCAAAGACGAGGGTGAGTTGAGTGGTGTCCTAGGTCTGTATCTGGCTTCCAGTCGTGGCGATTATCTAAGAGGTTCTCTGGTCAGCATCAATTGGGATTTGGAGGAGATGGAGGCGCACAAAGAAGAGATTCTGGGAGGACTTTTGAAGATCAAGTGGGTTCCTGTGCTACCTTGCAGCGGTGGATCTGGGTGGTGATCACTTCATGATTCGTCTATAGTGCTTTGTGAGCCATTGAATCCATACCGGTAGTGTGCGGGTCCCTCACCAAAGTCTTTGACAAATACAAGTACCGTTGCACATTTCTACTTTGATGCATAACCTCTATCCGGCAGCGTGAGACCTACTGTACACAGCATAAGGAGCTCTGCAGACTGCACCATTACAATGGATAATCTGCAGCCATGACGCACACCGGACATAGCGTTGGCTAAAGCCGGCCGGCATCTTGACTGCATGCAAGGAGTTGCGCCGTCGCGTATAGGGATTATGCGAATGCGAGATCAATTGCCATTGAAATAAGCCTCGGAGCAATTGGGGGTTTTGTTATTCACATAAGTGTGCATGGTCCGGAGAAGTCGAAAGTCAAGGCCGGGATCAACAATACGGCCCTATATTTAAGCAGCTATGAGGCACCATTTTGCTCATCACTGTAGTTTCCAATATCGTTCCTGAATACCCAATAACCTTATAGCCACATTTCCATCGCCACAAGACCTTGTGCCGCAGCCATGTGGAACCCAGCTCCCAAACCAAAGACCAGTCTCGGATACCACCGCATTCTCAGTCCCAGAGCTGCCGTTCGTGTCTCACCACTATGTCTAGGAGCCATGAACTTCGGCGATGCTTGGAAGAGTTTCATGGGAGAGTGCGATAAAGAAACCACTTTTGGAATTCTCGACCACTTTTACGAAAATGGCGGCAACTTCATCGACACGGCGAACAACTACCAGAACGGAGAGAGCGAGAGATGGATCGGCGAGTGGATGGAGGAGAGAGGCGTGCGAGACCAGATGGTCATTGCGACCAAGGTAGGTTTATGACTCTCATTGGCAACCGGAGTATGCTAACGGACAGTGTAGTTCACGACGAATTACTACTCAGGTGATGATCAAAAATTGATCAAGTCAAACTACACTGGCAACAACACAAAGTCGATGTTCCTCAGCGTTGAAGCCAGTCTGAAGAAGCTCAAGACAAGCTACATTGACATCGTGAGTATTGCCCGCGAATACCGAAATGAACACGAACTAACGGAAGGCATAGCTGTACCTTCATTGGTGGGACCACACAGCTTCGATCGAAGAGGTGATGCGCAGCCTCAACACGCTCGCCGACCAAGGCAAGATTCTCTACCTCGGAGTCTCCGACACGCCAGCCTGGATCGTATCGAAGGCCAATCAGTATGCTCGTGACCATGGTCTCCGACAGTTCGTTGTGTACCAAGGCCGCTGGAGTGCCTCGAACAGAGACTTCGAGCGCGACATCATCCCCATGTGTGAGGCCGAGGGGCTCGGTATTGCGCCATGGGGAGCGCTCGGGGGAGGCAACTACAAGACCGAGGAGCAAAGGCAGAGCGGCGAAGGTCGGAACTTGCCGGGAGTTCCTGAAACCGACATTGTTGTGAGCAAAGTTCTGGAATCCATCGCCAAGGAGAAGAATACTCCGATCACCTCAGTTGCGTAAGTCAGCCTTGAAACATGCAGGAGAATACACATTTGACTCACTCGGACTTAGACTCGCTTATGTGCTCCACAAGACCCCCAACGTCTTCCCGATCGTCGGAGGCCGCAAGAAGTCGCACCTCGACGGCAACATCGCCGCTCTGTCGCTCAAGCTGACCAGCGAAGACATCGAGAAGATCGATACTGCATACCCCTTCGACATCGGCTTCCCACTGAACTTCTTGTTCATGGGGCAACAGACCCCTAGCCGCCGGGGTGAAGACGTTTGGTTGACCAGCATGGCAACGCACATCAAGACAGTGGAGAGACCGAGGCCGATTCTATCTTATGAACTGTAGACGATGTCAGCACAGAAAGATGTCCCACTTTCTTAGAATATGATTGCTTCAAGATTTGTATCAACTCTGATACAAATCTGGTGGCAATGGCCCGGTGAGAGAAAGAAATGTTGAAAAATTTATGCTTCATGAATGCATCGTCTACTTATCTCTCAATATGCTACAATGACTCTATTGCACGGCTGGCAGGCTTGTATGCTTCTGGTGCACATTGGGCTCTCCATGTTGATGAACCGCGAAGACTAGGTCATCAAATCCTGAGGACTGTAAGTACAAAGAAAAACGAGATCACCACGTGTACCAGCATCCAGATGGTAGTAGTAGACCAAGTAGCAACAGACTGCATCCGGGTAAGCTCAACAGATGGATCTGCTGCCCATGAAATCATCCCCTCGAACCGTTTTCGAACATGTCTCCAAGCCCTGCGCCGAGGACAATAATAGAACCTTGAACCTTCCATAATTGATCTGCTTTGGACAGGCCATCAGCCTCAGTAGAATTGCTGGTGTGGCTCCTGATGAAGGTAGTATGGATTCTCCGAAAAAGCCTGGCCGTCTTGCGGCTGCGGCAAAGCCACGTGCGCGGAAGAGTACGTATTGCCCTCCGGCGAGAGCAAGAAGTTGTTGCTGTCCTCAAAGGAGACAGTGTTTGGTACCGGGAGCGACGGGTGATGAAGCAGTGTCTGCGACTGGGCTTCCTCAGAGTCTTGATGCATCGGTGCAAAGGGCGGTGGCAGCATTGTTGCTTGGGGGTGCTCCTCGCCAGAAGTGGTCGGGTAGACACATGTAGCCTCAGGAAGCGTCTTCCACGCCTGGTCGTCGTCGCTCTCCTCTTTCTTCAGCTTGCTTCCACGGCGTCTTTCCACTTTGCCACCAGTAACCTCTTCCTCGTCATCGTCGTCGTTGTCGCCATCCTTCGCGCCTTTCCAGTTCACCTCCAGGCCCTCCTTCACGCCACGTTTCTTCCCGACTCGCTTAGTCTTGCGGTTCAGAGCAGCAGACTTGGGCTTCGTCACCTTGCTGTCTTGCTTGTCGCCGCCCAGAGAAATTTGCAAGCGGCGCCATCTCATACGAGCAGCCGGCACTGACAGGCCAAACTCCTTCGCCACTTCCTGGAAGTCGATGCGCTTTTGCGGGCCCGACTCAAGACAGACGTACAGGAACTGTAGGTTAGAGCTGTCATCTAGCTTGGAAGGCATGGTTGCTTCTGTTGAGGGTTGTTGTGTGATCGAGATGTTGTGTTGTTGCGTTGGGCATCGTTGAGAACATTTAGGTTATGGAGGCCTTATATGGTACCCAGGTCAGTAGACCTTTACGCTTAGCGTAACACAACGTGCATGTTTGCAGACTTGTTTATATGCCTGCATGTCTATGTTCCTTGTTCGGATGTCTTACCAGCACAATCGAGCTAAGCCATGCCTGTAGCAATAGCGGCATCTGCAGGTGCTGTAGCAAACCAGGACAAGCAGATACTCACTAAAATGAACATACACGCAAAGACGAGACGCGATGCGATAAAGAGAGGTACTAAGACTCTAAGCACACGCTTGTTAACATGTTCAAGTTAGGATTCTTTAAGGTCAGCGAGAATAACGAGGCATATAGAGCCGTGCAAATCAAAAAGAAGCAAGCCTTTGGCCGTATCTCAAAGGAACAAGCATCGAGGAATGGACATGCCAGCATGATGATAAGATTCTAACAAGCAGATAGTTGTGAATGCAGGACGCGCCTATCCTGTGATGTTCATCGGTGGTAGTTCCATTTCGACTGCGAGATCGCATTCTCCTGAAACTCGTAGATGTATACCCTTAATTTGAATATAGATCGTTTGGTATGTGACGGAATGAATGAAGTGATGACTGAAGAGAGAAATCTAATGTTGTTGTTTCTACATACTGCTGCAGATGATGAAGCCGGCCTCGGCTGAAGCTTCACAACTTCGCAGACGAGCTCACTTTGCGACCTCGCGACCAAACCACAAACATGGC
>Ga0058698_10000986_pt1 | contig 13767 bp, 9 predicted proteins | sample AgamicAsSfe_FD_67288 | JGI IMG/M metagenome (GOLD analysis project Ga0058698, IMG submission 67288) | Agave microbial communities from Guanajuato, Mexico - As.Sf.e | ecosystem: Host-associated > Plants > Phyllosphere > Phylloplane/Leaf | place: Guanajuato, Mexico | collected 2012-05-30
CCTCCATCCCATCCACACCCTCACCTCCACCCAAACTTCCTCCCTTCTCCCTCGCCTTCATAAACGCATCAAAGTACTTCCGCACTTCTGCCACATCCTCCAACTCTCCAATATAGCTAACGTACTGATCCGGCCGACACACGACCAGACACCCGCGCTCAGGGTCGATGCCGTAGTTCTTATATGCTTGACCGTCGCCGGAGTGGTAGGAGGGCGAGTCGGAGAAGATGCGGTTGTAATCCCAGCCTAGCTGTCCCGCTGTCTCGTCCTTTTCTTGACTTTGACCTGGGGTTCGAGAGCGCAGTAATGCTGGTAGGTCGAATATTCCGCGCTCGAGAGATGCACGGGGCGAGGAGTGTACCGTTAGTAGCGATATGGCGCCAGCAGGATAGTGAGCCAGAAGTGTTTCAAGTTCGCTACAACAATCCTCGAGTCGTGATAGTTGTGATGACGAAGCGACTGCGCCAGCGAAGATGACGATGTAGAATGCGCCTGTGGAGGTGAGGAAGTGCTGGAGCGGCCAGGGCCGAGCGTCGGACTGATTAAGGACTTGGTGGGAAGGGAAGCGCTTGCCAAGGAGGATAGCGGTGGCGAGGTGTTGTTTGCTCGTGATGCCAGAGGAAGGCTTGTCATCAGCCTTGGCTATGAGAGGACTACCACCATAGTTTACGGATATCCCGCTCGCAAACTCATGCCCTTTCATATACACCTCCTTGAACTCCGCCATGTTCACGCCGGTCTCGTCCGCAGCGTCTTTGGCTGGGCGACCAGAGAAAAGCCGCGAGAACTTGTGGTCGAAAGCGATAAGATCTTTTGCGATTCCACGTCGCTCATCCTGATACGTGCGCAGAATGCTGCGATCGCAGACACCCTTCAGCACGAGTCCAAGTTTCCAGCCCAGGTTAAACGTGTCTTGCATGCTCACATTCATGCCCTGCCCTGCCTTCGGACTATGCGTGTGGATAGCATCTCCAGCGAGGAAGATTCGCTCCTGATCACTGAATTTATTCCCGACCCGCTGACCGATCTGGTAGCCGGTCCACCAGTCGCAGTAGTTGTACTCCAATTTGTATGGATGCAGGATCTTCTGCGCGGCTTTGAGGATGCTGTCGGGTGAGATCTTGGATCGGTCTGCTCGGCCGGTCTCGTCGGGCTTCACTTCGGTGAGCTGGATGTACAGGCGGACGAGGCCTTTTTCGCGGGGGATGACCATCATGCTGCCGCTTTCGGCGGAGTGGATTGCGCAGCGAGAGCGGATGTCGGGGAAGTCTGTTATTGGTATTATGTCTAGAACGCCTGTTGCTTGTTTAGTATACTCTGTTCGCATACTTTCACTAGCATGTCCTTACCCCAAATAAGATCTGTAGCTTCGCCTTCGAGCTCAAATCCCGCGCCTAGCTGTCGACGCGTCCAGCTATGTGCGCCATCACAGCCCACAACATACTTCGCCCTGACAGTCTCACCACCTTTGTGCTGACTTCGCCTGATCAGGTCATCCGTATCGTCCTTGGCTAATGAGCTTCGGAACAGCCCATCTGGCACGCTCGTGTTGTTCTGAGCCGGCGTGGCCTCATCGTCACTCAGATGTCTAAGTTTGACCGTCACAGGATACGAGTCCTCGCTCTCATTCTCAGCCTGTCCGCGATCAAACTTGAGCTCTTCCGGCAACACGCCCCTCTCAACCTCCAACCCCCCGTTCTCCTTCATATGATCCAGAAAGAACCTCTCAATGCGCCCCTGCGTCAACACGACCTCCTGATACCTCGAGATTCCCTGCGGTGTATTCGGCACGCGGTCCGACCGTCGCAGCTTGCCTTCGCCATCCGGATTCCACATGCAGAACTCGACCATGTGGTTGGCCTCTTTCCAAGCACGGTCGGCAAAGCCGAAGCTGTCGAAGATTTCGAGGGTGCGGCATTGGAGACCGTCGGCTTGGCCGTTGAAGATCTTGGTGCCGCGCTTGTCGATGATGCGGGTTGGGATGCGGAGGACGGATAGCCAGGCTGAGAGCATGTAGCCGGCGGGGCCGGCGCCGATGATAAGGCTAGAGGATGTTAGAGGTCGGGAAGGTTTAGGTGAGTCGAGTAAGGAAGGAGTGGCAAGTGGGGGCGCTTCTCCGAGGGGAACAGAATGTGTGGGAAGACATTATGGCTTTCCCGAGTGATCTATACTATCATACGGGTATCACATAGGGGATATGAAACAGGTCTGCACCAAAGTGATTGGGAGCGGTGCACTTACACATCCACCTTCGATTCCATACTCTTTTCGGAAATGACAGTAGTAGGTCAACGCACTATCGTAGATGTTCACTTCTCTTTCAGCACAAGCAAAGACGAACACAGTAAGGCTCACGGCAGACGACAAGATGAACTACAGTGCATAGCATACAATGTGAACACCTCAAGATTCGACATGAAAGTGATTATCATTAGGGCTTGTCGTTGCTTGGTCGTGTCGGCAGTTGGATGCGGGGGCATGATGAAGACGGGAGTCCAATGAGAACAACAACATCCCATATCTTCCACATCACCACCTTATACATCGAACACTAACCCTACTCATATCACACGTCCGCATCGTCCACATGAAGCAAGTACTTTGTACCTTGATGGCGACATTGCTGAAACACATTTCATCTCGTATCTTTGCGTGCTTCGCCGACTCGGGCTCTTCACATGCCCTTGCTCTCCTCTCTTTCTCTCAGTGTGCTGCGTGGTACCATGCTTGCGAGAAGTGCAATATTAGATGTGATGGCGAGTTAACCAGGAAACAGAACAGCACTTGGGTGGAGGCTGAGCGAACAGCTTCGCCGAAGACGTATCTCACCGCCTGTGCTGTCGTGCTATCAAATGCGCGACCTGCTCATGCATCAAGTCATGCTCATGGTGGAGACTGATACATATCAGTCATTGCGATCGGGATTAGTATTGACATAAGATGAAGGTCCGCTGCGTTTTTCTCGCAGCTTTGTTATCTGGAATCAAGCCATCACAGCTCAAGAACAAGACAATCGGTTGCCCATACTTCTGACGATAAGCAAACATGCTGTTTCGACGCTGCTTTCCTGATGTTATTGCTTCCATTCCATATCAGTCACAATCGCAACGGTCACTACACACAATGGCTCGGAATCTCCCAGACCACAGCCTTTCATCAATCCTCGTCACCCCACGCATCAACTCCCAGCGCTTACCACAACATGCACCACTTAGCAGCTTTGACATCCTTGTGGAAGACCTTCGCACGCTGCTTAATCGCTACGCCGGCCGACAAGCTTCCGAGATTGACCACCAGGAATTACAGAACCGAATGCAGAAGTATTGGAGTAATAGAGCAGAGTGGGTTCGGTATGCACTGGAAGACTCAAAGACAAACTATACTCGCAACCTTGTTGACAGACCAGGCGGCTGGGCTAGTCTGGTGCGTCCATGAGACAATGCTGCCATCAGGCTTTCATGTACTGATATAACAGCTTCTGCTCGTGTGGAAGCCAGGCATGGGAAGTGCGATACACGATCATGCGGGCTCGCATTGCATCATGAAAGTATGTGCACTACCGACGCCATGATATGTTCTGCTAATGTGTTGTCTCGCGCAGATTCTCCAAGGCGCTCTACAGGAAACTTTGTACGACTGGCCAGCACCTGGACAGCCGCCACGCATCAGACAACGGCGAAGTCTGACGGAAGGTGCGGTTGGCTACATGTCAGATGAGGTCGGACTGCACAAGATATCTAACACGAGTGATTCACAACCTGCTGTCTCGCTCCACTGCAAGTATTCTCCAATCTTACTGTGCTGGCGTAGTGCTGACATGGAGCAGTGTACACTCCACCATGGGCGGAGCAGAAAGGCTGTCATGTGTATGCAGATGGTAGTGGTGATGTGAGCTTGATCAGGCAACGATACTTTTCAGAGTATGGTCAGATCTGTGACGCTCGAACGTGAAAGCGTCTTGTCGCATTGGAAGGCATCATGCAAGCAGGCTTAGGTGACGAAGTAACGAGATTACACTTCCTTATGATGATGTTCAGCATTTCGATATGTCCTGGCTCTGTTTATGTTGTTCTGGAGAGAAGGTGATGCCGGCTTATTGTCTTGTTAGTTCTGGATATACTGGTCACAGTAGTCGAAGAAGGCTCCATCCACTGGCTGGAGAGCAGTAGATAGATAATATATACGATAATGCCCCGAATCACATGAACAACATCATGTCTGGACCTGAGGCGGCGCTTGGCGGTCTTCAGATTGTCGTTTCGGTGTCTCGGAGCTTGGCCCGTGAGATCGAGATCACGACATGTTGGAATTCCCCCTTCCAGCTCATCCCCTGCCTGTTCGGTGAACGCATCTACAGCTCACCACCTCCTGAAACCATGATTGAAGCAAAGTCAGAAGTATTGATAATCTGCTCAGTATGACCACTGCTTGCTTCCCAGTCCCTGCTACTATGATAACTCGAAGCGACACCACATGAGTATGGCATCCAGCACAACAAGCGTTGTTGCGTGTATCCAATGTCGCTCGAGACATGTCAAGTGCGACTTTCTCCAGCCCATCTGCAGCCGCTGTTCACGCTCCGGTGTATCTTGCCAATATGTGCAGTCTCGCCGAGGTGTACGTAGCTCTAGAGCAAGCTCACGAAGAGCTTCATTGCACGATAACGTTCCTGGAGGTCAGATCATGCTCAGAACAGGGTCTGACGGTGGTCGAGCGAGTTCTTTCGAGAGCAACTCGTCAGTGATGTCAAGCAACCTCCAACAACAGGAACTCCCTACCTGGTCACCATCTGCAACACTTTTTGGACTACCTTCGATTGACGAGTCACATACTTTTACCTTCGACACGACCCCAATGGAGGAGTTTAGTATGGACTTCATGCCAGCACAGATAGACATGTCTGACCAGTCCATGTATCTTGACTGGACTGCTACATCGAGACCTACTCCAGCTCAATCGGTGGAGAATACCCGCACACGCGAGCGCCTCGTGAATCTATACTATGAACATTTCCACCCAGCCCACCCATTTCTCATGCCGCAAAAGACCTACCTCGAGAATCCCGGCATGATGCCTTCGAATCTGCAACGAGCTATGCAAGTCGTGGGAAACCAGTTCATCGTGGCCCAGGATCGCCACCGGCTCGATCTGATTCCCCTTGATATCTTCCCGGATGTATCGACGGTGGACTTTTACAGCGTGCAAACCTTGCTTGTGCTAGCACTCGCGTTCTACGGTCGTGAGAATATACCTGCAAGTCTGCTTGCAGTGCAGAAAGCGTCAAGCATGGTGAATGAGCTACGTATGCACGAAGCAAGTGCTATTTCTGCCATGGCAGGTGGAAACCTTGTGCTGGAGGAAAGCTTGGTCAGAACATGGTGGGAACTTGCTAACCTGGTTGCTCTGCTGTCCACCTTCGCCTCATCGACAGCATTGTGTACTGCAAAGCTACGGCGAGGCAATCTCGCTCTACCACAAGAAGATGACGGATATGGTGCTGCATCTACTTCTACCGTCAAGCGGACACAGTCCCAGTTCAATGATAGGACTCTATTTAACGATACACACGAATACTCCAGTCTTGCTTATAAGATTGAGGCATCACGACTACTTATGGCTGTACAGGAGTCGGGCAGCAGCTCCATGACAATGGACAGGCAGCGTGTTCTCATGAACTGTCTAGCAAACTTCCAGCTCTCTATGCCTGTAAAGAAACGCGAGTCCATCCAGCCAGATGGACATGTGGACGAGACCTTAGTGCAGGCTAAGACCATCGCTTCTGTGGCCTCGATACTAGTCTCGCAACTGCCAGACAGGAGAGTGAATGATACGAATGGCAACAAAGGCGCTTTCATGACACCCTACGACGATCGCCGAAGTGGCATACTGTCCAAATCGAGTGTCCGGCCGACACCAATGGCGCTGCAGGCTGCAGATAGCATTGCTGACGCAGCGAGTACTCGGTCGCTGACGTGCACAGTAATGTGTCATTCTCCGTTCTACATCGGTGCTACAGAGCTAGCCTGCGCCGTACATCTGGTAGCTTATTCACATGCTGAAGGTGAGACCTCACGTGAGCTGATCAAAGAGCGAATCAAGCTGAGTGTGAATGCTCTGACTCGAATTGGTGAGAATTGGCCATTGGCGCAGGAGGTTAGCCAGAGGGTGATACAGGATGTCAAGACGGTGATGAGTGGTGGATGTTCTGAAGACAATCATTCGAGACCCACGACGGCACGAAGTCATGGGGCGTTCGATGACCATCGTCCGCTGGATACGTGGCAGTCTGGCAATACCACGTTTCCAATCGGCAACTTCTGACCTTCAAAGTCATCGGAACATATGCGATGTGCGCGCAACAAGGATGCGTCAATGTCATAGATGGCTTCGCATATACAAACAGTGCGAAATCTAGATGGGGCTTCTACGGCAGTCTGACGGGCTTGTATCAGACTCCCCTGATCGAGTCTCTCTGAAAGAGCCGCGGTTCTGGAGCTATTGCCAACCTGGAAGAGAATTATCTTACCATTACTACAGGATATCATCGTCTATAGATCTGATTCGCGGAACGCCTCATTGATGGTTGGTTGTCCAAGAGAGCCTTCAAGGCGGTTAATAGGAAACGGAATTATCACGGTAATGAGCTGGAGACATACAAGAGAGTGTGATTATGCATAAGACGAATCACGACGTAACATAGGACGTGGCACATCATCAGTAACATGATGCAGCCATTTTGAAACTCAATGTGGCGGATGAAGAGCTTACGGGAGGCATGACAGCGGCATCTGCAAGAAGGATACGTACTACTTGAGGTACAAGGTGTTGTTGTTATTCAGTGCCGGTGTGTATGGAGTGCAAGAACTTGGACGATATTGGAATTGGGACTCTGGATGGGGCAGGAGTCCTACGGATCAGTGAATATACATGAGGCAGCACAATGCTTTATACCAGGTAGTAATGGGACGACATTGACTCTTGTTGTTTAGACATGGCTGCTGTTTCATACTGAAAGACAGGCAAAGACGGACGTCATCACACGACTCGGCCTCCGGGCCAATTGCCTCCGCTCTTCCCCAGATCTGCATGCAAAAGATCTTATCAGCTACTTCGTACTTTGTACAAAAAACACTAAGCTGCACAATCACCAGAGGCGTTGCTTTACAAACCGCTCACGCAATGAGCAAGTCGCGGGGCCGACAAGAACAATGGAACACACGCAACCTAGGTCAAAGACTAGGCGGTGACCTTCTCTCCGCAGCCACTGCGGGCGTATGTGTTGCGCCTATCATCACAGCCATAGATCGGTACGTACAGTACACCTCCTCCCTCTCCCTCTCAGTCTAGCCTTGTCCACACACTTTAACACTCCATCCTTCAGCGCCATAATCGAAAACGCCTCCGGCCGCGCTCCCCTTCTGACCTCCGTCCGCACCTCTCTTCACACCCTCCTCACTCGCCCAGCCAAGTACCTAACCTCGCGGCCCTTCCTCCTCATCCTCGGCCTCTACACCGCGACCTACGCCTCCGCCAACCTCCTCGACACCTCCATGTCCACCCTCCACAACAACCCACCCTCCCACACCACCGCCGGCACGCCCAAATTCCTCGCCACAAGCACCACAAACCTCTCCCTCTGCCTCTACAAAGACTCCCAATTCACGCGCCTCTTCGGCGTCGCCAAAGCCGGAGCGGCCGGCCCCGTGCCAAAAACAACGTACGCCCTGTTTGCGGCAAGGGACATGTTGACGATCTTTGCGAGCTTCAACCTCCCCGCGGTCGTGGCGCCGCAGCTGCCGATGGGGGAGGCCGTGGAGAGGAATGTTAGTCGGATGAGCGCGGCGCAGTTTTTGACGCCGGCGGCGGTGCAGGTGGCGAGTACGCCGTTGCATCTTCTGGGGCTGGATCTGTATAACAGACCTAGCAAGGGTGGTAAAGACGCAGTGAGCGTGGCGAGCAGGACGGCGAAGGTGCTGAAGGATTGGGCGCCGAGTTTTGTGTTTAGGGTTTGTAGGATTGTGCCGGCGTTCGGGGTCGGCGGGGTCGTCAATACCAATATGAGAAAGAGGATGTTGGGTGGGTTGGATTAGGAGAATTGGGAAAGTGGAAGTGAAAGGATAAACGAAGAGTTCCTCACTCACTCATGGACTTTAAGCAAGAAGCGGGAGGAACACTTGACCAACGAACCTCTGAGAGATCATCCGCCACACCAGCGCAGCGCAGCGTTGCGAGTCGACCGTTTCATAACATTGGAGCTACATCTCCCTGTTATGCCTACGGGACATCTGTATGGTCCAGCCACGCACTATCGACTATACCGAACAGGAAGAGCATAGCAGGGCCGTTGCTACAGAGCCCAGCACACCAACCAAGGCCACATGCATACAAAGTCACCCGAAAGCACACACGACACAGACCACGAACATGTGGATATGAATACAGACACAGGCAGGCCTAGATACAGATGATGGAGAAGCAAGCAGCACGTACGGCACCAGGACAAGCAGAGGGACAGGTCATGTGAGCTCGGTGCTGCTGCCCTGCACGACGATGCCAACATAGGCAGGGCATCACCACGCTTTTCAGCATCATTGTACTGTAACGTACTCGTTTGACGCGCCCAGTGCGTGCGCCAGCGACCGATGACTCCGGAGGTGGAAGCGCCATAGCACATAGCACATAGCACATCGTCCTTGCAGTCTCCCTTTCGCCGCTCTCAGGCTTCTCTTCTCTTATTCATTCCTTTTTCGCTGCGGTTTCCTGCCCACGTTGACCATACACGCATCCTCCCGTGCCATTCGTTATACCACCACCACCACCCGGCGCCACTGCCATGCGCCACTGCCATACTACCCACGTTCGCCTTCTCGTCCTCACTCTGCGTGACCCTCGACAAATCCTGCCACATGCACTTCACAATCACCGTCTTCCCTGCTGCACCTCGCAACGCGCAGAGTCGGTAGTACTACTGTAGACCATACACGGTTTTAAGACAAGGCCACAACAATATTATCATATACTCTGATTGCTAAAGTACCACGCCTGCCCCGTGTTGCGGGCTGCGCTTCTGCTGATGCTACAGCTAATGCCCAATGTCCCTGGGTATATCACCAATGAAGAACGAAAAACAGTCCAACTCCGGCCAGGGCATCCGATGGCGATTCCTCCAATAGCAGCCCGCTGTATGGATGGAACGTAGACGACCGAGGCATGTATCTCGCCACTTTCCCATCTTCTCATCAAGGAGAAAAGATCAATCCATCAAACGCCGTCCTGCCTGTACTCACTCCTCCGCCACTTGCGTAATTTCCTCAACCCCCGTCCTCTCCCCAATATCCCCTTCCACATCCTCCTCGACAACCTCGGGCACAACCTTCTTCATCAAACAATCCACGACCCTCGCATAAAACCTGGCCGCATTACTCCTCGGAAAGCAAATATCCTCCGTCAGATAATCAGGCAGTATATCCAGCAAGTCCCGATCACGCTCGTCGTTGAGACGGGGCTCGTACTGGAATTCTGCGTCGTCAAAGGTCGTGGTGTCGGGACCGGGTGTCTTGGCGCCAGGGTTTTTGGAGCCGGGGACAGGGAGGGAGAGGTGGAAGTGGAGGGCTGAGAGAGATGTGATTAGTATGCTGCTCTGTTGTGGAAGAAAAGGGTGCGTGATAGGAAGTGGGAAGGGATAGGCAAAGGGACACATACAGCCATTTCTCCCCGTCTGAATACAATCAAACACGTCTTCCTCTCCCTCCTCCGCCTCCCGCCTCTTCACATCCAAGACCAACAATCCAGTGAGATCCCTATACAACTCCTCCTTTAGCAGCCTCTTCTGCGCTTCCTTTGCGCCCTCCGCACTACCAACAAGAATCGTACGTGCACCGTTCTGCTTGATTGCACTGCCGGGCACTCTACCTGCACCAGCATCTGCGGAAGAGGAGCGCGCAGCGGCGAGTTTGGCTTGAAGCGATTTGACTTCGGCACGCGCTTCGGTCAGTTGGGATGTGAGGTGTTTCTTGTCTGTGGCAGCGGTGGAGCTGGATTGCTGAAGGGTTTGGAGTTCGGTGCGAAATTGCTCGACTTGGCAGTTTCGCGCCTGCTCGGCGGCGAGCTCGGCACGGAGGGAGGAGATGAGGGTGTCTGCGGCTGTAGAGTCGTCAGTAGGGCAGGGACTCATGGGAATTGTACAGCTTACCTTGCGACCTGCTTTCCGTGTGTTTCTTGAGCTTGTCGAAGTTGTCCCCAGCGTCTCGCACTCCGATTGTATGCAAGTTTTCGTATTTGAGCTCAAGAGACTCAAGCTTCTTAGTTAGATCCCCAACCTTCCTTCTGAGCGTCGTGTCATTGCCACCTCTTTCTGTATCCGAGCCGCTAACACCTCGTGGTCGAGTCAAGGACAGCTGACGGCTTGCTGATGGTGCTCTGCTGGTCTGCCTGATCGCAGGTCGCGGCGTCGGTTCATCCATATTTTCTGTTGCTAGTGGTGGAGGAAGTGACTCATCGACAATCATGGGATCAGACTGTGTCTCAGGTACGACTTCGCGCTTTGTAGGTCTTGGTTTTCTGGTCGTTGTAGTTGTAGTTTGTGCGAACTTTGATGATGCGGTGACAATCTCAGGTTCAGGCTGTGTCTCTGGTATTTCCTCCTGTACTGCTCGTGGCCTTCCTCTCCTAGCTTTGGGCTTTGGTGCTTCCTCGACTTGCTTGTCTTCCACGCTGAATGATGCTTTTGCTACAGGCTTCGACACGCTTGACATGGCTGCGTTGAGAAGACCTCTGTCGTCTGACAGAATGTCGAAATCGTCGTCAACTTCTTCCGTGTCGCTTACCGGATTGGTATTCGTGATGTCTGTCAAAGGCTTTCTGCTCCTGCCTGATGTCTTCTTGCCAGCGCCTGGAGCTGCAGACTTCGCAACACGTCCAGTCTGTTGTTTGGCGGTTGTCGCGCTTGCGGTACCCTTTGGTCGTCCGGGTCTGCGCTTGACCGCTGCAGGCTCGATTGATAGTGGCATTCTACTTCGAGTGGGTATCGTAGGCCGTGTCTCAGAATCTTGTGCTGTTGCGAAGACTGTATAACAAGATAGTGTACGGTGAAGTCGATTGTCGCAAAGGTGGGAGAATAGGGGACTGGTTTGTTTACATTTGATCGTCTCTGATCGTCTCATCCATGGTTCAGAGCGGAGACGCTGGTAAGTGCTTTACTTGGTACTCTTACCTCATTACAGCAACTGCGTATCATCACGCTTGCACTCCAACCTTCACACCTCCACACCAATGGCGCTCTCATCACTCTATGTTCCTCCAGCAGATTGACCTGACCACTGCTCTACGTCCGTCTCTGCTGCCGGAAGAGATCCTCCTGTTCGTCCAAGATGCTGTAGGCTTGTACGAGGGCAAGTTCAAGCTGCCCGAATATCAGAATGGCCATGCCTATTTGACCTCTCATCGGGCTTGTTATGTCGATAATGAAGAGCCGCGCAAAAAGGCCGTCGCTATCAACCTGAAGGATGTTGATCGGTGTGAACTATATGTTCGTGTAGTGTGAGAAGCAAGAGCACGACACGACTAACACGAAACAGGCCGGCTTCCTAAAGTCTTCGGCCAAGGTCACCCTCTACCCAAAGGCTGCCAAGCAGTTCTCCTCAGCACAACGGACATCTCTGGGCACTACGACTGGTGAGATAGCCACGGATGCAGGCATATCCAGGAGGTCCGTTTCCTCTCCAACTCCAAAGATACCTTCAAGCGCGACATGGATCTGTCCCATATGTTCCTTTTCGAACCCAGTGCCGTCAAACTTCGATCCTTCAGCGGCAAATGAGAACACACCCATACCTCCTTGTCTAGCCTGCGGCATCAAACCTCCTTTCATTCTTATAGTGAAAGCTGCGATTGCCAGTCTGTCAAATCGACCTGCGGAAGTGGCTGGACCGGCGACAGCCACCTCAACAAGTCTCATAGACGCCCCAGAGTCCGATAGATGTCCAAGATGTACTTTCAAGAATCATCCATCACTCCTCTCATGTGAGATATGTGGCGCCTCTCTTACCACCAACTCTTCACGACCAGCACTTGCCCTACCCGGTCGTGTCGATTCTCCAGGTCCTTCACGTAGTCCAGGAAGTATGTCCTCGGACCACAACGAGAGTATTAAATTCTCCTTTCGCGTCGGTGGTGACAAGGTCTTCCACGAGAAGCTGAGAGGTGCTTTGGTACAACGCAAATGGCTACTCCAGAGTGCACCACCAGCACCGCGCACTTCCGCATTCACTGCTCCCAACGAAGAAACACCGCCGCGGCGCCAATTCGGCATCGCCGGCCTCGAGCGCCGCGACCAAGAACTTCGCAAGAACAACGAACTCATCATTGGCAACGCCTTCGAGGACCTGTCGGCACTCATGGCGTCGGCCAAAGAAATTGTGGCGCTTGCTGAAACCTTCGCAAAACAATCCCGTGGCTCCTCTGAAAATGAGAGTGCGGATCCCAATTCTGACCCCGCAGCCCTCCTCTCCCAACTCAACCTCATCACAACTCGCGACATGCTCGGCACATCCCCTGCCTCGAGCGTGCTCTACCTCTCCGAATTGGCCCGCCAACTCGCCGAATTTCTCACGGACGACACTCGCGGTATCCTGCGCTCTTCAGGCGGGATTATCTCTCTCGTCGATCTATGGGCTCTTTTCAATCGCGCGCAGGGAGGTGTTGAGTTGGTGAGTCCGACCGACTTTGCGGACGCGACGATTCAATTTGAGAGGTTGAAATTGCCGGTCAGGTTGAGGAAGTTCAAGAGTGGGGTTGCCGTTGTGCAGGGGAGGGACAGGACGGATGAGAAGACGGTCAAGGCGTTGCTGGATTGGCTTGAGAGGCTGCAGGCGATACCACCAGAGGAGGGCGAGGGTGAGGAGGTGAAGTGGGACTGGCAGACGTGGGGGTATGGTGTTACTGCGCTGCAGGCTGCGGATAGGTTCGGCTGGTCCGTGGGTGTAGCGAGCGAGGAGCTGGAGATGGCCGAGGAGCGAGGAGCGCTGTGTAGGGAGGAAGGAGTCGAAGGCGTGAAGTGGTGGGTCAATCGATTAATCGAGAAGGTGGAGTGAGCACGACTAGGAGGAGTACCGAAGGGTGTACAATACATGAAGTCACGATCATGAACAGCCGAATCTACTCTCAACCGAGCTTGCAGACATACCGTACTAAGGCAAAAGTTTGTCCCAGGCCAACACCAAATCTGGGTAGTAGTACTCTTTTCTCTTTTTCTTTCATATACTTTGCTGCGTACCGGCCTGCCTGCCTACCCTCCGGTCTGCTTGACTGGCAATTCACGTATGACATCCGCCACCTCCACCGGCTCAATCACTACCGGTGGTTGAGTATGAACGAGCGAGTAACGGAGCTGTTGTCGACGTGGATGAATGACGGCGGTGAGGTGAGAGATGATAACAAATGTAGATGCGTGATGTGCATGAAGGGATAGCTAGCTGGTGGAGGGATCACAAGGCGAGGTGGGTGATTCGGAGCGGAACAGAGGAATGGAAAGGAAGAGCTGACGAGCAGAGGTTGGAGGGACATCATCTGCTGAGCGAGGTACGCTGCTGCTGCTGCACCACCATTGACGAGTGCCGCTATGATCATGTCTTTCGCCGTCGACGCTCGTCATGGCTGGCGGCTGGGCTGTTGTCGATTGTATGCAATATACTGTATCCTAATCACTTGCACTCTCCCTTCCCCTCCCGCCCTTCTGCCATCTACCCAAACCACCACACACCACCACAT
>Ga0058698_10000989_pt1 | contig 13736 bp, 18 predicted proteins | sample AgamicAsSfe_FD_67288 | JGI IMG/M metagenome (GOLD analysis project Ga0058698, IMG submission 67288) | Agave microbial communities from Guanajuato, Mexico - As.Sf.e | ecosystem: Host-associated > Plants > Phyllosphere > Phylloplane/Leaf | place: Guanajuato, Mexico | collected 2012-05-30
GTGGCGGGGATGGCGAAGGTGAATGTCCCGAGGATAATGTAGCCTGTGGATGGAGGAGAGGTTAGGAGCGTGGTGAAAGGAGAGAGAGCAGAAGAGACAACATACCAATTGCGCGGACAGTGTAAGGAAATCCTTTGTCATCAATAAGTCCCCGAAAGACACACACAAACACAATCGCGCCGATACCGATCCCGCATGCCAAAAGACCAATAGCGAGAGGTCGTCTTTTGGTGAAACTGCCAGCCACGAGTGACAAGCTGGGGATATAGAGAAGACCGCTGCCAAGGCCGATGCAGACGCCTTGCGCGAGAAAGACCTGCCAATATGTGGTGCAGACTGATGTCGTGAAGATGCCGATGATGTTGAGGATGACGCCGATGATGAGCATGGGGATGTAATAACCGAGATCGAACAGAGGGCCGGATATGAAGCCGATGAATATCTAGCAAGGGTGTAAGCTATCTTGTATCTGGAAGAGCATTCTCTCATTTGCGAAGCCTGGGCAAAAAGATACTGCACGTACCAGTAAGAAGTTCTGCATCGTTCCAATCCAAGCGATGGAAGATGGCGAGTGATCAGATAAGAAGTCTTCCGCATAGAAAGCCTCGAATGTGCCGAATGCGAGTGGTAGTCCCCTATGATGCAGCAATAATCAGTCAAACTGCCTGTCCTGCTCGAAGTGTCAGATGGCACGTACCAGATATTGAAGAACACTAAGAACCCACCAGCAACTTGTAACCACGCTCGCCATCCTCCGTCAGGTGGCGTGGCGGCCATGGACTCTTCTGGCTCTTGAGGTGTAGCTAAGCTTGAGCTTGCTGGCTCGATCATTTCTGACAGCGCTTCTTTTGTTGTGGCATGTTGTGGCGCTGTTCTGGCAGCCATGACTGTGATGTGTGGATGGAAGATCGATGCTCAATACAAGCCAACCCCCGATGTGTTCCAATGTACAGCAGCACGAATGTATTCCAAGTGAAGTCTTTTGGCGCCACTCGATCGCGGTGAGTGACAGCAGATTTCACTGCCAGAGCTAGCCGCAGGATGCTACTCTCAAGCGCGGCAGCATCATGCTAAGCACATACTCTCACAGATTATTGGCAATGGTGGTCAGAAGCGAGAGTGAGGGTCAACATGACAGCAAGATCAGATGGAAATCATGATGATGTGGATCAACGCCGGATGGGCCGAGCTCGGAGAAGGACGTTGTTGTGTGGAGAGGGGTTCCGCGCGCTTGTTTCACCTGCCTGTCTGACCCACTCAACCACTCACCCTCTCCCTCTTCCTGTGCGACACATAATGCATAAAAGACGACCTCGTTTCCCCTTGCCAGCTTCGACCCAAGTCTTCCCTGCAACATGTTCCATAGCGAATCTGCACATCTCGAAGCTCTATCTTCAATGCACTGTGTCACTCCATTGTAGCTTCGAACTATCTTGAGCACCACTTCTAAACACATTTGGAAGTACAGTATCAGGCAGCCACATTCACTCGCGACCTCAATGCTTAATCTCAAGAAACATCGTATCCAATTGGGATTTCTTCATGAATATGAGACCCTCGCAGCCTGGCTCAAATTGCAATTCACGTTGCGATCACAAACTTTGAACCTCTTCACCAAATCATAACCACCACGATGAGCACACCGACCACTATCACTCCAGCCTAGATCAACGCGCTTGACTCTGCCTGTGGCGCATACATCCATGGTTTAGGCACCTCCTATGGCTACGTGCTAAGCTTAGCTGCCGGCATTATCTTCGTGCTCCTTTTCGGACTTTCTCTCCTGGGCCACGTCGTTCAATTGTGCGCACTCGTCACTCCATCTTCATTCTGTGTGCTGTCGGCGCTATGAGTAAGTCATACGCAATGGCCGAGGGTGTCAACGACAGACCAAGCGAGCTAACACGCAATGTGCTATCACAGCTGAGATCTTAGGCCGGGCCGGTCGTCTCTGGTCTGCCAAATGTCCTTAAACTGGCGTACGTCTATCAGCTTATTCTTCCCTCCTCTCTATCCTCCCTGTCACTGCCACCATTCACGCTCTCCACTCTCCACATCTCACCCCTTCCGTACCAGAACGCCTTCCTCATGCAAATAACTACCCTCATCATCGCCCCTACCTTCTTCGCCGCAACAGCCTACGTCGTCCTCGGCACCCTCAAATCCCACCACCCCACTCTCAGCCGCGTCCGCCCTCGTACCTACATCACTATCTTCGTCTGCGCAGACATAACCTCTCTTACTATTCAAGCCATCGGCGGCGCCCTCGAGACCATCGCATGCGGCCAGACTGACGGCAACACCAAACCCGGGACGAACATCATGGTGGCGGGAATTGTGGTTGAAGTCTACAGTCTAGTGGTTTCACTTTGCCTGCTCTTACTATTTCGTCAAGCCTTCCATGTCACCCGATCTCCTCTAGAGGGTCGCCCACAACTACATCCAACAGCCGCGTAGGTAGGCAAAGGAGGTTTTCTGTAGAACCAGACCAAGGTTCTTGAGGGCTTGCTTCATCTTGACTGATAGAGCTCTACAGAATTGCTGAATGATACTGGACTGATTCTCCGTATGCCTTACGTAACGTGGCCGCGCGCATATCTATGTTACGCCCTTGGAGAGGCTGACATGTATCGTCCAACCATGATAAGCAGAACGAAGGTTAAGACGAGGCTTTAGGGGCCAAAGTAGCTGCCAACGAAGTAGGGTTGCTGTTGGCTTAATTACAAATCCAATCTCATCCTACAGCAATCGGTCTGTAAGCACGCGCTTTGGGGGCTAATCGAGTATATGAGGTCTCCGCGATGCCCTCTTCACTTTGATATTTACTGCCTCACGTCCTCCGAAAATGGGCCTCCTCGACACCGAGCCCACACGCTTGAATGCTACCAACTTGACGATGCCAGTCCTTTCAGCAATCGATTGGCATATGCCCGATATGCACATACCTTAACTCCTATAATTCCCTTCCACCAGCCCGGGTGATCAGATCTTCAGCGCCCTGCGCACCGGACTAGCCAAGCTAATCTCACACTATCCCTGGCTGACAGCCTCTTTCAACCAGAAACAGTCTTCCAGGAAAGATGGTCACGAGTTTGGCGCACCGATCTCTACTGTTGACGAGATCCTGACGACAGTAGATCTCAGCACCGGATTCTCCTACGCTGATGTCCGCGCCGCTGGCTTCCTAGTCCAGCACGCCAACGTTCCCGGCACCGTTGGGAAGCAACTCTGACTTCCCGACCGCCCTAAGATGTTGCGGGAGGGCTCTATAGCACCAGTGCTTCGGGCTACTCTGCTTACGCTGGATGGAGGTGCGGTTCTGTGTGTTTAGGTGCATCTCTTCGCTATGGATATCATGGGCATAGGACAGTTGCTACGGCAGTGGTCGCAAGCGACACGAGTTCCAGGGGCTGAAGAGAGCGGCGGAATCAGTGCATCAAGCTCGTCTTACCAGGACCGTGAGACCTTCATTCGCTACGCCGACGATACTACAGCACGACCAAACCACCCCAATTTCCACACGCGGGCCGATCCGCCCTCTGCTCGATTGACGGCATCAATAATTGCCGCGATGGTAACGGATCCGCAGATCACTCTGCTTATCACCTTCTCAGCCAATGCATTGGAAGAATTGCGTAGGGATATGCTCGACTCTTTGCAATCCATCTCATCTCCATCATTTCCTGTCCTTCAGCTCTCCCTCAACGATTGCGATTCAGCACTCCTCTGGTGTAGCATCGTCGCCGCACATCAATATCCCGCCTCCCCCGACGCCTCAGTCGCGCTCGGCATCCCCGTTGACATACGCACGCGCATGTCCCCAGCCTTGCCCACCGGTATGTGCAACGCCATCGCAATGGCGTGGCCGCGTAGCACCCTCACCACTCTCCTCGCTGGTGCGCAGGATCTGGCCATTGCGGCACAAGTCGCCTGTAAAATCCGCGCCGCAGTCCATCGACGACGCGTACATTCACGACATGCTAGCAGTGATGCTCGCGCATCGCCATGACGCAAGCATGACATACAACATGCCTCTGGCTAGCATCGCCATTGCGGGCACATGGGCACCCCCGCTTATACTTTCGAGTTGGGCGCGGCAGGGGCTGTACAAATTGGAGTGGAGGCAAGAACTGGGGAGATGTGAGGCGGTGAGACTTCCGCCGCTGCTTCTTGAGTCGGGGATGGTGTTGCCGAAGAGGACGGTATCAGGCCGGAGTGTGGGGAGAGGTTGAGGGGAAATGAGCTGTTGAGGAGGTTTGCGGGGGTTGTTGGGATGAATTGGTGAGGTGGACGGCATGGGTTGGTGTTGTTAAGTATTTGAGGTATGGGTCAGTATATGCGTGAACTCGGAAGCTGGCTGACGAGCCCAACGGAACATAGTAACTCTACAAATACTGCTGGATGCGCAGGGAGAAGGAGTAGGTAGAGGAGTAATTGGGACGAGTCGAGAGGTCGGAGAAGAATAGTCTATTGGTCTTTAACATCGCAACGTAGTGCGATCAAGTTGGATTGAGATATAGTATGCTTATGTCTCTTCAGAGTAGCCCGATGCACCATAGTATCTCGATGCTTGTGAAGTGTTGAATAGCGGTACTCGTGTGTAGAGTTCATCAGTGCATCCCAAGGAGAGTACCGTTGGTGTTCTGCATAATACAGACTTGACGGTATACGTAAAGCAACGTCAGCGACCTGCCCCTTTCGGCTGTCATGTCTGGGCCGATGTCGGATAACTGGGGCATTTAACCGGCGGCCTCGCATCTCAAGGACAAAGCTTCCCGTCGCTTGACATCTTCGAGCTTGCAAGCGCGCGGTCCGTTGAGGGCACCTTATAAGAGCTCTTCAATCGTATATACTCTCTGGCTACCTTTCTTCCAGCAACGTTCAGTGAATTCGTGCCCATTGCAGGAAATAGCTTATAGTATTATAACTTCACCATGTCATCATCCACCTCTCCTCAGCTCAAAATCCTGCTCACAGGCGCCACCGGCTACATCGGCGGCAGTATCCTCGACAATCTCCTCGCCTCCAGAGCACCAGCGTTGCAGAGCTCAAGCATAACCTGCCTCCTCCGCGATGCCAAGCGTGCCGAGAAACTGACCTCGCACTACGGCGCCCGCGTTCAGCTCGCCGAGTATGAAGATCTAGATGATGTCGATGCCACTATCCACTTCGCATCCCAGCACGACATTGTCATTAACACGACCCTAGGCTTCCATCAAGCCTCAGCCGTGGCGCTGGTGACGGGGTTGGGGAAGCGCAGAGAGCAGACGGGAAGGGATGTCTGGATGATACACACGTCGGGCACATCTAATCTTGCTGACACTCCGTTCACGAAAACGTGGACGGATGGGGAGTTCCCAGAGGGCAGAGAGTTTGATGACGAGAAGACGGATGTTTATGGGTATGAGAAGGAGAGGGAGAAGGCGCATGGGTATCCGCAGCGGACGACTGGTGAGTTTTGGGTCCGATGTAATGATAGTGATGCATAGAGCTGTGCTGACAGACATGGCAGAACTCGCCGTGATCGATGAAGGCGCGAAACTCGGCGTCAAAACCTTCGTCATCATGTCGCCCACAATCTACGGCATTGGCAGCGGCGTACGTCCTCTTTCCTCTACTCCACCTTCCTCTCTCCGTTAGTTTCCTTAGCCCTTTGCTGACATCTCCAACCTAGCTCTTCAATACAATTTCTATCCAAGTCCCCGCCTACGCGCGCACAGCTCTTGGCCACGGTCAAAGCATCGTCATCGGCTCAGGCTCCGGCATCTGGGACCACGTACACATTGCCGACCTCGGTGACCTGTATACGCTCGCCGTCCTCGACATCCTTGATCATGGTGGCAAGAACCTTCCGCACGGCCAGAAGGGCATTATATTCAGTGCCAACGGCCGTGCTACTTGGAGGCAAGTTGCAGAGGGTGTCGCTGCTGCCTGTGTAGCTGAAGGCGAGATTAAAAGCGCCGAGGTGCGGGAGATGAGTCTGGATGAGGGAAATTCGGTGTTCTACGAATTCTTGGAGAAAATCAGCCCGGAACATGTGGAGGCGGGGCTGTCGAGTAATTCGAGAACGGTGGCAAGTGTGGCGAGGAGGTTGGGGTGGAAGCCGAGGAGGGGAGAGGAGGATTGGAAGAGAGGGTTTGGCGATGATGTAAGGGTTGTGCTTGAGAAGAGGAAGGCTAATAAGTAATAGATAAGGTTATTGATGAGTCTCCCACATGCGGACATCCTGGTTTCTCGACGCGTGTGCTAGCTTTGCAACGACATAATCAATTCGAGTCTCGATGTAAAGTATGCATGCTTTCTACCTGTCACTCTACGTGCAAGACCCCTACACGACAATGCTTCCACAAACCTGAAGAGCTATAATTTCAGCTTACTGCTCGAAGCTATCTGTCACCGCTTCTTTAGCCTTTTAGAAAACGTAACTGATCTCTGGGAGAGATGGGATCGTCTTGACCTTGCAGAGGAGATCACCGATCTCTTGAAGAATCCCTGGACGAGCCGGTATCGTCGTAAAGCACATCGTGACGTATTCATGCGCGAAGACGCCTCCTGGGCAGCAATGACCCTGACCGAGCCAGCCGTGACACGCCTGGATATTGTACACATGTGGCATGGTCGCGACACATATCATCGCCATGGCTATGTCAATATGCCTAATGGCGTCACGATGAAAATACCTTACGCCTATGTATGCAAACACCTTTCACGAAGCTGTACCAACCTTATAGTTAACTGTAAAAGTATTGTCAAGAGGCATGGGCTCAGCTTTCAGATTCGGCAAGAGCCGTACCCGTATTATTCAGGAAGTGGGAGAAAGATCGATCTCAGCCAATCGCAAGTGGTGCTTATTTGCACCGGAAACAGGGAAAACACTAAGAAGGACCCGGACGGTAAGGATTGGCTCGCTAATTAGACACCTGGGGGAGAAAACATGCTCAGAGGTTTACGTATCACAGAGACAGAAGGGGAAACCATGACTGCAGTTCGAATTATAAGTCCGAAGAAACTCAGGAAGAGGTAATTGTGCCAATCGTACCAATCAAGTCTCCCCGGGACACATTTATGCTCAGGCACCTTCGGAAAGTGTGAGCACATTCAGCACTCTCTTACTATCCTTTTCCACAAGTTCAAATATGAGTTCCAACGATTGCACCTTGAGCCGCAAGTCATTTGACCCTGGCTCTGCTGTTGCAAGCAGTGACATCAGTGGCGACCCATTCAATCTGATCATGGGCCTCTCATTTAGCTCCGCAACCTCCCAGCCGTCTTCATGCTTGCCGATCCAAGCTTTCCAGGCACTGCCGATGTCTTCTTTTGAGTCAGTCAGAACCATATCCAGCAGCACATGCCGAAAGTCTTTCGAGACCTGTCCCCAGCCTTTCAAGTGGCAGATTGCCGACAGGAGTCTGCCCTGATGCTCGTCGCCCCACGATGAGTTTGTCATAATTGCTATGCCACACCCCGGCGGCAGGCCTGTCACATTCTCTTGGGCACTCCCAGCTACCGTACTGGACCTAGTTACTACGCATCTCCAGCCCGGATCGTTCGATCCGCCGTGTCTAAAAGTGCTACCAGCACGAAGGTAGCCTGTGGACATACCGCCCTGAATAGGGTTGAGCACGTCCTAAGCCAGGGCTTTCGAGATGAATGCGCCTTCTTCCTCCGACAACGACGCTTGTATAGCACGAATCGCCTTGAGTAAATCGCCCGGTGTTGTCCAAAGCCCAGCAGCGCCAGCTTCGGGCAAGGCGTGATGTGCAGCATCACAAGGTGTGCGTCCATTTGAGTATGCGCGCACAAAATTGCCCGTGCCCAGCTGCCCGGGCTTCAATAGACCATTGATCTCCTCATCACTGGGATGGCGATACGTGCTCTCGCTCATACCGAGCGGATCGAGCACAAACTCCTGCACAATCTCAGCGAAAGGCTTTCCTATTAGATTCTCCAGCACCAATTGCACGACAGTCGTGCCACCGCCAGAGTAGCTGTAACACTGCCCGGGAAACGACTGCAGCTCGACTTGTAACGAGTTAACAGGCGGACTCGACCCTGCCAAGATCTCGCGGGTCGTAGGGATGCCAGTCGTTTTGGTATTGTATTCTACAAAGCCATGCGTACCCAGGCCTGAGGTGTGACTTAGTAGTTGTCTGATTGTGATCGTTCCCACGAGCTCGCGCGTTGTTGGTCCAGAGATCAGCTCGAGGTCTGCAGCGGGCAGGTACGTCGAGATTGGCACGTCAAGCTTGAGCTTCCCGATTTCTACCAAACGGAACACGCTCATTGCTGCGCCTATGGGCTTGGAAATGGAGCATGCTTGGAAGCGTGTGTGGGTATTGTCACTGAGAGTGGTAATTATGTGTGAGGTGATTTTGCCATTTTCGAGAATAGCAAACAATGTGCGAAAGCGTGAGTCTTGACTAGCGAGAAGGTCTTCGAGTTGTCTGAATGTGTCCATTGTGGAGGGGCTGAGTAAGCACGAAATTTGGTATGGAATCGAGCAGGAAAGTTCTGATGTAATAAGCCTTGACTTTCGAAGTTTACAGCATCTATGGAGTTTAACCAGTGTATATGTAAGCTCATCGACTGCTAGGCAGCCGCTTTAACTCATTTGTTAAAGGCGATATTGAAAGATAGGGCGTATGCCGACACTCTTTTCAACTCCGAGTTTGAAAGGCCGAAATCGGAGTCGCCCTATGAATGCCCCCACAGCGCAGCTGCTGAACCATTCGAATCTGCCATCTTTGTACTTACTGTGTTAGGTTGTACTGCACAAGAACAGCAAGAGCACGATGCCGTCAAAATGCCTTCAAACAGCGCAAAACTACATAGCGCAATTCGGGTCCCTCGACACCGCCTATCTCGGCACATTGCTCGCCGAGAACTATCACCACACCTTCGCCCCTGCTTCTATCCCATCTCTGCCAGGCCCCTTCGACAAAGCAGGCTTCCTCGCCCATCACAGTCATCTCGGCGATGTCATGACAGGCTTTCCCGTCACGGGCAAGGAGTATATCGAGAACGAAACTGGAAACCAAGTGACAGTGTGGGCGACTAGCAAGGCCATATTTCGCGAGGACGTCAGAGGTGGCGAGGATGCGGAGATGTGGACGTATAAAGGGGAGTATGTGTTTATGCTTTGGATAGATGAGACGAGGGAGAAGGTTACGAGGGTGGTGGAGTTCCTTGATAGTAAGGGGACGGCGGATGTGCTGATGCCGATGATGAGGAAGGCGAGGGAGAACAGGTCGAAACTACTACTGAAGCGGGAGTAGAAGGGCGTATAACTAAAGCAAAAGCAGCTGGTCCTACAAGGCGAGCGCATTGACAGAACTCAAGATGCTATACGTATATACAACCAGCCTGCAAGTGCAGCAATTCAGCCTAGCGAACCTCGTGCTCATCCATTCACCTGCTCTTTCTTTCCATCAATGTTGTTTCTCGCTGTTATTCCGGACTACTAAATTATCCCTTTTTACCCCGGGCTGGTGGACCTCTTCTGCCTCAACTATGTTTGGCTCACTGCCCACCTCCGAGGCTGCTCTTACGGCAACTCGCATTGAGCGGCCAATTCTCCTTTGCCCGGGTACAGTATAGATACCTGCCGAGACTATGATAGTTCCGCCTCCATACATGCCACTACTAAACGCAAGCAGCTGGCTCTAATCTGGCACGACTATCAAGCTACGTGAGTAGCCTACGCCATATCCACTTGGCACCTTCACCCAAGAGGAAGGATCGCTATACTTTGTGTTCAGGGATATTGACGGATAGCTGCCATCACTGACGACAACAGTACCATGTGTATCGTAGCATCTTCCACTGGCGGCATGGTCATCAGTACTCATTTAGTGAGGTGTGAATGCTTGCCAAGACCCACTCTTCTGCTGTGCACATCTTGGCGTGCGGAGTAATGAGGCTGTAGTCAGATAACATCATAGGAGTGTTCAGTCATCATTCATCCTAGGAGTACTACACTGTCAGCCCAGCTGAGTTCTTCTGTCGTGGCTCACTGGCAACTTCGAACATGCCATTAGCCTTAACTCTCACAGCCTGTACAGCGCTCAAGCCAGGTGCCATCCATGTCACATTGTGCTCTCGATCCCGCAATCCCAGCACAGTTGTGTTGTCGAAGCTGTACTCGAATGCAGCAACAGAGGGCACAAGCTGGTCGTGAAAGCGGGGTGCAGCAAGAGCATCTGCAGCCGTCATCCTATGATCCAGGAGGTGCCAGATCGCTTGTACAGTCGCGGTAGGTATACGTGAGCCGCCTGCAGCTCCGACGACATAGTAGAGTGAATTGTTACATGCATGCTCCACGATGATGGGTGTGCAGGATGACAACGGGCGTTTCCCAGGTCGGATGTAGTTCACCGGCGCAGGATAGTAGCCGAACTCGTTACGGACACCAGGCAGGGAGAAGTCTGTGATGTGTTGTTAGCGTTACTTCTTTAAGTACTGCAACACCTAAGGTATCATACTCTGTAGACTCTGTGAAGAGGGTGGAGGCAGGAGAATGGACAGGCGCAGCGGCATGACACATCAAGCGCATACGATACAGCCTAGGAATTTCACTGTAATCTTACGGCACACAACTATGCGTGGACACATTGATAGCAGCTCCAACAGTGGTCACATAATGATTTAGGTGCCTTTTGCCGAACGCAGTCCTTCGAATGCAGCATAAGACTACTTATCAGCTGGCCAGAAAACACAGAAACTTGGCAGCTAGGCACAGGGATGTCGTGCGAGCCAGATACAATGCACTGATATGTGGATGACTATGGGTGGCAAGCTTTCTTGTACATCACGAGTATCACAACAAAGCACCGTATAAGCAAGACTCACCATTCATCTCATCGTTGATGATGATCCCAGTCTCTGGTACCATAATTCCAGATCCAAAGAGGAGGTTAATTGTCGTAGTTAGTGTCAACGCCATCCCAGAAGCATCGGCCGTGACAATATGTGATGTGCCAGGCGTTTCCAGCACTTCCAGTCCAGATGGATTGTAGTACGCGACTTTGTGAGAAGTGTCTGTGATCCTGCTACGGATCCTTGCAGCATTCTCGCTTTTGAGCATATCTTGTTCATATGATTGCAGACCAGCGACGTATTCAGGATCACCCAGATTCGAGCGCTGCCCTGATTGTCAGCATCTACGAGTGGTCGAGAGAAATGGATGCATGCATACAGCTGCATAAGCAAAGCGCATCGACTCGGCCATATGATGTGTGCTGAGCTCTTCTGTCTCTCCTTCTAGAGTTGTGTCGTAACCCTCCATTGTCTTCAGCATCTGCAAAGCTACAGAGCCACTTGCTGGGGCAGAGACACTGCTGAGCCGATATCCTTTGTATTCGATCTGTACTACTGGTCTGACAGACACAGTGTAGCTTGCAAGATCTTCCGGTGTCATGATTCCATTAGCTTTCTGTATCGCTCGAATCGTGGAATTTGCTATCGAGCCATAGTAGAAAGCGTCTGGTCCTTCCGAAGCAATAGCATCCAGCGTGGCAGCATACCGCTTACGATACATTATCTCTCCAAGCTGGACCAGCCTGCCTTGAGGAGCGAAGTCGAGTGCCCATGATGGGTCTTCCACGAGAAAGTTACGCTTCGTGATACGCTTAGCGATTGACATATAGCGTACAAGATCTTCCGAGACTCGAAAGCCATTCCGTGCAACGTCAGCAGCCGGCGCCACTACTGTTGCCCAAGGCAGGGTGCCATATCTTTCATGAATGTATTGAAGACCACGGATGTCTGCTGGAACAGCACTGAGAAGACATGAGCGTAGTTCGTGCGCAGCATTCTTGCTTGAGACTTACGCTGAGAGCCCACCAAATACCGATCCTGCAATGCTGCCATTATACATGTCTTGATGCGCAGCAGCAGGCGCTGTTTCCCGAAAGTCGACTGCCTCGTATACACCATCTTGCGATCGTACTAGGGCAAATCCTCCTCCTGCGATGCCGCTGTGGTACATGCCAATGACACCGACGCAAAGTGTAGTTGCAACCATGGCATCCGCAGCATTGCCACCCAATTTCATGATATCGATGCCAATCTGGCTACATTCTTGTGATTCGCATGCCACAGCGCCATGCTGCCCATTTTGCGTGAGGCTGGTGTCGGCTGCTCGAAGTATATTCGGGGGTTGAAGGGTAACTCGGAGAGGAAGGACTGTCGAGAGTAGTCGCGAGAACCACGACAATGTGCGCGAAAAAGAGAAGGTAAGGATACAGTACTGTAACTCGTGAAGTGAAGCATGCAGATGATAAGAGTCATGAATGTCGGCCCGATAGACAATGCCTAATTCCTTTTAGATAATAGGATCGACAGCGTATCGTGATAGGTACTATTATATATATTACAACTAATACCCTGAGGCCCGTGCAATATACCGGGTTCTACTATATAGTTACACGAGAAGTTCTAATAATATATAAGATTATACCCTAAGGCCTATACAATGCACCGGGTGTCATACGGCGATATAGCCTAAACATGATACGCGCCTATCCACTATCCCACGCCCCCCATGCGGCTTGGGGGCTTAATGACGCTGGAATTAACCCTAGTGAACCCTAACGGCATGGGGACTTCGATTCTAACGGCTTAGGGCTTTAGGCTATACTGCATGCATCATCCTAAAATTCACACAGTAGCAACTTGAAATATATTAATGATAACCGCTGACAAAACCCGGTAAGAAAACCCGGTTGGAAGGTCTAGAATAAAGAGTTAAAGTAGCGGTATAGGTTTAATATTTGCGCATCCGTACGGGCTAGGGTATTAATTTTAGAACACGTGAGTACTATTTAGTGTGAAAAGACGTAAAGAGCACGCGCGCCTATTTTAAGAAGGACTAAGATTAGTAAGAAGAGTATTACGATCGGAGTAATTCGAAGTATTATCGGTATAATATCCCATTTCGATTAATTATTCACATATTTAAGTGAGTATCAAGTCGTAATATATAAACGATGCTAATTCGCAGTCGTTCTAAGCCCGCGCTATTTACGGGACTATTATCCAAGCGTATCCAGAGAGGGTTAAGGCGAGGTAATTTACAGATTTAAAAATATCTAGGATATAGCGCATGCGAAGGAGGATATAAGGTACCTAGAACTAACGAGCGCACCGGTTCTAGGGTTACTAGTGTATACGGACGGTTTCCAATGCACCTAACTATAATCCCAAGACCCCCTTGCGGCGAGGGGATTTGAATTTGGGTAATAGCAGAATTAGGGTTAACCGCAAGGGGATTTGGACTTTGACCGCAAGGGGATTTAGGATATACTATATACATCGCTTCAAAACTAATACAGTATCAAGTTGAAATATATTAATAATAACCGCTGACAAAACCCGGTCAGAAAACCCGGTTGGAAGGTCTAGAATAAAGAGTTAAAGTAGCGGTGTAGGTTTGATATTCGCGCATCCGCACGGGCTAGGATATCAATTTTAGAATACGTAAGCACTATTTAGCGCGAAAAGACGTAAAGAGCACGCGCGCCTATTTCGAGAAGGACTAAGATTAGTAAGAAGAGTATTACGATTAGAGATATTCAAAGTATTATCATACGATGTCGTATTTCGATTAATTATTCACCTATTTAAGTGAGTATCGAGTCGTGGTTTATAAGCAGTGCCAGTTCGTAGTTATTTTAAGCTAGGTTCCGCGCTATTTACGTGACTATTATCTAACCGTATCCAAAGAGTGTCAGGGTAAG
>Ga0058698_10000990_pt1 | contig 13710 bp, 17 predicted proteins | sample AgamicAsSfe_FD_67288 | JGI IMG/M metagenome (GOLD analysis project Ga0058698, IMG submission 67288) | Agave microbial communities from Guanajuato, Mexico - As.Sf.e | ecosystem: Host-associated > Plants > Phyllosphere > Phylloplane/Leaf | place: Guanajuato, Mexico | collected 2012-05-30
GAAGAATCCTGCTCGTCGCAAGTCTTGGACGAGTCGAATAAGCTTGTTGCTTTACGTACTAGAGCGGCCCGCCATCTCATGATTCGTCAAGACCGGACATTAGCCCGGCCACGTTCTCATTCTCGATCTTCTACTCAGACTTGTGTCCGAGTAGTGCAATGTAATTCCTTAGCATTGAGCTCAGCGACTCTACACAATCAAGTATGCGACGACGTAGGACTACCATGGAGATTCCGCTGAACCACAGTACATCTCGCGCGCAATCAATCATGTGACCACAGACCACATGCCAAGCGACGCCAAGAAGAGAAAGTCACAAGAATTAAAGTCAGGGGCCCCCACAACTCGGAAGCGCCTACTTCGTTCAGTCTAGTCTATCAATGGACACTCTATGCGCTAAGCTTACATTGTATATTTCATGCAAGAGCCCTGCATGGCGAAAATCCTTCGCTTGCCGAGATGTCCACGGGCAGAGCAGAGCGACAGTAGCAATGTAATTGTCCACCTCCGTCATCGGAGTTGGCCTGTAGTGCACGCAGCAAGGCAGGCAGGAATTGCACCAAGAGCCAGGATCAAGAAGGACCATGACCATGACCATGACCATAACCAGACTCATCAACATCGTCCGGTTCGGCTCGCACCATGCGATCGAGATTGCCAGCACGGCTGACAGCAAAAGAGTCTATTTTACTCGGCATTAGTCCGCGCTTGCCGTTTCCCATTGCGCGGAATATGTGGGGGTGTTGATTGATCATCCTGTATTGCTCCACCCTCTTCTCTAGGAAATGGCTGAATGAAATATCTATATGCTCATGTGCTGGAATCATACTTCAAGCAGTCGCAGGCAAGTGCCACTGGGACAATGGTCCAGAGTCGTGCTCCGTGATCGTAAATACCGGGGCGAGGGTCGTCATCAGGATGCATCACATTGTGGTTATTGACTCGGGAGAGGAAAGTGTGAGGCTCGTCCGTGCTGGCATATTCGTGCGTCATCGTAGACTGTCCTCGCCTCAACTGCTGGTATTGTTCGAGAGTCTCACAGAACCAGGATGCTTGTGGTATACCGAACGCAGCGTCCTGGGAGGAGTGCCGTAAGGATGCTATGATTCGTAGCAGTGATGCCTTCGACATATTATGTCCCGTGTTGTCGATACGCAAGGTATGGATGTAGTAGTCTTGGATGGAAAGTCCGGCGAGCTTCAGTCATCTTCATCCTCAACTTCCTCCAACTCAACATGTCTCAGCTGCTTCTCTGCGGTGACGCCTTGCTGCGTCCCACTCTCATCCGCCATCATCCTGTATTCAGCCTCTTTCTCAGCTTCCTCTGCAACCATTTCCGCGTCTTTCATAGTTTCGGCGGCCAACTCTTTTTGAAACTCTCGCTCTTGAGCGTCCAGATCATCCAACGAAGTCGCCTCAATAGTGCTTTCCGTGCTTGTAGGGTCTGTAGCAGCAGTTTGAGCTTTGGCATAACCAGCCTGTTCCAGTGCGTCCACCTCTTCTGGCTCGAGGTAACGTCCACCGGGTGCCACATCGCCCTTCAAAGCCTTCAGCTTTGCAGCCACAGCTGCTGGTACAAATTTGGCTGTAGCCTCTTTCTGCAGGTTGCGAACTTGTGGTGCCGAAGAGTACTTGATCTGCGCCGGTGCAAGCGTGCGTACAGGCGGTCCTCCATCTTGATGATTGTTTTTGAACTGTCGTCGTGGAATAGGTGGTGGAGTATCTCTAGGCATCGGTATACTCCTCACGTCTTCGTCCGTTGGCGGCGACTGCTCCCTGTTTTGTTGTTCTCGATTTTGTGTCCTCCAATCTCGACTGGCTCCTCGTTGCTCATCACCATTATCATCTCGCCGGCGTTTCCCCAGTGAAGCTCGATCATCTTCTCGTTTCTCGTCACCTCGCTTGCCTCGCCCTGAAGGCTCATCTTTCCCTTCTCTTGCTTTCCTGATAGTCTTGAGTTCTCGTTCCCATTGCTCTAGCATCTGCTTGTCTTTGGGTCTCAGTTCACCACCTTGAGCTTCTTGCATTGACTTCAAATCATCAATCTGCCGTTGCAGCCTGTCCGGGTTACGGTGCGCGAGTCGCTCATTGCGTTGGGCAGCGACAGCAGCTTTGTTCTTCTTGATGGCTGCTGACTTTAAGGACTTGGCGTGCGATGCGACAGGGTTGAACTTTTCTTTGTCCTTCGCCATGGTGATGGGAAGATATGATGCAGTGGAATGGAGATAGAGTGTGGTTCAGAGATTCGAAAGTAGAGGTTTGCAAGTCAAAGAATTGTCACAGAATCGTTTCATGTTGAAGCTCAAGATGGCATGTGATCGCTAATAGATAAGGTAAGATTGAGGGCTGAGGTGGAGAGCCTTTTACAGTTGAGTATACTACCTGCGTCCTTTCAGCTCTGAAGCTTCATGCTCCATTGCTTGATTCAAAATTGTCAAGCTACACTGAAGCCGGAGATGCCCTCTTTCATGGCTCACGTAGCATTACGCCCTCATTGGCTAACACCCTGACACCCCTGCCTACTGTCAACACGACTCGTCCCTCCCTGCGACCTGCCAAGCTCTGACACGCTTCGTCATATGGCGCCATTGCCGACAGCCTTTGAACCACCACGGTTTGCTCCGTCCTTAATGACCTCGGTCTGGGATTCCATTGTAGTATCCCAGTGGCTGTTCTTGTACACGCCTGGCTCCTCTACTGGCCTCCCTATTGAATTCCACAGCTTGCTGATTGGATTGTGATGCTTCTTTGGTGCTGCTTCGTTCGAGGTTGTAGAGGAGGATGCATTGTCGGCAGCAGTCGTGCCTTCACGTCTGTCGTCAATGGGCATGTTGATTGCTGTCTGGAATGAGGATGAGGTATAGGATGCTACTTGAGGTGTGTGTTTCTATGTCTCTTGAGGTGTGGGTTTCGGTGACTCTTGATTGACGATGCAGATACTCTTCTTCTTATGTACAAGAATCATGTAAGTGTATCACACCACACAGCCTCAGCCTCATGCTATTGCACACCCTTTCCGTCGATCAGGTTTGATCGCAGGGCTCGGACGTTTTTGAAAACCGAGAAACATGGAGTTGTATGGTATTGTACGATTTGCAGTAGTAGGCGCGACACCGAACTCCACAAAAGCTAATGCAATAATATGCAACTCGAGGCGAGTGTAGCAAGTTGCTTGAGAGCGCGGATATCGAAGTCTAAAAGTAATGGGAAAGCCACAGTAATTTCACTACCTAGCAGCCGGCGTGATTATTGGACAGCGGGCGCCGCGTAGACCTACTAAGCTACTAAGCATGAGCTTGGTCCTTTAAGATCTCTTTCTTTCCGTAAGACAATCCAGGTTGCTACAACTGTAGCCTGTAGTCGTACGAGGGGCGGGGACATTAGTACGATGGCCTTTGCTTCGCATTATTCCCCTTGATATCGCACCGACCACGCTAAGGCAGGTGAAGGTGCTCGAGTTCCGGCAATTGGGCCTGCAAACTCTTGATAATTATTCGCGCGACACGGAGTTCTGAGTACAAGCTGCCAGATTGGGAGTGCTGGCTACTGTCTTCTGTGTCGTTTTGATGCGTCTAGACAAGGACCAATCTACTCTGCTGTAGCTCAGGCTAAACATACGTCCCTCCGATGCTTACGGCATCCTTCCAGATTCTGCGCGGAATGACAAGGGCGCTGACTTGAGATCGTTAGTCGAGCATTTACAACGTAGAACTTACTCGTGTGCAAGCGGCATAAGTAATTCCATGAACATTGACATGAAATGCAGCACGCCTTCCACTACTTAAGTTGAAGAAGTGTCATTGATGGGTGTGTAGGTGCGGATAGTTCCGTGATGACCCCAGTTTATGATTGAAAGGCTGGCCAATGTAACGGCCTCTTTCTCGTATCCAAGCCTTCTCGAGACCGCCTACATCGATCTGACTACTGACTTACTCTGCTTTCGCCCACCAACTTCTGCGTCTCGTTTTGCTCTGCTCGTTGACATTACCATTCGCTCATACAACACTCGCAATACCTCTACGCTCGTTCAAATCTCTCGATAATCTTTCGGCTGTCTCTTACGTCACGGAGAGGCCAGCAAAACCGAACGTTGTAATACTGTCAAGCATAAACCTTCGTTCTCCACGAATCTCGACGAGAGAGCTTCAAGAACCGACGTGCGCAGCACCAGCTGACGACCAGAGTGGTCCAATCTGATCACAATGTCACGCGCAGGCGATGCGTCGTCGGATGGCGCCGATCAGATGCAGCAAAGAATACAGATCGCAAGACGAGACGCTGAAGCCTTGAAGGATAGAATCAAGAGGAAGAAGGATGAGCTAGCAGACACCACCTGTAAGTTCACTGACACCGTTTCGCCTAGCTTCAGAGCTGAATGCAGATCACTGACTCGGTCTTCTGTAATCAGTGCGTGAAGTAGCTCGAGGCCGAATAGAAGCACTACCGCGACCAAATATGAAGACACGGAAAACACTCAAAGGACATCTCGCAAAGATTTACGCAATGCATTGGTCTACCGATCGCAGACATCTGGTTTCAGCTTCGCAAGATGGTAAACTCATCATCTGGGATGCATACTCCACGAACAAAGTCCACGCAATTCCGCTGCGTTCATCTTGGGTTATGACATGCGCTTACTCACCGAGCGGCAACTATGTTGCTTGTGGAGGTCTTGACAACATCTGCTCTATTTACAACCTCTCAGCTCGAGAAGGACCTACTCGGGTTGCGCGTGAGCTCTCTGGACACAGTGGTTACCTGTCTTGCTGCAGATTTCTCAACGACCGTCGCATCCTCACATCTTCTGGCGACATGACTTGCGTTTTGTGGGACGTCGAGAGCGGTCAGAAGATTCACGATTTTGCCGATCATCTAGGAGATGTCATGAGCATCAGCATCAATCCACTCGACAATAACATGTTTGTTTCGGCAGCTTGTGATGCTTTTGCAAAGATTTGGGACATCAGACAGCAGAAGTGCACGCAGACTTTTGCAGCGCATGATGCCGACATCAACGCTGTGCAATTCTTCCCCAATGGTAATGCAATAGGAACTGGATCTGACGACTCATCTTGCCGATTATTCGATCTGCGGGCAGACAGAGAACTGCAGTCTTATACAGTACGTTCCTTTCTCTTGTTTGCCAGGCAATGGCAGATCAGTCTTTCTAGCAGGTGACTAACTCATCCTCTAGATCGGCGAGCCAGTTTGTGGTATCACATCAGTCGCTTTTTCGGTATCTGGAAGGCTTCTGTTCGCAGGCTATGATGACTACGAGTGCAAGGTGAGCTTGATTTGCGCATCTTGCTTGAGAATGTGCTAACACAACCAGGTCTGGGATGTTCTTCGAGGTGACAAGCTAGGAAGTCTAGTAGGACACGAAAACCGTGTCAGTTGTCTTGGCGTGAGCAACGACGCAGTGAGCTTATGTACTGGATCTTGGGATTCGACAGTAAGTCTCCACAATAGACCCAACTGCTTCGGCTGTGTTTGCTAACATTCACTTTAGCTCCGTATTTGGGCATGACCATACTTTGTCATACGATGGCTGTCAGCCTCGACCGGGCTGCCAGTCTGCTTGCTCGAATAGGGACAGGACTTCTCCTCCTTCCGGTTTCGTCATCGTGGAGAGTACGCGTCCCTGTATGACAACGGAGTGCACAGTCTGCATCAGCAACATTCTTCTGGTATTGACTACCAAGTGGTCGATTCAGCACTGGTATCCGAAAGCGCAGGCGGAGTTGTAAAAGCTGCTTGAAGCAGTATTGGGCGGCGCAAAGATGTCCAGCAAAGATGTCCATACGACTTCAGGGGAGGGACCAAGAACAAAACGTCACTTTTCAAGCAGCTAGGAGTACTATGGAGGGACATACGGTAGTGCACTTCAGCCTTGATGGCTACCTGTACATGGGAAATGGCAGAGGTCGGCTTGCGCCCTTTTTTGTTTGCGATATCCCACCAAAGCCTACTTTTTAATTCAATTATATCATTCCAAGATTTGGTCCGGTATTGTACTTGATCATAAGCCTGAGTAGAAGAAGTCTTACGACTCTCTCATGGGCGGTCTGTGGCAGTATTTGCAATTTCATGATGCGGCTATCCACCTATGCTGTCCGGCTTTCCGGCACAACCACAGTGTGACCCTCCGCGTCTTCCCTTGATTCATCTCTCTTGATGTGCTGCGACTGCCATCGATCGCTCTGTCGCCAACAGCACCTGTTGAACGACCAGTCAGTTGTCAGCAGTGTCCACATGGCAGTCATCTGATGCTCCTTGCCGCTGATGCTGCCACTGTCATCGTCCCTGTGGACATGCCATGGCTCTGTTCGACCCCTTGTCTCGGTCTTCGTGCCTATCGCGGCTCGTGCCGTCTGCTGTATCTGAAGGCCCATCATTCTGACTCGTGCCGTAGTGGCAACTCTAAGACAGGAAGAATCTCATCATCGCATCATCTCATCTCGTTCATCGTTCGTTCAATCGCGTGATACGGAGCTTTGCTTGTTCGCTCCGAGACGCAGTTGCAGCACAGCAGAATACATCAATCTCGTTGCGTGCTCGACTCGCTCGTCTTGATGGTCATCGGTCATCGGTCATCATCCCACAGCATACCAAGATCCCTTTCACTCCAAATCAGGCACCCAAAACACAACCTGCCGATCCGCCGTCGCAACAAGGTTGTGTCTAGGGTTATATCCCACCACGCTCGCCATACCGGCATCCTTGCGCTCCTCGCCAACGACGTGGCTTGGCAGCAGGACCTTTTCTTTCGGGTCAAACAACTTCGCCGACGTGCCGCCCATGGTGGTATCTTCTTGCTTGATGCCGTTGCCGTTGCCGTTGACATCACCAGCACCGCGTTGCGCATCCGCGATATTGAGATCCCAGACTAGCATGCCTGCCTCGCCGGACCCGCCTAGCACGAAACGGGAGTCGGGACTGAAGCACGCATCTCCTGTTCCTGTGACACCAGCGTTCCGAGGCGCTTGTGCGGGCGTCGCGGGCGTCAGAGGTGCGACGCGTGAGCGCAATGCAGGCGAGATGCGGTTTGTCGTGCCATTAGTCTTGGGTAGATATGCGATTAGTGGACCATCAAAGGCGTCCAGCACGAAGTGCCCAGGCCCGCTCGTCGCGATGAGAAGTTTCTTGCTGTCGACGCTGAATTCCAACTTTGTCCAATCGCCGGGTGTATGTCGGTCTGCCGCGCCGGCGCGTCCTTGCGTGAATTGTGTGACGTATTTTCCGACCTGGAAGGTGGCGAAGGGGTTGGCGTCGACTTGGCGCGCGTCGTAGAGCATGACGACGTGGGCGGCAGGACAGGCGATGGCGAGGACGACGGCACCGGGGTCGTAGGTGCAGAGGTAGGGCCCGGTGATGTTGAGGGTGTGCGAGGGGTATTGGGAGCGGAGGTCCCAGAGTCTGACGGTATTGTCGAGGGAGGCGGAGATGAATTCGTCGCTGCCAGGGGAGAGGGAGAGGGTCGTGACGGGTGCAGTATGGCCTCGAAAATAGCGGATGTAGCTGTTGTCGTGCGCGGAGAGGTATCGGATTGTGTCTGATGAAGAAATCAGCGACTCAGCTCTGTTCGTTCATTAAGCCGGCATACCATCTATCTTTGTACTGGCATAGATAATGCTCTGGTTGTGATGCGTGAACCGTGCCAGGTCAACACCATACTTCTGACTCTTCAACTCTTTCGTGTGTTTCCCATCCTTGCAGTTGTAGACCTGGATCGTCTCGTCGTCGCGCGCAACAAGACATAGTTCGCCGGTATCGTCGAAGTCGACCGATGTCACCGAGAATGGTCGTTCTGCCCCGCGCTGACCGAATCGCTATGTGAAGATGAGCTTTTGTCAAGGCAAGCTGAGATGCGAGGAGTATAGAACATACTCTCGCCGGCACAAAATGCTGAATAACATCGCAAACATTTGCGGTCCGCACGCCCCTCTCCCCTCGTCCGTGCGCCATGCTCTACGTGGGTCTATAACTGAAGGACTCGACGTTGGTAGAAGGAGTATCTGAGCCTGGTGTTTGTGTTTCATTGTTGTCGACGAACTTAAATCCGTCAAGTCCGTTGACGATCGTTGATATAAAAGAGCAGGCAGTGGTCGTGTGTGGGTTCTGTTTGATCCTGCAAAACAATACCCTGGGAAAAATTAGAGGATCGGGAGAAGCATTGAAGTCTGAAAAGTCCTGGGACGAGTGCGTTGAGACGTTCTAGATACAAGGTGAAGAAAAAGAGTGAGCTTGCAGCACAAGCAGTCTGACTCAAGAATGAGCCGGCGACAACGACGTGCCGATCATCAGTCTGATGGACTAGAGACTACTACTCTCCAACAGCCTCCTCACTCCGCGCCGGTGGGCAAGAGCTTGATCGTGAAAGCCGCTGAACGGGAAGCTGAACTGGCAGCATCAACTCCATCGCCCCAACAAGCAGCATCGCCCAACCTCATCTCGTCGACCAGCACGAGCTCTACCACGCAGGCATCATCGCCTGCCCATATTGCCGCACTCCTGACCACACTCCTCTACGCACCAACACTAACGCTACTGCACTACACCTTCCACATCCTCGTCCTCCATCAATACTCACAACTCGGGTCCTCCTTGACTTCCTCCTCTGAGCCTTCCGGACTGCTCCTACGGCTGCTGTGGCAAACATTCAGGCGCTACTTCATTGTCTACACAGTGCTGGTATACATTGCACATACGCCATTACTCCCATTCTCTTGGTATCCACGGCCTCGACAAGCTTTATTTTTCTTGGTTGCAAGCGCGACGGGATGTGGGCTTGTGAGGATGACGAACAGGGCGCCGTACTTGCAGGTGGTGGAGAGGGCGCCCGCGGTGGGCTCGCTTTGGGTGTGGTGTACGCTTGAGTTGGGCGTAGAGTGGGCGGTGGGGATGATGGTTGTGGTGCTTGGGTATACTTGGCAGGGTGGTTTCGGGATTAGGTAGTTGCGATCACCTTTGTATTCGATAAGAAATGTGCTCCAGAAGCCCTTGCAGTGCTGAACATTTTTTGGCTTAGTGGGCTTTGAGGCGCACCAGATGCTGGGAAGACCTGACCTGTGCTGGTCTGATCCGCTGATGTTTAACATGACATTAGTCCCGTGATATGTATGAATGGCTCCATAGCGGCGATTTCAAGGCCGTCGCCGTCGAAATCTATTGCAGGCTCATCAGAGGATATTATGCCTGTATCAGCGTCAGTAAATGATACCCTGCAATTTTCACACAACAGATCCTACCGCTTCATCGCCTCCTCTAAATTCGTCACCACATTACAGGTGAATGGGACCTCATCTCTGAGCGGCACGAGACCTGCAAATTTGTTGCCATCCTTGTAAGCAAGCAGTGCTGGTACACCTGCGTGCTCAAATTCTGCCTCCTCAAAGTCGAGCGCGATAAATCGCACGTTACTGTACTTCGAGGCTAGTGTGGAGAGATGTGATTGATAGGACTTTGAGACTGGTGACTATGTGAAAAGTGGATTAGTACAGTCAGCGCAGAGATTGGACAGCAGAGTCTCGGCGTATCCTTACCTCATCATCAGATATGAAAACCACAACCACCGTCCCTCTCGGCGACTCCTCAATCGCATCCAGATATCCCAACGCATCCACGACCTGTACCCTTCCGTGTCCTCTTCTCGTACCATACGCAGTAGCACCAATAGTGCCATTCGCTTTAGCTGTCTCCAGCTCACCCATCCTCTTCTGCCTCCACTGCTCCATGAAATCTTCATCAGCACCGTCCTCTTCTTCCAGATCCTCATGGTTCGCATCCTCGTCTTCATGCCATTTCCGCCCCGTATCCTCCGGCTCATAATTTCGGACCCGTTTCGCGCGCGACGCAGCAATCATTGCAAGCTTCCTCTCAAACATCTCCCTCTCCGCAGCACGAGCATCTGCGATTACACCCTTCGGTCCTGTGTTGCCTCGACGCCCAATGTCTCCCTTTGGTATCGTGTATGCTGGTGTTGTCTTCCTGCCTAAACCACTGCCGGCGCCGTACCGTTGATCCCAGTCGTCATCGTCGTCGTCCTCATCTGGGTCCTCATCTCCAACAGTATCGTGTCCGTTGGAGCGAAGCGAAGGCTTCGTGCGGGAATAGCTAGGGTTTCCCTCAGCTTCGGATTTGGCGTCCGATTCGTCCGATGCGTCGGCAGGATGGTGTGAGGCACGGTGTCGTTGAGAGGCTGCGAGCGCGTCGAACTCGTCTTGTGCTGGATTGGACATCGGGGAAAGTGTTAGGTGAGGTAGGCGAATAGGGTAAGCAAGACTCGATTAGTCAACACGCGTACCGTATTGTCGGGCACGGATTGAAGCGGGAAAGGTAGTTGAGTCAGGGTGAGCAGGGACAAGGGAGTCTATGTGGAACAGAGATGAATTAGATCTTGGTACAATAGACGCGATATCGTAACGGCTATCCTCATGAGCCGCCTGGAGTTGCACGCCCGAACGTCGAGGCTGGTGGGTTAGCTCTGCTTTGGTAAGGCAACAATACTGTAATAGACCACGACTATAGATAAATCCCGTGGGACGGTATTTTACGGATTCTGCTGGCGGATACAGGAGATGGCACAAAGTATATACATCAGAATGGAACCAGAAATCCTACCTCTCTAGCCAACCCTCCAACCTGCCGCTTGATCGCCCAGATCCAAGTTCTTCAGATCCAAGCCCCAGATTCATTCACTAACCGACTTCAAGCCTCAACCTTCTCCTTCCTCTTACTCCTTGTATTCCTCGCACCACTCCCCGTCGCCCCTTTCCTACCTGTCGCACGTCCGTCCCCCTCGTCTCCATCCAACTTATCCCTCACGACTCCAATCTCCTCGACCCTCATTCTCCTTTTCGCCTGACTCTCCCTCTCACGATCATACTCATCTCCACCGCCATCCATCTGTCCCCCAACTCCAGCGCCAAACACCCTCGCCATCTCCCTCTGCGCCTTGCCCGCCTCGGGGTTATCGTAACTCAGCGCCTGCGACGGCCGGAAGAGTGCAGCGTCTGGATCAGGTTTGGCGGGCCGGAAGAGCGCGGCGTCGAGATCGTCGAGATTCTCCGAGTCCGTGCGGTCACCGAGGGAGGGATGCAGGGCAGCGAGTGCGGAATCCGGCCGTGAGAGCGCTGCCGAGGCGGATGAGGTCGATGCGGTGGTTGAAACGCGCGTGAGTAGGGATGAAGGGTTGGAAGGAGCGCGACCAAGGGTGCGGGCTTTGTGGTACGTGCGTAGGCGTGGGGGTGCTGCTGCAGCTGCTGCCAAAGGTGGCTGATGAGGCAGATTTGGAGGATCTGTGGCGCTTTCAATGCCTTTGGCAATGACTGGAATGCTCGGAGGAGCATCTGCGATGTCGTTTGCAGTGCCCGACTGTTTGTGTTGGCGGGCTTTGTGCGTATTCAGAAGTTCGGCAAGGGTATAGTTGAGGCGGGCTGTGTTCTGTGTTGGTGTTGGGTCTGCGTTGGGTGGTTGAGGCGGAGGTACTGATATTGTGGCTGAAGCATCGAAGGATGAAATCGTAGGCGTGGGAGGTAGTGTTGGTAGTGGTGAAGATTCCGTCGGTGAAGATGGCTTGAGCATTTTACTCTGAACTATGCTGTCCTCGACTTCTTGTGGCACTATCTCGTCGTCATTGAAGGTATTGATCGTATCGTCTTGGTACTGAAAATTGTCTTGGTCATCATCGTCGTCGTCGTCGAATGGCATGTTATGCCTGTGCTTCTTTTTTAGCTCTACCGAGGGCAGCTTTTTCTGGGGCGAGTTCATCTCCGGCTGGAGTTCTTGCAAGGGTTCGTGTACAACGGGGCCATCATCTTTGCTCGCCCGTTGCTGCTTGTCAAGCTCCTCATATTTGGAGAACCCTTCGCCTCTAGCCATGACCTCGACCGGCTTGTGTCGAGTGAGTCCTTTCCGAGGTTTGGGCTTCGGCCGTGGATTATGTACAGGGTGCCAAAACGTGTTATATAAGATATTTCGTTCTTGGACACCGGAGACGGTATACTCTGCCAATGGCACCATCACTCCCTGTGCTACACAGTCATTAAGCCATTGAGATGATACAATAGGTGTAGACTTCTCCGCTGCATATCGCAGCTTCTCCTTGTTGAGCCTGCTGGCCTCATTGCAGACGAGCACGGAAGTTGTAGGCCTCAGTGTTTCGTCATAAACCGCACCTGAATGTTGTCAGCATAAACCGGTGTGGTGGGGATGTGCTATATTGCTTACCCATAAGCGTCACCGCTTTCGACAGATGGAGCAGGTCAACACCAGTGAAAGACGTCGGACATATCGTCAACTCTTGAAAGCCTTGTATTGGAAATGTGGCAAACGGTCTGCAGAGTGTGGTCTGCACATCGATGAGCTCTTTCCCATGCAAGCATTCCTCCACCCACCATTCAGTGACAATGCAACATCGGAGGGGTAACTCAAACCGTAGCTGCTCGACTTGAGAAGGGGGCGAAGTATGCGGGACGACAACAATGACCGTAGACGTGTCGTCAGAACTCGCCGCGTCGCTCTTCTCAATCACGGTACCACCATTGCTGAGGAGGAAGTTGTGCACAAGATCTGTCTAGCTTTGGTGTTAGCATACTTGAGACAGCTCAAAGAGGACGTCCATGACATACTCTCCTCTGGTCGAAACCGTAGACGATGAAGTTGCCCGAAAAGTCCTTGAGAGCGTCCGATTCGAAGAGTTTCCTTTCCGTGGGCGGGTGTACCATGCTCTCCTCCACCTCAGCCGTAACATCGTCTACGGTGTCTGGTGTATCCTCATGCTGTGGCGGTCTTGCTCCAGCACCAACGTGGTGCCCACCAATGTCTGCCCACACCTCATCCTTCCTTTCACCGAGTGTTTCCGTAGCCACCCGTCGCATTTTCCGTTTCCCCACAGGTCCTCCCTGCTCCTCACCTCTTGTCCTCTTCCCAAGGCCATTCACGCCATACACTTCCTCAACCTTGACCGCTCCCATGCCTCTGCTCTCCGGCGGCAAAGTCGCCGCGAACAGTTTCTCCTCCAACGCCATTCCCCTCTGCACACTCATCCAAATCCATTCCACCCCAACAATCTTCTGCTGCCACTGCAGCGCAAACTCGTACTTCTTGCCCGCCGGCTCCTTCGCCACAAGATGCGTCACACTCTGTCTCAAATCACCGCAGTACTCTCCACCTCCCTGCTCGATCACCTTCGTCAAGCTCTGCCGCAGATCCAGATCGCTGAAGCCCGTGACGCAAATGCGCAAGCCCCAGAACGTGGGACACTTGTACTCCTTCTCCAGCGCAGGCAGCTCCGCGCGTACGTCTTCGCCCTTCATCCAGCGTGCCTTGACGGCATCGATGAAGCCCGGTTGTAGCACACGGATATCCGGTCTTTCTTTCGCGACATAGGCGTATTTTGGTGTATCTATGCAGCCGACGACGAGGTGGGTGACATCGGAGGTGAGATCGAGAGAGTGAGTCGCGCCCATCTCCATGGCGGAGTGAGCAATAGCGCTGCGCGAGTCGGGCGGGATCGAGGTGCAGCATAGCTTGATCCCCGCCAGTGGAAGACGTTCGGATGGGCCTATGAGATGATGTTAGTTTGAATTTCCGGGAGGTTTTGAATACACGCAATCAACCTTCATCGTGACCGAGCATTGTGCCGTCGTCGAGGCATGTATATCAAGCAAGGTGAGGTTCGCGTGAAGAAACTGTAATACGCGACGCGAT
>Ga0058698_10000995_pt1 | contig 13649 bp, 13 predicted proteins | sample AgamicAsSfe_FD_67288 | JGI IMG/M metagenome (GOLD analysis project Ga0058698, IMG submission 67288) | Agave microbial communities from Guanajuato, Mexico - As.Sf.e | ecosystem: Host-associated > Plants > Phyllosphere > Phylloplane/Leaf | place: Guanajuato, Mexico | collected 2012-05-30
CTCCTCACCTACCTCGGTGCCATCGATGCTCATGGCAAGATCACCGAGACTGGCAAAGAGTTGGCCGCATATCCCTTGTCACCAAGATTTGCAAGGATGCTATTGTTGGGAAGACGTTACAACCTCTCCGCTCACACGATAGCTCTCGTAGCTTCTCTGGCCGTTCCCGAGTTGTTCATCCCTCAGACTCAATACAACCTCGAGAATGCCCCTGACGAGGCGGAATCGGACGACGAGAACGACACAGCCAGAGAACGCTTTGCCAAACGCCAGATACGCTCAGAAGCAGACAACATTGCCGCCTCAGCAGCAGAAGTAAAGAGAAGAGCATATGGCAAAGCACACGCCACACTGTCCCGCTGGGACGACCGCAGCGATGCTTTAAAGTTGTTGACAGCGATGGCCGCCTTCTCCGCCTCTTCATCCCCAGCATCCTTCTGTGCCGACTACTTCCTGCGCGAAAAAGCAATGAAGGAAGCCGGACAGCTAAAACAGCAACTCACAGCCATCGTCCGCAGCCACTCTCGCACCGGCACCGACGACCCTACACTGTCTCAAAAGACACTCCCACCGCCTACAGACAAACAACGCGCCATCCTCAAACAATTCGTCGCTGCAGGCTTCATCGACCAAGTCGCCGTCCGCGCCGACATCATCGGCGTAGCACTATCCCGCAACCCCCGCCGCGCAATCGAAGTCCCCTACCGCACCCTCTTCACCTCCAGCTCTGGCGACATCGTCGGCCAAGACCCGGAAGCCCGCGCCGCAGCCAAACTCTCCTACGTACATCCTTCCTCCGTACTCGCGCGCCTCACCGTCCCCGAAATGCCCGATTATATCATCTACTCGCATTTGTCACGGCAAGCGCCTTCGCCTCCATTTGATAGCATCCCGAAAACTAGATTGCATCCTTTGACCACGGTGACGGCGAAGCAACTCGCTAATCTTGCGGAGGGGACGCCATTGTTGGAGGTTGGCAAGCCGGTGGGTAAGATTGAACAGTTGCCTAGAGGTGCTGATGGGAGGGAGCGCAGAGAGGTTTGGGTGGGGTTGAGTTTGAGGGGTGAGAAGGAAGGCACGCCTTGGCCTGTGGGCGCGAGGAAGGTGGTACAGAAACGTGTTGGTGGTGCTTGGGAGATTGAGAAGGTGGTTGGTTAGTGGAGAGCTCTATTCCCTGTTGTGGCATTTGCACCGAGTTGAAGAGTAGAAAAGTTGCATATGCTAGTTGTACATACCATTGCCTCGTTCGAACAAAGACGAAGAATCACGAGGCATGCTTCCAGATCAAGAGCACCTCATTACATTCACTATTTTCCACGAAGTCCTGCAAGAGCCATAACATGATGGAATGGAAGACTTGCACTACTGAGCATGCTGCGATGCTTGCCCGTAAAACCTCCTACACGGCCCTTTCTACGCAGGCATAGGGAGATTAAAGTTGTAAAATGTTCTTATTATCTATTATTTACTACTTCTACTTCCTCCACCTCGCCTCTTATGCCTCCCAAATCCTCTCCACCCACCTCTTAACCGCTCCCTTCCAAACCGCCGGCCCAGGAATAGTATAACTCTTCAACACGGGCCAATAAATGCTAACAGCAATACCCTTATCTTTAGCACCGTACAACTTTGTCGCTTTGACACCGGCAGGCTTAGCAGTTCCCTTTCCAGAAATCTGGAAATTGATGCAGTTGGGGTAGTTTTGGGCTCCGTTGTCGTGATCTGCGCTGTGTAAAGCGATGATCTCGTGGCGTAGGACGTAGGAGCCAGCAATGATGGAGGAAGGAATGGTGATGGTCCAGGAGTTGTTGTTTGCGATGAGCGTGTCTGAGGCCCATGTGCTGTGAAATTGTTAGCGATGAGGCTCGAGGATAGAAAGGCAGAAGGATGGGGCAAAGGGAAGATGCCTTACCCAGGTGCAGGGTTTCCATTGATCAGTCCAGCCTGATCAATCTTGAACCAGTCAAGAGTAGTAGGATCCACGATACTGCAATCGCCAGGACACTTTGCCATATAAGTGAGAACAGGTCCCTTATGACTCGCCGGCCACTCACTCCACAACAATCTCACTTTATCGCCAGCCTTTGCGGGGATGCGAGTGGTTGTGGACTTGGCGCTCTTGTGGCAAGCAATGGCTGCAGTGTTGTATTCAGAAGGAGAAATGAACCCCAGGTCTTGGTTCAGAGATGACCAGCCTGCGGTTTTGGCGTGAGGGATGGAGGGGTTCACGCGCCACCAGGGTTGGGCGCCCGGGTACCATTTGTGGCCTGTCACGATGCCTTGGACGAAGCCGTGGGCGGTGACTGTGGTGGTGAAGGTGATGAAGGTCAGGAGACCGGAAAGAATGGCCAGAGTCGAGTACATGGTGCCTTTTATTCTTGACCAGATATTCGATGCTTAATTAAGATTGTTTGATAGACAATGTCTGACTCCAGAGTCGAGACAAGAAAAGAGAGTGGTTAGCGGTTGAAAAGACTGCTATGAGAAAGAGTGTACAGAGCACCGTCAACGACGAAAAGAAGGCTTGGAGGAAAAGAAGCAGAAGGTTATCACAGGCCGCCGCCTCATAGATATACCTTTTTGCATCTCCTTTGGCCAAGTTCACCTACCGCAAGGAACAATCTAACAGTCAACGTGTGAAACGAACGCCCATGCCGCGACCTCCAACGGCGTATCGAAAACCAAGACGTCTGCCCTCCATCACCGAAAACCGTAGTTGTAGGAAATCACACGGGGGAGGAAGTCGCAACGCCTTTAGGGAGGTTGCCATGCATAGACCTAGAACTCTCTGCATGCCAATGCCACGAAGCTGTCAATAGCGGGTTCCTAGATCAGAATCATTGTTTCAAGTAGAATAGGTATCAATCTTGACGATCAGTTCCAGGACCACAACGTTGTGTGAACGGTGATTTTCAGCTGTTGGTTGCTGCTGTTTCCTCGCCCGTCCGTCGTGGGGACGTTGAACTGTTGAGTAGTTGAACTTTAAGTAGTAAGAACAGCCGAGCTCGTGTAAAACTGCCCAATGACTGCGCACCTTCCCTCGCCAGTATTGACATCAAGCACAGTGATGATTGATTATCATGCGCAACCAAGGAGTCATATCTGATACATGCAGTCTTTTTAGAATGACAAGTACTCTCTGGCTCTTCGAACGGCAGACATACATTATTTGGTGTCATACTAGCAATATCTGCCTTTAACCGTCCAACATGGGGATCTTAGATTAATATCCTAGACTGTTGAAGGAAGGCACTGCGGTGAGTGCTAAGAGGCTTGATAGTCATGAATGCTCGAAGAAGAAATTGAATACAAAAAGGTAGCTTGTAGAAATATGGCAACTAGGAAGAAAAGACAGCCAAAAACAGTACGAAACAAGAAGCAGCAAGCTCAGCTGGGTCAGACCTACTTCAGCACTCAAGCAAAGAACTGGTAGCCACCACGACCAGTGTTAGTAGTGGACCCGATATCTCCAATTCTGATATCGCTGAACGTAACACTCGTAGTAGGGTCATTGGCCTCAATACTGTGAACCAAATGTCAGCTGTCGCAAAGTATACAGAGATGGTCAGAAACACATACAGAGCAGGGTTGCCTTCAGTAGCATTGCAAGGACCAGCATTGCCGCTGTCCAACCAGTTCATGAATTGACCGGGGTCGTTCCAGATAGACATGGCGAGGACCATGCCACGTCCGAGTGCCTTGCCCATTTGTGCGAGTCCGCCGTGCTGTTGGAAGGATGAAGCCACGATCTCGCAGAAGGGTTCCTCGATGGAGTTGACGCCCATACCGGCGACCTGGACGACAGCGTTCTGGATGACCTTGTTGTTCTGAACATAGAGGCGAGTGATGTTGCTGAGCGTGCCAGTGGCAGTACCATCACTTGTGTAGAATCGCGTGACTACTGTGAGAGGCTGTACAAAGAATCAGCGAACAGTTCTACCCATATTTGACCACGTTCGAATTACCTTGTTCGTGTTGACAACATCTCCGCGACCATAAAACGTCTTATTGCCGTAAGCGTAGGAGTTGTAGCCACATCCAATCTGGTCACAGACACCAGTGCTGCTGCAGGCGGCACCAGAGCACTCGTACAAGCCAGTGACATTGCAGGCGTGAGGAGTGAACTGTGTGTCCACAGCGTTAGCCTCCCAGATGTCCATCTCGTTGCAGCAGGCCCCGTTATCATTGATGTTAGCTACACCATTGATCCAGGCTGACTTGGGACACTGAGCGTCGCAGTAGCCAGTACCGTAGGCCGCACCAGCTGGATTGAGAGACGAGCGACCACCGGTGGCAGACATCTCAGAGAGATACCTGTGTGAAGTAAAGTTAGCAGAGTTCTCTGTGGAAAAATGGACTTCGGTACAAATTTGACAAGCCAGCTTGTACATCGAGTTCTACATCGACGAAATAACGTCCAGGACGCCGTCTCATCGATGCTGCTTCGATATACACTGTACTTGTATTTGTACCTACTCCTTACGTACAATGCGCCATTCATACCGCATGGTAGATTGCTCACGTCGACAGTGAAGGTGAACTCCTGGTTCAAAAGCTTCAGAAGATCGTAGTTCTGGCCTCCAGGAGCGAGAAGATACACACGTGGAGAGACGCTGGTCTCAGTGCCGTTGATGTTCAGGTACTGGTGGAGCGTCATGGAGTTGCCGCTGACGGTGACACCGTGCTGGGAATAGTCGTTGATGCCCTGAATGGCACAGTTGCGGCCACAAGCCTGGGCATTGGGGCAGATGGTTTGATCCGGGAAGCCTGTCGAGTTCTCGCAGGAAGCACCAGTCTTGATGTTTTGGATCGAGTGAGTCAGGGCGTCGAGCACAACTGAGGTCTGTTGGGTCACACATCCATGGCGGGTGGTGCAGAGCTGAGTCGGCAGCTTTGGGTGGACTTCAGGAGTCTTGCCAATCTGCTGGGCAGCGGCGAGAGCAAGTAGACCTGTTAAAGCAAGAATGGAAGACATTGTTATGAGGCGGTGTCGATGTTGTTCTTGTTGCGAATAATTCACCACGGCGGCCAGCTGCCTTATATACCATCATGGGCCCATAACATCTGCACCATAGACCGCGCAGTGCCGGTTTGCCGCAAGTCGAGATGCGTAGGCGTAGTCCAGAATGGTCGGCTGCTGCGTGTCTGCTATACCTTCAATCCGGCAATATATCGAATGCAGCAGCGCTTGGCTTGAGCAGGTATAGAGAACCCCGCTCCCTGGATACTTTTCTGGCACGAGGTGTCGTAAGGCGTGAACAGACTCGAACAAATGGCCCCATCATGCATTCATTCATGCATTGATTTACGGCTTCGTCCATATGATATGTTCAGGTACCATCGCACCTAGACCAAAGCAGGAAGTTGCCTGCGGGTAAAGTGCGGAGATGGATGGTCGGATAATGGTCACAACCCCACACACACGGGACGGTACGCCGTACCTGGAGAAGAGCCTGAAGAGGAGTCTGAAGAGCAGCTTGAAATGAGGTCTAGATCTTAGCTTTCTAACACACGTGGCCAAGAGACAGCCGAGGCTTGTTTCTACTGCGAGGGGCAGTGCGGTATGCAGCATAATAGCCGGAGCTACATATTGCCTCGCGTAAAGCAAAATGCTGGTTCTGGTGAATATCGGTATGGCCGTTGCATACAGCCCACGCGGTTAATGCTTGTATATGTCGTCCCCGCGGCTCAATTGGCCAGTATCGTCCTATTTCTCTGGATGTCTTGGGCATCCCGAGAGGAATCGTCTGAACGGTATACCTTGTGATCGGCTGGAGAGTCGACCTGGCGTGAACCCAGACCACTTATCCGATATGGGGAAGTAAAGCGAGAAAGTCGGTGTGATCAAAGCAGAGTCCGGCAAGTATGCGAGGCCGAGAAAGCTCTCAACCACCAGGTAGACCCTGGCAAAAACGAAGAGTAGTGTAATGCAAAGCAATCCCAGACAGAGCAATGCTGTCGCGACATACATGAGCCACGCAACGGGCCTTTCGTTGTTATTCTGGGCAAAGTCAAGCATGAGGTAAGCGACGAAAACCAGCAGGAGAATGACACCAAGACTTGCGGTCGCGATGCCTGAGATTTTCCACATCAAGCCGTGGATTGGAGTATGGAAAGGAGCGTTCCAGGCCAGTAGATGAAGCCCACCATACAGGAGGGACGCCGCAGACATAGCCGCCAGTTGTGGAAAGAGAGACAGGCTTAATCGTGATACCTCTGAGAGATCTTTCCAAGTGTCGCACACCTGCAGGCAGTCCCACATATCTGAAAATGCTTTGGCTTCGAGAGTCCAGTCGTGAATCCGGTCGACAAAAGGAACGGGGGTTGCTTTTAAGGGCTCAAAGATTGGGTCAAGTATGCAGCGATCCTTTCTCTGGAGCCAAATGAGGTAGGAGCGTTCTAGGCGGTAGTCATACGCACGAAGTTCGTCAGTCTTTACGAGGATTGGCACATTGCCTTCCAGACTCTCAGAATCGTTCAAACTGGAACTCAACTTCTTGAGTTTTTCACAGCATAGTGCATAGGAGACCCCTCTCCGCTTAGTACCGACTGCGAACCTGATTCTCGGATATTTGGGATCCTTGTACATCCAGACTTTGCTATAGACTGGGTCAGCATATATGCTGCAAGAAGGTTGCTCTGCTCACATCTGTGGGTCTGACTCATGAAGTTTCAAGAGCTGCCCGAGTCGCTCGATGCCTAATCCTGCATACTCGTATATCTCTTCTTCATCAGAGAGAACCTCAGGACCGCGTTTGTATTTATAAATATACTCCTCATTATTATCTGTCAGGAGAGAAGATCGTGTTCGATGGTTGTGCTGAAGGTTTGGGGAAACGTTGTCATCGGCTGAACGAGGGAATTGACGGCTGAAAGACCGATACTCTAGTAGCGAATTGAGATAGCGTTCCTCGTTGCTATACTGGGTTTCCGCAAAGGCATTGTAGTGTATTGGAGGTGCTTTAGCTTCACCATAATACTCTTCTCCCCACAGGCAACATTCGTCAAGAGGTGAAGGTAATACTGGTACTTCTCTCTCGTACGAGCAGAGTAATGCGATCAGGCTTTGGTTCTCCAGTCTATCCTCTATCCTTAAGAGGGTCGGTTCTGCAACATCCATAGGCTTGTCCCACCAGATTGCGTAGATGATGAACGTACAAATGCAATGACCAAATACATTGAGCTCAAGAAGTCCAATCGAGGTGTTCATGGTCAATCGCATGACACACTGGAGACAGAACCAGAATGCTTGTAGACATGTCAGGGCTTTGATCAGGGTGCTAGCCTTACTCTTGTCGAGGATTTCGTCTTCACTTAGACTAGGGAACACTTCTGGAGCCTTCTGCAGCAGCCAAACGATGCCTTCTTTGGTCAAGGTCAGTCTCCCTTGGGGAGTAGCGTGATACACCGGGTCCAGAAATTGAGATTTTATCGCAAAACCACCCATAGCTGCGTAAAAACCGTGAACCAAGGTGATCTTCGACAGGAAGAACGAAGCTGGGTTGCGATCAATCAACGCCGCGTACTACTCTAATATAACTTCTATAGAAGACACCCCGAATGGCTAGGAATGGCTGGTAAGCCTCCCCGAGAACTCAGCTGTGAGGCTTGGAACGCCATGTATCTCCAAATTCAATGCGAAAAGGCAAGGCCAGGAGTGGCGCAATCCATCAACCAGGGTGATGACCAATCTGGGTTCTGAAATTGAAAGATTCATGCAGGATATCTGTATGAAGGTTAAACGAGGCTGAGGCTAGGCTCGATTTCAGCTCGCTTGCAAAGCGGTTCTCCTCAGCCGAAGCAGCCCAGCGAAGTTGCATGAAGCCGATTTGGTAGCGGCGCCACAATCGATTGTTATCAAAGGGGCGACGATGCGTTGATAAGCTTGAGGTGTTGAAAGCGATACTCTACAATGTTGGTGTTGAACAATGTTATGGGAGTAAAGGTTGCGCCAGCGTTCGTTTACCACGCCGCTTCCCGCTGTGTCAGCAGTAGGATGACCCTGCCACTTTTGGCTTCGCGGTCAGGACTCAGCAGATCGGCCCAACGTATATTTGCGATGACTTTTCCAGGAATGACTTTTCGAATTGCAGCCAAAAGACGGGAAAAGTGCGACACCGCAGTGGTTCCCCGTGGAAGCCCTACAAACGAGAGCATTTGAGACACCTTCGACCATCTACCTGAAAACCCGGCTAAATGGAATAGAAGCCACAGTCCAGATAATCATCGCACCAAAGCAAGACCCAATCCCTATCAGCACAAAGAAATAGTTGTGACTCGTGATATATCCAAGACTCTCAGCATCGATCCAGAAGACTATTGATGAAATGACCGCAATGCCAACCTGTATCCAGACAATCATCGCGGCGAATAGAGTCGAGAAGTAGAAAGGTATTTGATGTTCCAACGTGTCCACCGAACGCTCGGAAGGTCTGAGGACTTCAAGTGCTGCGAATGTCTCTGAGAAGTTTGGATGGAAAGTATCTGGGGTGTTCTGGTGAGATAGCATGGCAGAGTTGGTGGAGGAGTTGAGCTCGTAAGATTCTTCTTCGCTGTCGAGTGAATTGCGATCAGTTCTCTTCTTGTGCTTGCGTCCTCTGTAGTTTTCGAGGATTGCGCCCATGGGCTGAATGAGCAAAACAAGAGGTGTGATCTGGCCGAAAGTCCAATCGCTTTCTTTCTTGTTCCACCAAGCATTTTGCTGACGTGGTATCACGATTTGAATGGTGCCGTAGACGAGACCAACGTACGACAACCACAGTGACGCAGCGAACGATGCGGCAAATTCGAAAATGGCCAGAAGAATGATGTAGACTATCATCGTGGCATAATACTTCCATGACAAAGTCTTGCGCTTGTTATGCCGGCTTGAAGCCTTGACTGCTTCGGCGTGTAGTATACGCTCCAGTACATACTCGTATGGTCCTCTGATTCGGCGATGGAAAATGTTTCTGGAGCTTTTGAACAAGGCCCCGATCTTCCAGACGTACGAAGTGATAAGAATCAGGTATGCTAGAGGTGCATCAGGATTGACGCCTTCTCCCCATGTTTTGAAGAAGAAGCATCTAGCTGGAATGGCCCAACTAGTCCTTTCATCGTACTTTTCCTGGTTTGGTCCCCACCATATGGCCCAAAGATTGGATGCAGTAGGCACCAAGGCCACCAAGAGTAGTATCAACAATACCAGCATCCCGACGATACGCCAACCTAGCACTGCAGGTCGTTTGCGGAAATATTCGCCGAGCATGGTGAGAGCTGAAAGGTGGACCGAACTCGACATCCATGCCAACATGACGACGGTCTGGAAGTGATATACTGAGATATGACCATGCAGACCGATGAAGCCTGCGATACAGATGGCGATGCCAGTGACTATTTGTTGATCGCTGAGGAGAAGAACGCATTGTTGCAGTGCCTTATGCCAGGAGGGACTTGTGCGCCGTCGACCACAGCGGTGGACATAGCGATCAACAGGCCGGAGCAAGCTCGAATCAATCGAACCCAGTAGATACGAGACCAGTACGATTGCAAAGGTGATATATGCACTCAATAAAAAAGCCAAGATGGCACCTATTCCTGAGACTTCGGTATCAGCTTCGGGGATAGCGCCTTCATTCATCCAGTATGCGCATGTCTCCGTCGTAACAGTTACATTGGTGGCATTGCTCGACATTGTGATGGCAAACAGACATTGCCAGGCGTAGAATATCCATTGCGCGACGCACGATGAGGGGAAGCGGTCGTGAATCAGACATGGTTGAAGGTTTCTCTTCGGTAGAGAAACGGCGGCGAGCTATAATTATCTCTCTACCAACTTACGATACGCCCTACATAGATGGCGACCGATCTCCGTATCGAGCGCTTACAGTAGAGACAAAGTATGTCGTTTCGCAGGACGTGGTTGATTCGTGTGATGGAAGCTGGTCAAAAGAGCCGACACTGCCACAGAACGGCGTCCGCGGCTTGCGAGGAAATTTGTCACAACGCCTGCACAAGAGCCTCACCTAATTCACAGCCGTTCATGCATCGTCACACATTTCACTTCAAGCAGATTTCCTAATTTCAATCTGTAGCATCGTAAATCGTCGTCAATAATACGCAAGCCTATACAATGCAACCAAAAGTAGAGATATCACAAACACGCTTTCCTAATCCTTTTCCTCATGCAAAACATTCCTCATAATCACGACTTGCTGCCTCGCCTGACCTTCTCCAGCAATTCTTCCATCTTGAATGGCTTGGCTAACACGTCGTTCATCCCAGCTTCCGTCATTTGGCTTTGTTGTTCTTCCCTCACATTTGCCGTCACGCCAATTATATTGACAGCCGGCAGGTTGTTGTCACCTTCAAACTTTCTGATTTCCCGAGAAGCGGTAGTACCGTCCATGACAGGCATCTCCTGGTCCATGAGCACACAGTCGAACGGAGGCTTGTGTTCGGAGGAACGGGCTGTGATCATATCCAAGGCTTCTTTGCCGTTAACTGCGGTCGTGACTTGGAAGCCTCTGGACTCGATCTTCTTCTTCAGGAGTTTCTGATTGATCAAGTTATCCTAAAAATCCATGTAAGCAATTTGTCTAGTAACGGGAGGAAGCCAAGTACCTCAACGAAAAGTATGGTGGGTTTGGCGTCACTGTGTGGGTTTGAGATTTGTTTGGCACCTTTACCAGTATCCTCGTACTGCTTCGCAGCTTTTCTTTCCTGTTCAGTGTCGTCCGTGGCGCGCTTGTCGTTGTTTTCAAAGTGGCCAGATTCCTGCTTCTCTAAGGTGGGATCAGGTCGTTGTGAGCTTCGGCCTGCGTTGGCCGGTCTTTTCTGTTGACGTTGAGCCTCATCATCTTGAGCTCTGGAATGTGACTTTCCTTCTCGATCGCCTGTAGACTTGTCGTCATTGACCTGTTTGCTTAATGGATCTGCCTTGTCGGCTGTGTTTTGCCATCGATCCTTTGGTGGTTCTTCATTCTTTGATCCAGTGTTCTCCAATGAAATATTTTTCAAGTCGCTCGAGACTTTGTCCTCGTCAACTTCTGTGGTCTCCACATGACCAGACTTCTTGAGTTTATCTGACAGCTCCTTGGGCTCCAGCTTGTCGGCATCTTCAGGTTCGCCACTACGTCTTACTCTGAAGAAGAAGCCAAAGCATGACCCTTCACCCTCAATCGAACTGACTCCAATTTCGCCTCCATGCAGCTGACACATCTTGCGGGCGATGTTAAGGCCAAGTCCGGACCCTCCATACATCTGTCCCGTCTTGGGCGTAGCTTGCTGGAATCGTTCGAACAGTTTTGCTTGGTTCTCTTCGCTTATACCAATGCCGGTATCCTTGACGGCTACCATAACGTATAGAGGCTCGCCATCCCCCCACTCCGGGTTTCCAGTTGCATCAGTTTTGATAGCAACCTCGTCCGTCTTGAAGAAGACCACGTTAGGTGGATATGATGTTGGTCTCTCTATCGAAGCGGCAACTTCAATGGTGATCTTCTTTGTGCGCTCAGACTTGGTCGTGAACTTGATGGCGTTTGTCATGAGATTGACCATCACTTGGCTCACTCGTACAAGATCTGCCATGACCCAATTCACATTGCAGCCATCGTACTCAGCCATAATGTTGTAGCTGAACTCGATACCTTTCTTGCGCAGTTCTGGCTGGAAGATCTTGAGCGTGTCTGCCATTTGGGCTTTCGGTTTCGTAGCTCTGTTAGGAGTCAGCGGGTGGACATCGTCTTGCAACAAGTATACTGACCTGGGGGCGAGCGAAAGCATGGAAGCATCGAGCTTCGAGAAACTGAGCACGTCATCTACGAGGGTTTTCTGTATGAGGTATTAGCTTACGATGGGGAGTAGTCTTTCGTAAGACTTGCCTGGTGATCTACGCAAAGTTGAATTGTGTGCACAGCATCAACGACCTCATCCACGGCAATATTGTCCGACTTTGCCTCGCCATTCTGCACAGCGTCCAGTATGTTCTCGGCGCAATGCAGGACGGCTGACAGCGGGTTTCTGATCTCATGAGAAATCCTATGCAACGTTAGCAATCCGAAACTAGATCTCTCGATTCAGCGGAGCTCATACATATCGATGAAACGCTCTTGTTGCTGTTTCCTTTCCCGGGCTTCTTTCGCAACCCTGGTTTGAGCAATCTCGGCATTCTTCATGTCAGACACATCGATCAGGGCACAGATGTAGCCACCAAATCGGCGGAGATCGAATTGTTGGAGATTGTTCTTCCCAAGCGGCCGCATCAAGAAGAGTCTCCACTGATCTTCTCCAAACGCTCTGAATTCTGTTTCCAGATCTGTCTGTGAGTCGAACGCCTTGTGATACTCATCCATAACTCGCTCATAATCGTCTGGATGGATCGTCTCTGGCCACATTCTAAAAGACTGGTCTGGACCACGGTGGGCTGTCAAATTGTGGAATTGGTGGTTGACGAACAGCGGATCTGCTTTGTGGTTGAGAATGGCGAGACCAGTTGGCAGCATTTCTGCAAATTTTTGGAAGAAGGGTTGTCGGTCCAAGGCGGTTTCGTCATTATCGTCAGAGTCGTCCGTCGTGTCTCCAGCTGATCCTTTCTGTTGTTTCTCCTCCTTTGAGGGATTCTTCTTCTTCGCAGGGTTGTTCTTTGAATGACCGGTTTCGCTGAATATTTGTACCAGTACGCCAGCGACCTCGGCATTATCATGTATTGGGCTGCAGACGACGGACGATTTCCCTGTGCTTGCGGCATGGTGTCCTGGTAGTTCGGCGGCGACTACAGATCGCGGTATACGGCCCTGGAGATATCCGCGAAGGGTGTCTAATGTGTCTTTCTGGAAGGCGTCGGTGGGTGGGTTGCCTTGTGTCAAGGCTTGGTGTGACGATGTTTCCCAGGCTTCGTTATATATCATGGCGAGCTTGTCGCCCCAGAAGATAGCAGCCGGATGTGAGAGGGTGAAGACGCATGGTGCCAGCGCGCGCAAAGTATCTGGCCAGTCTTTGAGTGAACCAATGTCACTATCACCCCTGCAAGCGTTAGTCGGAGTGGGCGACACGCGTGACGTCGAGGGGTTGGTTGCATACCAGGCTTCATTCATGAGCAGCAGCGAGTCGAGCGCTTCGTCGGCGTCCTTCTTGTTTGTCGCATCTCCGGGCTGTTTCATGCTTGTAGCGACGGTTTATACGGCCTTGTACAAGATTGGCCAAAACACGGTATCTTCACACTCGGCATGCGCAGAAGCTTCGACTGGCACATGGCCGCCCGGCACAATGACATCGCCGATCGTCGCTGCTCCGGCTAACTACGTCATGAGGCTTAAAAGACCCTGCACCGTGGAAGGACAGGGTCGTGCTCTTCGACGAGACGACATGGTCAGAATGTATATCTTGCTACGGAGATATACCTACTTCTCGAGTCGTACCGACCACATGGCTTGCGGGTTTGCTCCTTCCATGCAAATGGCATCGTCGTGTCACGAGATGACTTCTGTACTGCGACCTGCACATGCTAAAGGCTTACCCCTCTCGGCCGACAACAGCACTGCCAACCCCGCAACTCCCCACATTTACGTGTGAAGCCGCCTTGCGCATCTTGGTCCTCCATTCTGATGCATGTCCAACGGTCAAGTGCCACGAATCGTGTGCATGTAACAAGAAACAGTACACCACCTTCC
>Ga0058698_10000996_pt1 | contig 13636 bp, 12 predicted proteins | sample AgamicAsSfe_FD_67288 | JGI IMG/M metagenome (GOLD analysis project Ga0058698, IMG submission 67288) | Agave microbial communities from Guanajuato, Mexico - As.Sf.e | ecosystem: Host-associated > Plants > Phyllosphere > Phylloplane/Leaf | place: Guanajuato, Mexico | collected 2012-05-30
CATCTGATCAGGAATCTTGTACAAAAAGTCCTCCGCGCTCCGAAAGTACTTCGACAGTGTGCCTTGCGTATCAGGCGGGCCAGGGGCGGCAGCGAAGCGCATGCTGCGACACATGTTGTAGACTCCAGATTTGCACGCTTTGCATATGCGACAAGGCATGCCTGGTTCGATGGCTACGCGATCACCGGGTTTGACGCTTTTGACGGATGAGCCGACGGAGTGGATGGTGCCTGAGGCTTCGTGTCCCATCACGATGCCGGTACAAGGGTTGATCATTTTGCCGATGCCGCCATGGTGCCAGAAGTGAACCTGAGTGTTTGGTCAGTCGGTTGGGATGGCTACATTACGGGGAATGTTGTCGTGGATGAGAGTGGTGGTGATGGTCTTACATCGCTTCCGCAAACTCCAACGTAGTTGATGCGGACTATCACATCGTGAGCGTCAACCAACTCCGGTATCGCGGCGTCTTGAATCTTCGCGGTCTTCGGTCCGTACAATACTACGGATGGATTTTGCATGATGTTGTTATTATTGATAGTGTTAGGTGTATAGCTTGAGAAATCACTATCTGGTTCAGGATGCGCAGAGAAAGACGTATGCGTATGTCAACAGGGCAAACGTAGAGCATCTCTTATATGTACCCTGTCCGAATATTAGGCCTGCAATGAGAATCGTTATCGACCGTAATCCGCGCCCCAAAGCGGGGACAAGGGTTGTAGACGCGTGTAGCTTCCCCGCATCCTGAATTCCATCGTCTAACCCCACATATCCCGCAATGTTCAAAAAATTCACTCGGTGCAGAATGCAGTTCCGATACTTGGTTGAAATGCTCAACGTACGTGAGATGACATCATCATCATGGGTGGGGACTGGCACTCAGAGTTGAGAAAGCGCGTGTTACGGCCATGTTGCTCAATTCAGGCTGCGATCACTTTGTCGTGATTCGACTGCTCTATTTTCTGTGGAGAAGATGCATATGTCATGTCGATATGCATACCGCTAGTCTCACGGATGGTGAGTTGACTGTTGCAAGGCACGTGAACTCGCGGCGCGGACGTGAGGCGGCTAGAACCTTCGCCCCCACTTCCCTTTAGCGTGTATCGCAATCAGGGTCAACGCAAGATGCTGATCGCGATTTTTCGCTTTCCGACACGGCTTAAGAGCGCGGCCTGCTCGTAAGCTCTATGGTTTGCTCACTTCCGAGGAGTTTGCTCAAGACTTGTTCTGCAATTATCATTTTGTTTGTCAGCTTTCCATAAATCTCCAGATATAGGAAGGTACATCATCATAAGCAACATGGCGCCCAAATCATGTGCTAACTGCAAGAAGACAGCCGCTGATTGTGGCCTGGCAAGCCTCCAGCAATGTTCCAAATGCAAGACAACAGATTATTGTGGCCGCGATTGCCAGAAGGCCGATTGGAAGACATACAAGAAGATTTGCGCACAACAAGCCAATGCTAACGCCGGATTCCCGCCAAACACAACCCACAGCACCAACTACTCAGCACCCCGCATGAAGTCCCTTGAGCAGCACGTGCCAGATCCGTTTACGCGACTAGATGATGGCAAGTATCTGCACGACCGTCCAGAGACAGATGTCTATCGGCTACTCATCGATGCATTCCGCATGCGCTCTGAGGATGGTATGAAGCTTGAGAACAAGCCTACGCCCAACAGCATTTACACCGGGAACCCTTCGAGCATCGAACCATTCAAGAAGTTTCTTGATCAGGCGGCTACCAGGAGGGATTTGCTGCCTCCATGGTGGGATGTTGGACACCGTGCCGAATGCGAAAAGTTCGCTGAGAGCGGCGAATGGAACGACGTACGGAACAAGGTTACAAAAGCCCAGATGGTTGAGCACTATGGTGATGAGAAGGCACCGATGCAATTGAGGATGTTGGCTGAGGCAGTGTACGGTGTGGGATCGATGGGCCAGAACGGCGCAGGGATGCGCAAGATGATGCGTTCCATGGAGTCAGGTGGTCCTGGAAACGGTAACGTTATGAGCATGATGGACATTAGCAGGATGATGGGTGGCAGTGGCCGCTAAGCGTTTGTTTGAGCTGACGTTGACACATAAACTTCTATGCATCTCTGTACAAGACCGTTTGAATGTCCCCTGCGTTCGTCGCAAAAGCCGACTTATACAATCATCAAAGGGTGCAGCTCATAATTTCGTACTGTGATAGGAGAAGAATCCAAAGCGAGGGCTGATATGGGAAGTGGATATTGTAGGGCAAAGATGAGTGTAGACGTGCATACCTAGGTAGCGGATGCGATACAGACGCGTCTAGCTTGTGGAGAGGAAGGACACGTCCCTCGAGTGAAGACCTTGGCAGGGAAGGGGCACCGAGATCTGATAGCACGTGTCTGGCAAGCGCTTAGTAAGAACTGTTTGTTCTCTTACACATTCCCACAAATTGCAATACAAATCCACCGCTCGTTATCATGGATCCGTGGAAAATCACATTTATTCGTAACTACAAGACAGACAGCAACTTATTGAAATCATCAAAGACATCGTTGGCAAATTGTTCGGCCACCTGATCCTTTTCCTCTGTCTGAATCTGGTCGTTTCCGGGTTGAAAGACACCGGATATACATCTGTACACCAGGTTTGCCATAGTTTCGCCTGCCCTCTTCGCCACTAGGCTCTGGGCCATGATCTCCAGGGTTTTCTTCGTGTGCTCTGCATTATACGTATATAATTCTGCCTCCGACGGGCCACCGTCCTCTTCATCTTCTGCCTCACCAGGAAAAGACTGGTGGAAGCCCAGAGATTTGAATGCATGTCGATACGCATCTGAGATCATTTCATCTGCCAGCTCGTCTTCACCTTGTCGAATGAGGGTATCCCAGGTGAGCAACTCGAGCATGCATACACCAAGGCTATAAATATCGTGATCGATGTTATAGCTTTCCTTGGCTCGATTGTCTTCGACGCGGCGTTTTGGGTGTTGGTAAATCACCTTCGATGCTGTCGTCTCGCCGATTAGAGTTGTGGCTACGCCCTCAATGAGACGTGCATTCTGCCACCCAGCCAGAAATAACGAGGCCTCTTGAATAGCGCCGTTTGAGGCTCTCTCGAAGTTTACCAGAAGATTGCCTGGGCGAATGTGCTTATGTACCAATCCCAACTTGTGTGCCTGAAGCACAGCAACGGCTAGCTGACTGCAAAGTCGAACTCGGATATTGAGGGTGGGCTCCGGGCTTCCGTCGGTGTATATTCGACTCAAGCTCGCCAGCTCCTTGTCTGGACCTGGATGAGAGAAAATTAGTTGTACCGATTGGTCGGTCTCATCATCACGGTATCCTATCAAGTGAAGAATGTTCCAAGCTGAGAGCGCAGGGCTTAACTTGGTTGACAGTATACGCGCGCTTTCGAGTAAGGCTTCTCTTGGCTGGGTTCCATAATATCTTTTCTCAAGCACGACTTCCTGCATGACCATAGCGCCCTGTCCAGGTGCGATATAGGATGCTTTGCTCGTGAAAGAAGTCTCCCCGTTTTGGACGAATTTAGGCTTCACACCCACAAAGGAGAAATCCTGACGACTGAGAAGGAATGAAGAATCGGTTTGTACAATGGCTCGCAGGCCTATGACCTTTTGATGAAAGCTGGATATCCTTTCGTCAAGACTAGTGACCTTGGACTTGAGTTCTCGGAAAGCTGATCCCCGATGCAGGACGTAAGGCTTTTTCTCAAGCTTTATCACTGCATCTACTGCACTGGGTATGGCCTCTAGGAGTTCGTTCAGTCGCTGGAAATTTGCCGCGAGTTCGAGTGCCTCGTTCCTGCTCCGAGTCCTGTCTCTCACGATTGTTTGGGCCAGCTCCAACGCTATTTTGAGCGTTCCTCGTCGCTCCGCGAGTCCGAATGACTTCAGTCGTTTTGCCAGGACATCAGATTCTCGATGTTCCTGCCTTTTCTTGTCGATGTCGTCCCATATATCTAAGACAGTTTTCACAAACCCCACGGCACCCATAGCGAAAGCAACAATTTCGAGACCGGACATTCTGTACGTGAGTTTTACGTATTTGGAGGTGGGGACGGCGACGAGAATTTCTTGTAGATCAAGCAGAGTCAATGAAAATGAAGTGGATCTGGGTCGCCACGGAGATGATGAGGATGACGGATCCCTACTCGGTTTCAGCCGCACTTTCCCCGCAGCTATGCCCAGTTGGCTACCTGAGCTGAGCTGAGCTGAGCTGACAACCGATGCGGCCCCACGGCCCGCCCGCTCATAGAACATGCTAGCTTCACGCCAGTCTTGACTAGCACTGGCGTTGTTCTGCCCCGCTTGCAGCTCACCAAACTTGCAGAGAAACATCAAGTTTCACTCTTCAGATCCTTGACCTGCTTGCGTCTCTTTATCACTTCCATGATGGAGACCTCGATGCTTCCGCCAGATTATCAGCAGGCGATTGGATGGCTGCAAGCACCTCCAGAGGGTCGGATGATATACGAACGTCATCTTGTTACATGTCCTCCCGGTACCACCAACTGGATCTTTGAAGACAGGAGATATCAAGATTGGTTGCAATCCACGGGACGAAGTACACTATGGATATTTGGGCCACGTGAGATTCCTCAAATTTCGACGTCCTGGGTCTAAGGCTAATTCCTAACTACTCACAGCGGGATGTGGCAAGTCGGTGCTCAGGTCCGTCCATCCAAAAACTGCTCGCTAATGTAATGCGCACCATTTTCTCACAAAGATCTACAGTGCATCTGTAGTCGAGCATCTACTCAAATCCAGTTCAGAGAGAATAGGACTGGCTTACTTCTTCTTTTCCTGGAACTATGAGCTTGACCCCGTCGTTGCTCTTTTTTCTGCTCTACTCTCTCAGCTATGGATCCAAATAGCGACAAGGGTGAATGGCATAGAAGAACCTCCGGTCTTCGAGGAGCTCGACCTTGGGAATCGACCTACAGTTGACGAAGTTTTCGGCCTGCTGATTAAAACGCTCTCTGTTTTCGATCGCGTATCTGTGGTCATTGACGGCTTGGATGAATGTCGACCAGATGACCGTCCCTCATGTCTTGAGCTAATCAACCGTTTGCGTCTAGAGCATCCGGACAAGCTTTACATCCTGATCACGAGTCGGCGCAATCTTGACATAGAGGAAGCTCTGAAGACATCGACACCAAGTTCGATGATCTCGTTCCAGAATCACATGACCGACCACAATATCTCGTCAATAGCTTACGAGAAGTTGCTCGACAGTATTCCCGTCGAACAGCATCCATTGGCAAAGTCGGCCCTCAGTTGGCTGACGTTCGCATTAGAGCCGCTGTCTGTCGAAGCATTAGCGGAAGCTGTTGCTCTACGCGAACATGACCTCGAACATGATCTCAAGATACGGGCTCACGATCCACAATCTCTTTTGGCAATTCTAGCCCCATTTGTTTCTCCGGGACCAGATCCATCGATTCGGCTGGATCGAGACCTGCTGAATGCTCTTTCCTCGGGTATCATCACCAAAGATGCTCTAGGAACTTTCTATACGAATCAGGACGAAGTTCGGTTGTATATGGCCGAATGCTGCATACAGTACGTCCTGCTCTATGCAAGATCGGAGGCCCGGGAAGGAAACACGAACGATCTGTCCACTTTTCCCTTGCTGCAATACGCTAGTAAACACTGGATACCGCACCTACGACAGCTTTGGGAAGTATACACGAAGGAAGAGCAGAGTAATATTGAGCAACTTACTCTGAGACTTCTCTCTGATGACGAATCACTTGATTGCTGCTTATCGGTCTACGACCCGCAGGATCCCGGTCGGGAGCCATTTACAGCTCTTTCAAACAGAGATGCAGCCATATTTTACGCAGTTCGGACAGGTATGGAAAGCGTGGTTACCGCTCTCCTTGAGAGTGATGCTGCGAACAACGAGTGTGACGACCTCGGTCGTCAACCATTACACATAGCCGTCGAAAATGACGATGCTCACATTGTTAAGGTGCTAGTCCAACACCATGCGAGTACTACTGCGGAGAATGAGTGTGGCGAAACGCCCCTTTCAATTGCTGCACTCTCAAACTCGAGCTCTGAAACACTTGACATATTGCTCCAACACACAGAACTACAAGTTTTGTCCAACTTGAACGTGAAAGGAGCGCCTTTTATACGCGTCGTTACGCAAAAAAGCACCGGCCAAGTGTTAGGCAAGCTTATCTCCCACCTCGGATTATCGGTGGAGGAGCTAAATCAGAGAGACGAAGATGGCCGGACGTTGTTGCATTTCGCTGCTGAATGGGGAAATACATCGACAATATCTACTCTTCTGGAAGCAGGTGCTGATGCGAATGTGGGAGATAAGGAGGACGACAGGCCTTTGCATCTTGCGGTTCGGTTTGATCAAGAAGAAGCAAGAGAGAGGCTGATTGCTGGCAATGCTGACCCGACACTCTTTAATTTGAAGAAAGAGACCCCTCTTGCAGAGTCGTGGACACGAAAATCGCTGGATTGGAATTCTTATCAAGTGGACATGGGGCTTGAAGCAAGCTCAAACATGAGTCGACCGTCACAAGCAGCCTGTCATATTTTGTCAAAGCAAGGGGATTGTCAGGGGCCACAAGTAAGTCTATAATCCAAACCTTTGGGATTGCCACAGGCATGAATTGATTTCTCCAAAGATAATCTTCTCCAAAACCTACGATTGGTCTCATCTTGACGGCAATGAAAACAGAAAGGCCGAGCGGAAAACTCTTCTACTTTCTCTGATGCGCGAAAAGAAGTCTCTCCAGCGCCTAGACCACCCCTTCATTGTCTCGTATCTGGGCTTTATCCAACTAGAGCAGAAGAAGTCCAAATATAACTTGTATCTGGAATATTGCGACGGTGGGGACTTAGAAACAAGGCATATTAACAGGACACAACAAAATGAAGGGCCCGCGAGCGATGACGAAGAAGACGAAGCGCTCCTAGCTGAAGCAGGTATACAAGACTCATCTGACACGACTAGCCCGGATGAAAACCCTCCCACGTCCATGAAGGCGGTAGAGCGCCAAGCCTTGGATGAAGACGCTGTCTGGACCTTGATGTACCAGCTATTTGCCGCTTTAGCCTATCTCCATTACGGCATCTCGATCTCAAAAGAGGGGGCCTGTCGCGTTGAGCATCACTGGGACACTATGTTGCACAGAGACATAAAGCCCCATAACAGTAAGAAAACATCCGAGATGATCATTCGCGGACTATTTTTCGTGTTCTAACCAGGCTCTGCACAAAGTCGTCCTGAAATCTGGGCCAAACGGCCAGCGAATCGCGAAGTTATGTGACTTGGGACACGTTCGTAACTGGAAAGCCGCCGGCCCGATGACCGTTCCCACATACAGAGGCACACGCGAGTATTGGCCACCAGTAAGCTTCGATAATGTCTCGGTCGCCGATAAGACGAGCTCATACTGATCTATTTTAGGAAATCCAAGGTGCCAGTCTCTCACTAGAGGAGCGGCACCGTCAATGGTCTACGAAAGGCGATGTCTGGTGCCTTGCAAGTTAGTGTTTTCGAGGCCCATAGCTTGATTTTTGCTCTGACAGTCTATCTCAGAGTCTCTTATAGAAGTCGAAAAAGATTTCTCACCTGGTCCTGGGATGCTAGAGGTTTTCGAAGGATGCTCAGTCGAGCTCCCAGAAAGGCGATGGAGCAGTCTCTCCGCATTGGAACACATCCACCAGTACCGAAATTTCTTGCGTGAGCCTTTCACATCCTTCGAGAAGTTACTAGGCGGAAAGCCACCTGGATACGAGTATCAAGCTTTCCTTCAGATAATGCCCATACTGGACACCTTCGCGCCCTACACGCAAGTCACCAAGACACAGCGAAGGAAACTACTGGATAGACTTACATTGCTTTTGAAGGATGGTCCAGGAGCCATGCATACTTTTCAAACAAACTCGCGATCGTTGCACCTTGCGGTCTTACTGAATGAGGAAGATCTGCTGAAGCGGCTGCTCTCTAGTGATGGACAACAGAACCCTGACGAGCCATGGCCGAAATCTAAGTGGACAGCTCTTCATCTTGCCGTCCAGCAAAACAAACTGGAGTTTGTCGAATTGCTCCTAGAAGCTGGTGCCAACGTGAACTTGGAGGACATGCACCAAATGAAGCCTCTGTTTTATGCAATAACAGAGGGCTATAGCGATATCGAATGGCGGCTGCTGTCACCCACTAAGGAAAGACTATCTCGGTCGTCAATCTCTCTTTCCACATCAAAGGAAGATGTTCAAAGAAGAAAGCATAGGTCAAGAGCTGTACAGGCCTATCGACAATCGTGGAGAAGATATCCTACCATCCTGTTCCCTTGGAGGATGAAGCGTAAGGTTGCAGCAGCGCCATCTGTGACCTGAGCGAGGTCAATAATGCACAGTCTCTTCCCAAGCATAAGGGCGCTTGGTTGGAATCGATCCAGGAGATGGCTCCGGTCTTTGTGGTACTTGTGCTGTACAACATAGTTTCAGAGATGGGGTCAAGAAGAAATGTAAAAGAACCATTCTCGATGGAGCTCGCAACTTCTGTGACGACGGAGACAGATCTAATTTGGCTGCATCTGCTTGAAGAGGCCGAGATTAGAGGCAAAATATCCAGAGTGAAAATCCGATCCTGCCGCTTATATGGCAATGGATAGTGTATTGAGAGACTCAAAAAGTGGCTATATTGGGTGAGGTCCTTGGCTGTCACCAAGTACATTCTTCGTAAAGGTGAGTCTCTTAAGCCATCTAGTGCATCCGCGAGCGCACTAAGTGTCCTGTGCCTGAGGTCATCCACTACTCAGATACCCCAGATAACGATCTAGGTGCCCTTATACATCTTGATGAAGGTATAAAAAGGTCGCCGCGCTCGTGAGGTCTAGTGTTGCGCTGATCTCATTAGCGCCTATCAGCGCAATATCTACCTCGCAATACCCGATCATAAATCCTGCAGCTGCAGCCCGCAGCATCTATCAAGAAAAGATGTTACCTTATTATGGAAGCTTTGTTCCTCGTTCGGAACGATGCTTGCCCGACCTCTGTCAGTTGCCACCCCTCCTGTTGATCATGACGATCTCGCGTGCGCTAGGCGTTTCGCACGGGTCTCATTGGCGCTCGATCGCGTTTAGATCGTCTTCAGCCTTTCAACAGCAGCCCCGCGTTTCTGTTCAGGGCTGATGCTGACCCACTGCCGAGAGCGGCTCCGTGGACAGCCTGGCACAGATAACCATTATCCTCGCTCACTTAGACTCGCATCTTCTTGGATCTCTTGTCGGTGGTAGGAAAGACTGCACATGTACACTGTTGTTCACTTTTCTGGAAAGTGTTAGCTCAGAGAAGATCCACGTTGTCAAGCGGAATCTAAACCTGCGCCGTCTCGCTGATCAATAAACTATGCCTTACGGTGGGGATGCTCGCTTGTAGAGACGGGAAGTCTGAGCGACCAGAACAGCTTCGTTGCAGTTGTCGTCAGGACTCACGAGCAGAAGGAAGCGAAACATGAAGGATGACGAGACAAGATGACCAACTCGAGGGCGCAATTGCAGCACACATCCTTCGAGTATCCGCTACAAGACTTTGAGGGGCATTGGGGTTCACTAGGAGTACGACTGATAACGGCATTGTTTTAGAGTTTCAAGCACTATTCTAGCGCCTCCTTTGCTGAGCGAGGGCACCCCACGCTCACGCTCACTCGTGGACCTTGAAAAGGATAGAGCAGACAGATCTGCAATATCCGCTTTTCCCAGAAGGTACAATTCGCAAGGTACGCGGCTCGAATTCGAGGCGCATTGTGGATCTTGCACCTATCCAACAACATCACTATAACCGAAAACATGATAGAGTTGTTCAGTTCGCACGATCAACGCATGGACCTGTTCACTTGAACACTTACGGCAGATTTCCCTTAGTGCGAGAAAGGCATCATTCGCTCTTGAAACCCGACACTGTGGGCATCGACTTCGTTCCGAGCAAAGTTGAGTAATATCAAAAAGGTTGTGAGGCGGGATTGCCATCTCCTGCATTGTGCACCCTGCGTGTCTGCATAGCCAAATGTACCTCCTTCACAGGTGGTCGATCATACCTTGATGGCCTTGAGATCAGCCCCGATATATATATCTGTGGGGCAGATGTGATCCACAGTTACTCGAACAGTTCATTTCGAAACTTCCTGTTCACCTAAGTTTACAGTCACTCTTTTCACAACCAGCAAAGTAACAATGGCAATCGGACACCGTGCCACACAGCTGATCCAGGTATGTGTCGACTCAATTCTCCTAATGAACACGTCTGACTAGCACACACAGATCGAGATAGCATTTCAGTGCATGGCCTGGATCGTTGTCGCCTTGCGCATGTATGTGCGCACCTTTGTCGTCAAAGCCTTTGGCTGGGATGACGGGTGGATGATTTTTGCTCAACTGATGCACACTATGAACTCAACGTGTGCCATTGGAGGTGCACTTACTGGCACTGGTCGACTTATGAAGGATCTCACTCCTGGAAGCATGGAGATGGCACTTAGGGTAAACAAACCTGTTCAATCTGTGTATTCAGCCGTTCGTGGCAATGACTAATCCAATCCAGTTTTGGTGGATATGCTACTTCACATATTCCCTATCCATGATCGGTGCCAAGGTCTCCGTTGGCCTGTCACTGCTCCGCTACATGTCTGTCACCCAGAAGGCCTTTCGATTTATTACCCACGTCATCTTGTACACCAGCGTTGTCATGGGCTTGATCTATGGCCTGCTGGCTACTTTCCAGTGCAACCCGGTGGACTACTTCTGGACACGAGCCCTGGGTGAAACGGGGACTTGTATCAGCATGAACACCATCGTCGCATTGACGTACCTGATGTCTGCCATTTTCGCGATCTGTGACTTCAGCATGGCCTTGCTGCCGGTCCTCCTGATCAAGGATCTGAACATGAGCCGCAACTCAAAGTTCGCTCTCATCTTTATCATGAGCATTGCATGCATGTGAGTAATTCTGCCCTTCTTTCCGAGAGTATACGAGTAATGGTGCAAAAGTGCAAGCGCAGCGGTCATCATCCGTCTCGCCTACGTGCCCACTTTCAGGGACCCCGAATTCCTCTATGCCACCGTCCCCATCGCTATCTGGTCAGAGGTCGAGATGGGCCTTGCAATCATTGCTGGTTCATTGCCGACCCTTCGGCCTCTATACCGCATTGCTGCTCAGAAGTTCAGCTGGAAGACAAACTTCTTCAGCAACCGTTCCAGATCATACAAATCCATGGATCCCCACAGATTGGATGGAACCCCAGTTGGCAGTGCCGCCATCGATAGGAACGAATTAAGCATCAAATCTTACTCAGAGTCTGAGCGGAAGATCTTGAATGTCGATGTTAAAGAGTTCGTAGTAGAGGGCCATTAGACATTGATTAGACGCAAGTTTACGGGCATAACCTAGGTTACACATATACAAATCGACTATGAAGGCGATGGCAGAGTCTAATCAGGAGATGCGTGTCTGAGTAATTTGATGAAGCGATGATAAACGCGCATTCAGCTTTTCGTCCAAGTCGGCCAACTCTGGTCCGCCGCTCCTTCGGCTCTTTCACTCGTTATTGAAGCTGTGGACCTTGAGTACACTCTCACCATCATGACCCAACGAACAAAACACGCTTCTAGACTATATCATCGGCCTTGTTATGCGGATCCCCCACCTCTCTCAGGCACACATCAGAAGTCAGGCCGAAACACATGTTATCACTAGCATGTCTTACTTGCAACATTACGCACACCATCCGAAAAACACTCCGTAGTCGTACAAAAGAAACCATGCTGACTTGTCGTAACCGCGATCTATCCGAGGTGTTCCACAGCTGGGATGATTGTTCAAACTCGCCGCAGCAGATGTAACTGGCCAACCTGATGTTTACAGTATATTGTTGACATGTCAGCAAGTCGCAGATGGTGAAGAGTTCGTGGGGTTCGAGTTTACTAAACGCTCGGAACTGTGCGGAGGGAAGTGTGGGGTGCGTTGTGCGCACTGCGCGGCACGTCGATCCCTTCCGAGGTCTCTCGGTCTCGACTAATCACGCTTGATCGCCGCCGTTGTGCCCCTGATACGCACGTAGCTACGACCATCTACGCGAAACCGATGCGCCGAACTAACGCGTTGTTTGAAGGCCCTACATAAGCATGCTGATGATGGAGCTTCAAATTATTACGAGCCGAGTGTTGTGGTATAGTCATCTCTTTCACCTGTCTCCTCCACAATGCAGATCGAGTCGCCTCATCCTAGTATTACGATCCCAGCTGCCGATATATGGTCATTCTTCCTCGAGCGGCCTGATCGCCCTTACCCTGATAACCATGGTTCGTGCTCCCATACGCTCTTCCAACGGCACCTGACAAGCTCGCAGTGCTATTCGTAGACGTCGTCACAAATCAAAAGCTCACATACTCTCAACTCCGATGGAGTGCTGAACGTTTCGGGAGCGGCCTTCAGGAACAATGGGGCTGGCGCAAAGGTGACGTCCTGGTCACGATGACGCCAAATCATATCGATATCGTGCCCGCTATCTTCGGAACACAACTTGTGGGAGGCGTTGTGTGTCCTCTTAACTTCATGTACACGGTCGATGAGCTGGTATCTCAATTGACGTCTTCAAAAGCCAAGGGACTGTTGACAAACACGACATGCCTTGATGTAGCATGTAAAGCGGCATCAAAAGTCGGACTTCCTCTTGATCGTGTCCTTTTGATTGGAAATTACAAACCGACGACAACAGCTGTTCGGCACTTCTCGACTTTGAAGAGCTCGTCGAGTGTGGAGCCAGTCACGATCAATCCCAAAGAAGACCTGGCGTATTTAGTGTACTCGTCCGGAACCACGGGCGTTCCAAAGGGTGTTATGTTGACTCACGAAAACATCAACGCAAACACTGTCCAAAAGCTTGCAGCAGATGGCCATGGTCCGGACTGGAGGACAGATAAGAGTATCGGTTTTCTACCCATGTACCACATCTACGGTAAGTATGGTGTCCTCGCTATCTAACGTTCGCTGATATGAAGATGTAGGCATCGCCGCCCTGATCTTGGCACCTGTTTTCTATGGTTCGACCGCGTATGTCATGCAAGGTTTCGACCTTCAAAAGTTTTGCGAGACGGTTCAGAACGAGAACATCACGATAGCATGGATTGTTCCACCTGTCGCATTGGCATTGGCAAAGGCGCCGATAGTGGACCAGTATAACCTCAAGTCACTACGCGACCTGCACTCCTCCGCTGCTCCAGCGCCATTGGAGATCATCACCGCAGTGAACAAGCGCATCGGCGCTCCTGTCCGGCAGGCGTACGGTCTGTCCGAGGCCGCACCAGCTGTATGCTCACAGCGTATCGAAGATTGGGACAAACCAATGGGTACATCCGGACGCCTGTTACCCAACATGTCAGCAAAGCTGATGAAGGATGGAAAAGAAGTGGACGCTGGCACCGGAGATGGCGAACTGTGTCTCAAGGGCCCAAACATCTTCAAGGGATATTACAACAATCCCGAAGCTACGGCTGGGGCGTTCGACGCGGAGGGGTGGTATCATACTGGCGACGTTGGAAAGTTCGATGAACATGGAAATCTGTTCATCACCGATCGCCTCAAGGAACTCATCAAGTACAATGGCTTCCAGGT
>Ga0058698_10000997_pt1 | contig 13631 bp, 5 predicted proteins | sample AgamicAsSfe_FD_67288 | JGI IMG/M metagenome (GOLD analysis project Ga0058698, IMG submission 67288) | Agave microbial communities from Guanajuato, Mexico - As.Sf.e | ecosystem: Host-associated > Plants > Phyllosphere > Phylloplane/Leaf | place: Guanajuato, Mexico | collected 2012-05-30
CTCGAAGTTTGGATACACAGATGTCGCGACACCCATATCGCCTGTCGCACATTCTCCAATATCGATGGCGAGTTACCACCCGAAACATCCGTTCCAAGACCGATTGTATGTCCTTCATCGAGCAGTGATCTGATGGGTGCACATCCAGAGGTTATAGCCGTATTTGATGCTGGGCAATGAGAGATCTTGCTCTTCCGCTCCAAAATCAGCTTCCTCTCCTCGTCTGAAAGATGCACTGCATGCGCCAAGATCGTTTTATCTGTCAACAACCCATGTGTCTCGTACACATCCGTGTAGCTCTTACTCTCCGGGAATAACTCATTGACAAGCTCAATCTCGCCTTTGTTCTCCGAAATGTGCGTTTGAACATGCGCATCCGTCTCTTTCGCTAGTCTACCCATAGCGGAGAGACAATCTGTTGTACAGCTAGGCGCAAAACGGGGTGTGATGATGGGTTTCACGATCTCGCCCTTTGGATCGATGGAGCGTATGTAGTCGATACTAGCTTTTGAATCGGCATAACTGCTCTCTACACTCTCGTCTCTGTAGTACTCGGGGCTTAGGTCGCTGTTCATACACACCCTGCCAACCAGGGCTCTTTGGCCTCGCTTCAGACATATATCTGCGAGGGCGTTGGTGGCTGGCACATGGATCGTGGCGAAGTATGCAGCAGTCGTTGTGCCATGCGATAATGTCCGCGAAACGAAATTCTGATACACACGGTGTGCGAGAGGAACGTTCTTGAACGAAGATTCCATGGGAAAGGTGTACTTTTGTAACCAATCTAGCAGCGTAGTCTTTCCGAAAAGACCGGTATTGGGATGTTGAGGTGCGTGGACGTGTGTATCTATGAAGCCGGGGAAGAAGAAACCAGATCCATTTATCTCAACAATCTGCGCATCAGTCCAGTCATCTCCCTTCTGCTGGATCAGATTGGAAAGGCTACCATCTTGTAGATTCCGTTCGACAAAACGGATTATGCCATCTTCATCTACGCCGATTGCGCCATGTTCTTGGATCTCAAGTTCAGAGAGTGATTTACTGTGAACAAAGGGGCCGATGTAGATGGATTTCGATATCGGTGCTGATGCTGCCATGTTGAAGTTTGTATGTCTTTTGCTGTTCAGAAATTCCTCCTCTTCAAGCAACAAGTTTCGGCTTTCCAGCTCGTAGAAGTGAAGACGTGTTCTAGCCGCGGCAATAGATCGGAGCAGGTACCGAGACGCGGATCCAAGTGGAGAACTCTGTGATAAGGGATGTAAGCGTAACGTATTCAAGATTCGCACAAATAGGGGCCGTCAGAAGTTTGGCATAAGAATCAAGAAGACGATCAAGACAAGAGCAACAGGAGCCGGGTGGCACAGGCAGTACTTATCTGTATCAGTTGCCATAGGTAAGGACGGCTAGATCCGGTTAGCTGCTCGCTAATGTCTAGCACGTGGGGAGCGGAGCGAAGCCGCCAGGGCGATCGGCGTACTCCGATGCCAATTAGCAGAAGCAACAAATGGGCGTTTCACTTCCACAATCTTGTCGAGGCGAAAAGGAAAGAGGTGGCTTGTAAGTGGTCATGAAAATGAATTTGAAGGGTTGCATCTCGCGATGCGTCGCTCGCCTATCGCTACACATGTGCAATCGCCTGTTGGACCAAACTTTACCCCAAGCTTTCCTTTTTGGCAACGCCGGGATATCCATAACCGTGCCTAAACTCCAAAATGGCTGGTTTGAAAAGTAACACATTGCTAATTCATCTCCTAAACTACAGGCTGTAGTCATGGATACCTTGTGGTCCCTGGTCGTTGTAGTCAGGGCGTGTCATGTAGCCCTTACTTTGACCCTGGTCGACTACGAAGATGACCTTTGCTGCGACCTGAGCACCTAGGAAGGCCGACTCGTCAAAACCGACGTCTTTGAATTCGGGGAAATACTCCGGTGGCTTGATGAACTTGATCGTAGTGGGCGTTTGGCCGTGCGATGAGTGGGTGTTGCCCGACATGCCAGGAATGCCTCCATGGGGCATCATGTGTTGTGTCTGCGCGGTTGTTGCTGCAAGCAGGAGCGGATTGACTTGCGAGCCGCCGTGGGGGCCGAGCTGGGGCTGCGGTGTGTTCGCTCCGGTTCCAAGAGGCGTTGAGACATTGGATGGGATCTCAGATGTGAAAATCGTGGCAGAAGAGGGCGAGACCAGATACTTGGTCTGGATCGTCTGGAGCAGGGACTCCTTGAAGCCTATGTAGATGTTAGCATACGCGTTGTAACAATCAGAACAAGGTCGAAACTTACCTCGCAGCTTTGATCCGTTGCCACACACGATGAGCTGTTCCCATAGGTCACTTCTTTTGCCAACCTCGTCAATAGACGATATAGCCCTGTGCACGGCATCTGCAATCTTCTCCAATGTACCATCACCATCAGCCATGAATCGCTCGGTGCCGACCTCAATCTCGCGTCTTATTGATCCTGTTCGTTTACCGGTAGGACCAGATTCACCAGTACCGTTTGCTTCAGTTGCAGAAGCAGGGTCGCCATTCTCCCCGTTCTCTTGTCCTTTTCTGTTTGGGCCTTCGTCCAGGGCGCCCTTCGCATCTGCCATCTCCTGGGTATTGAGGTTCATGTTCTTCAAGGTGTCCAGAAGCGCGTGGTCCTCGTACAAGAATGTGGCCTTCTCCAGTCGGGAATTAGGTAACCTGACCGGCTTATTGGCTGTCGGGGCCGGACCACCCTTCTTCTTTGCATTGGCCTTCTCCTGCTTCTCCTTCTCCTTCTTGGCGAGGTACTCAGACATCTTGCCGCCGGCCACAATGCTTGCCACGTCCAAGACACCTTCGCTCTCTTCGAGACTAGTGTCTTCGCCAACTTCTGTATCTATGCCAGGGCCTCGTGGCACGTTCCCGATCGAGGCTGCTGCAGCTGGGCCAGGTCCAGTCGCACCGGTCGAGGCAACTGCTGCAGGGTTTGTAGGGGCGTCCTTTGTGGGGGCATCTCCCGGTCCTGGTAAAGGTGTTCCCGGAGGTAACAGCTCGCAAATCGGCGACCTCTTGAGTTGCTCACACATATCGCGGTTGAGTCCCTTGGATTTCAGTTTAGACAAAAGCCCTTGAGTGAAGGCTTCGCCTCCGCAACCCTCCAAGGAGATGACCCTGCCCTGTGTGTGCGGGATGAACTCGCTCACAGCAGTGATGTCTGCTTTGTCTTTGCCCACATCGATGACTGTCGCTGTATGTACGCCATATGCCCATGTCGTCGCTAGTGCCGCATCCATCAGTCCGAAAGCTGGCACCTTGAATTTCTCGAAGAAGAACTGGGTGAGTTTCTCGTGCTCGCGTGGGGTCCACGCCGGTTGGGTGATAAGCAGGATCGGTGTGTGGAAGGGCGGGTTCAGAGAGTTGTAGGTATGGGTGATGAGGGCAAAGAAGCATGGCCAGTCAACGATTTTGCCTTGTTGAATGGGCCATATCGCGCCTTCCTCTGACACACGGTCTTCTTCCCAAACAACTTCATCGTCGCCTTCGGCTGGCTTCTTCTCTTCCTGCGATTCGTCTTTGGGTTCGCCATTCGTCGCGGCGGGCTGATCCTGCTTTCTCCGAATCTTGTAGGGCTCGAATTCACCTTCCTTCTCGGCAGGGAACATGCGCGATCTCACGCGCAGACGCGCTGGAGTGAAGGACTCGGGAAGGCCCAGCTGCGCGACTGTGGTCTCGGAGCCAGGCGCAATGATCTGATAGGGTTAGCGCTTTTACGCTACATGAGACTGGCACGTGAGACTCACGATAATTTGGTCATCTTTAAAAGGCGGCATCGTGGCGCAATTGGTGAGGTGTATTGACAAGCTCCGGCGCGCGAGTGAGAGCTCCAGGCCTACCGCGGTGGAGTTTCGCGACTTCCGCGCTAATCGATGCACGGGCGCACTTTCACAAGCTGGCCCCCCACATGCAAGTGTCCCCCAGTACATACCCGCGGTTTTCAACGTGCCCACAGCACGGCTCATCATGGGAGTCCTGACTCTACCGCCCTAGATTAGCAACTCTAGAAATTTCTGGAAACACTTGCTCGTGACGGTCCGAATTCGGTACTGATCTCTCTTCGCCCACCATGGCCTCCATGGCAGTTCCAGGAACTGCCACGTCTCGGTCACTCGCGGATGTCTCCAGAGCAGTTGTATATAACACAGCAGAGGCGATATCCAACTCTGTGCTCGGCATGAAACCCGCCGATACTACACCGTCGACCAGCTTTGGTCTCTTAGGGCGTGTCATTCTATCCATTCTCAGTGTACTGCCTACCCTTCTGTACTGGGTCACATATACCCTACCGACATGGCTGTTCACGCTCTTTTCAATGAGCTTGACCTTTACAATGAACTTCACAACTCTGTACGTCGCCGGCCTTCTCCATGGTGCTTAGCTAAACTTCTACAGGATGCTCGTTGTCGTCTTCGTTGTATCTACCGTCAGCTACTTCGTAAGGTATAGATACATGACTATGTACGCACGACTACCGCCTGAGCCGCAGCGTGAAGAACCACAAGTCGAGGTCTTTCCAGACAGTGCCGAGAGCGACTCCAAAAGGGGCTTGTCTAACTACCTTGATGAATTCTTGAGCGCGATCAAAGTGTTCGGTTACTTGGAGCGCCCAGTCTTTCACGAGCTGACCCGCACCATGCAGACTCGCCGGTTGGTAGCGGGCGAGACCATTCTCTTGGAAGAAGAGAAAGGCTTCTGTCTCGTAGTAGATGGCTTAGTTCAGATCTTTGTCAAGTCAAATCGGAATGATTCGGATTCTGATGAGGATGACATGGGCGAGGGATCACCCGGCGACCGCCACCGACAGGGCTACCAGCTTCTTACTGAAGTGAAAAATGGAGCACCAATGTCTTCGCTATTCTCCATTCTCTCTCTATTTACAGAAGATGTCAAGCTGCGTCATGACGAAGATGAAGACCCACGACCAAGTGTGCCGGGGACACCTCAACGAGAAGCAAGACCATCCATGTCGCGAAACAGTAGCTTTGCTTTCGACGATTCGAGGCCGCACACTCCACACGAAGTCCCTGAGGCCAAAATACGGCATCGAAGAACATCGACTTTAAACAGTCCGACAGCAGGCGGTCGACTTCAAAGTGTACCGCCCCTATCGTTGGATTTGGATGGCTTCGGTGACGAGCGTATCAAGCACAGCAAAACTCGAGGATCACCTTCGCGTCCTGCGAAACCCAAGTCTGCCCATCCAGATATTGTCGCGCGCGCAACCGTAGACACAACCATCGCTATCATTCCGGCTACTGCATTTCGTCGACTAACGCGCATATACCCTAAAGCGACGGCGCACATTGTTCAGGTCATCCTCACGCGGCTCCAGAGAGTTACTCTTGCAACCAGCCATGCTTACCTTAGTTTGACGAATGAGGTCCTCCGTACGGAAAAGCTCATGAACAAGTACACCACCTACGATCTTCCAGGGTTCCTACGTGATGCTCCTCTCGAACGACTCAAGGAGAAGTTTGCAAAGGAAACGGAACGTATTGGCTCAGACGAGGGCATGAAGGGAATAGCATTGCATAACCCTGGAGCTGGTCGCCGACGGAGATCCAGTGTCTCCTTGAGAAGAGGAACAGCTGCACAGGCCCGGCTTGCCGCCGCGCGCGGGGCCAATACTAACATAAGTAACCAAGTATTACCCAAGATCACATCACCGGACCAGGGACCGCGCAACGACCGGATCAGCGCAGGTGATCTGTTGACCAACTCGCAGATGGCGCGTGGAACCGGTCGCAGCGGCCGTAGCAGCTTTTCTCAGCCATATCAACATCAACAGGACCGTCGTGACATCCGCACACCGCTGGAAGCCAGCAATTTCAACCCTTTCGCGTCTCCCTCGCTACGTCCCAAAACCCTCCACCGCCAAGAATCTATCGATGAAGCTACAGTGTTTAGGGAGTCTATACTGGGGTGCATGTTCAAGGCTATCGGACTCACTAATCCGGAGAATCCCATGCCCAGGCCAACTGCTTCGGTGGAACAATCACCTCAGCTTGTCTCCTTTGACGCCAAAAGACAAAAAGCTGTCTTCACGAACGCATTTGGTTTCATTGATCCTTATGCTGGGGGCTCGCGGGACGGAGACACTGAGTCTGTAGCGTCAGCATCAGGGATGTCCAGCATGAGCGCTGCAGGGTCACACAACATACTGGAAGAAGTCGTCAACGATGTGGAAATTGTTTTCTTCCCCAAAGATTCCGTACTTGTGGAACAAGGAGAAAGGAACCCTGGCTTGTACTACGTGATCGATGGATTCCTGGATGTGAGCGTGCCCATTGAAGACGACGGACCCGAAACCAACGTGCTAGGGACACTTCCAAATGGGCCTGGCTTGACTGAAGATGACCTTTTTGGTTCGTCACCACGCCCAGCAGGATCAGGTACTCCTTCGCGAACTGCTGCAGATGGTAGTAAGAAAAAGCGGACAAGGCGCAGTCTGTTTATGACTAAGCCTGGTGGATTAGCTGGCTATCTGGGAGCGGTATCGTCGAACCGATCCTTTGTCGATGTAACAGCTAAGACGGATGTTTACGTAGGTTTCTTGCCCCGCTCAGCAATTGAGAGGATTGTCGAACGGTATCCTGTCGTACTACTCACGATAGCAAAACGTCTCACGACACTCCTCCCACGTTTGATTCAGCATATCGACTTCGCTTTAGAATGGGTTCAAGTAAACGCTGGTCAAGTCATCTACAATCAGGGCGAAGAGAGTGACGCTATCTACATCGTCTTGAATGGACGATTGCGAGCCATCCGCGACGCTGAAAGCAGCGCTGTAAAGGTCATTGGGGAATACGGCCAAGGCGATAGCGTTGGTGAACTTGAAGTACTCACAGAATCCTCTCGACCAGGATCGCTACATGCTATTCGAGATACAGAACTTGCAAAGTTCCCGAAGACTCTCTTCAACAGCCTTGCTCTGGAACATCCCGGTATCACCATCAAGATCTCAAAGATCATCGCGTCTCGAATGCGAGCTTTAGTTGATGATCCACTGCATGAACAAAGCAAAGAGCGTGGCACAAAAGCCACTCGGGCGAATGTGTCTTCCACCGTCAATCTCCGTACTGTTGCTGTTCTTCCGGTGACTGCTGGAATTCCAGTGGTAGACTTTGGAAGTCGCCTAGTAAACGCACTCACACAAATTGGTATGCCACAAGGTGTGGTATCTCTCAATCAGGCTGCCATTCTAAATCACCTCGGAAGACATGCCTTCAGCCGCATGGGCAAACTCAAACTTTCGCAATACCTTGCCGATTTAGAGGAAAGATATGGTATGGTCATCTATGTCGCCGATACACCAGTCAAGTCGCCCTGGACTCAGACGTGTATCAACCAAGCGGATTGCATTCTCCTTGTAGGCCTAGCTGAGTCGTCACCAAATATTGGCGAGTACGAGCGATTCCTTTTGACAACAAAGACGACTGCGCGCAAAGAGCTCGTGCTTCTGCATTCGGAAAGGTACTGTCCTTCGGGATTGACGAGAAAGTGGCTGCGCAACCGCCCATGGATCAATGGCAGTCACCATCATATTCAGATGTCATTCCGTGCAACCTCAGAACCTGTGCATCACGCCGGAAGACGTTTCGGAAACGCGCTGAAGCAACGTGTACAAGTCATCCAGGCTGAGATCCAGAAGTACACTTCAAGGAAAGTCCGACAGACGCCGCTCTACTCAGCAGACACGCCTTTCAAGGGTGACTTTCATCGCCTTGCACGACGTTTGTGTGGCCGCTCAGTCGGTCTTGTGTTGGGAGGCGGCGGCGCTCGTGGTATATCCCAGATCGGTATCATCCGCGCGCTTGAGGAAGCTGGTATTCCGATTGATATTGTGGGTGGTACATCCATCGGCAGTTTCATAGGTGCGCTCTACGCTTGGGATGCGGATGTCGTTCCCATGTATGGTCGAGCGAAGAAGTTTGCAGGCCGCATGGGTAGCATGTGGAGATTTGCACTCGACCTCACTTATCCTTCTGCTTCATATACTACTGGCCACGAGTTCAACCGCGGTATCTTCAAGACATTTGGTAACTCACAAATGGAAGACTTCTGGCTCGAATTCTACTGCAATACCACCAACATCAGCAAGTCGCGTTCGGAAATCCACACAAGCGGATACGTCTGGCGCTATGTTCGCGCATCAATGTCGCTTGCTGGATTACTTCCTCCGTTATGTGACAACGGTAGTATGCTTTTGGATGGTGGTTACATCGACAACTTGACCGTCACGCACATGAAGAGTCTCGGTGCAGATGTCATCTTCGCCGTCGACGTCGGCAGTCTTGACGACAATGCACCGCAGTCTTTCGGCGACTCACTGAGTGGCTTCTGGGCGACGTTCAATCGGTGGAATCCATTCTCTAGCTTCCCCAACCCTCCGACTTTGTCGGAGATTCAGTCGCGCCTCGCATATGTGTCTAGTATCGATGCGCTGGAACGTGCGAAGAACACACCGGGATGCAGGTATATGCGTCCGCCAATCGATCCGTACGGCACGCTTGACTTTGCGAAGTTTGAAGAGATCTACGAGGTTGGGTACAAATACGGTAAGCCAAGATGCAGCGCTGGGTATCGCATGTGAAAATATTTGCTAACGCGATGCACAGGCAAAGAATATCTAGCGCAACTTCGCGAACAAGGCGTGCTCCCCGTCACCGAAGAGACGGAGAAAGAGAAGAATCTCCGACGGACAATGGCACCGCGACGGGCAAGTATTTAGTCGAGTTGAACCGTGCCCAGAACACGCGGAGGAGAAGGTGGTGCGGGTTATGTGGATATCAAGTAACAGAATGCAGCGGTGGTCGGTGTACTTTTGCCCAATGAGTGCTAGGAATGCGTGTGGATGCAAGGTCGGTCGGCTTGGGGTTTAGTGGCACGCGTCCGTTAGCTCGGCAAGGGTCAGCTTATCACCAATGTCGCGGATAATGACGGGTTAGAGTGTGTAGATAGCAATGAATGAGGGCTGTCAAGGCTGTGAATAGAGGGTCTTGAGGTTTCGTGATCCCTTTTTCTTTTGTCGCTTGCAAGTCCTCACTCCTACACTTTCTTGGGTGTGAGTGTATTGAACGCGTCTTCCCCGCCATCGTCACCACCATTACAGTGGCGAGCTTCCCGAACTTTTGAACAATCGGGCCAATTGCTCGCACAGGATCCGCCCAACAGAAAACAAATCCTTCTGTTCAAAATTAATTGCTTCCCGGGGAGACTCCCCATAGTCTTACTACAACCACACAGCCAGAATGCGTACAGCATGTCTCAGGGCAGCTAGCGCTGCTAGCAGGCTCACACGATCAACGTGTGTAGCCCAGCTATCGCGTCCGCAGCTCGTGGGTAGTTCTCCACGCGCAATCGCATACCAAACCCTGCAAACCTTCCAAAAGCGCGGGTTCCAGCAAAACGCTACAAATGCGCAACAGGCGGCCGCAGCCGTCGAAGCCGCAGAGGATGTCTTCGACACCCCGCCCCAGCAGACCGGTTCGGCCAAACCCTTCGATGCGCTCGATACATTTCCCCGCCGTCATATTGGACCGTCTGCCGAATCAGCGGAGGCTATGCTCAAGGCGCTGGATCCGCCTGCGAGCAGCCTAGACGAGTTTGTACGCCAGGTTATACCCGCCGATATCTTGTCTGCGCGCGAGTTGAAGATTGGGAAGCTGTCAGAGAATCAGCAGGAGGCATGGCAGAGCAATGGTGTGCCAGAGTCCGCGTTCCTCAACAGCGCGAAGGAGATTTTGGCTCAGAACAGGCCCGGCAAGAGCCTGATCGGACAGGGATACTATGGTACCAAGGTACCTGAGGTCATTAAGAGGAATGTGTTGGAGAACCCCGCATGGTACACCAGCTATACCCCATACCAGCCAGAGATCAGCCAGGGACGTTTGGAGTCGCTACTGAACTTCCAGACAATGGTTTCAGACCTGACTGGTCTAAGCATTGCCAATGCGTCAGTGCTGGATGAGCCTACTGCGGCGGCCGAAGCCATGACAATGTCCATGGGCATGATGCCATTGTCCAAGCAGAAAAGCAAGAACAAGACTTTCCTTGTATCAGAGAGGTGTCATCCCCAGACTCTCGCCGTTCTATACTCTCGTGCTGAGGGCTTTGGTATCAAGATCGAGGTCACAGATGTGCTCAAGGACAACAGCAAGAGGGTGGAGGAGCTAGGCCAAGATCTCGTTGGTGTGCTCGCCCAGTACCCGGACACTGAGGGAGGTGTCAGCGACTTCCGTGGACTCGCCGAGAAGGTGCACAAGACTGGTGCCCTCTTCAGTGTCGCGACCGATCTCCTCGCCCTCACACTGCTTACTCCACCGGGAGAGTTCGGTGCTGATATCGCTTTCGGAAACGCACAACGATTCGGTGTCCCTCTGGGCTTTGGTGGACCACACGCGGCTTTCTTCGCTTGCGACGAGAAGTACAAGCGCAAGATTCCTGGTCGTCTGATCGGTCTGTCAAAGGATAGGCTCGGCAACCCTGCGGCACGACTTGCGCTGCAAACCCGTGAACAACACATCCGCCGTGAAAAGGCTACCAGCAACATTTGCACAGCACAGGCACTACTGGCCAACATGAGCGCCATGTACGCTGTGTACCATGGACCGAATGGTTTGACAGCGATCGCCAAGCAGGTAGTTGCAAAGGCTCGTATGCTCCAACAAGCCATCGTCGCCACTGGTTTCAAAACTGGCCAGCGCGGACAAATGGACAACGCACCTGTTTTGTTTGACACATTCGTTGTCAAGACAGGCAACAAGACCGAAGAAATCATCATTAGTCTCGAGAACAAGGGAGTACTTGTACGAAGGATCGACGACCAGCACATCGGCATTTCCGTTGACGAAACTACGTCTGCACACATTATCGGCGCAACAATTAACATTTTCAAGCACCATGGCCATCGAGCGAATGTGTCTTTTGATGAATCTGTCGATATTGAGGTTCCTGAGCCGTTCAAGAGAACTAGCGAATTCATGACCCACCCTGTTTTCAACTCGCATCACTCCGAGACCGAGCTTCTTCGCTACATCAACCATCTGTCTTCGAAGGATCTGTCTCTGGTACACTCGATGATTCCTCTTGGATCCTGCACAATGAAGCTCAACTCCACCGCGGAGATGGCGCCTGTGTCATTCGATACCGTTTCCAACCTACATCCCTTCTTGCCTCTAGAGCGAGCCAAGGGATACACCGACATGATCAAGCAGCTGGAAGACGACCTGGCTGACATCACTGGTTTCCACTCTGTCTCGCTACAGCCCAACTCCGGTGCCCAGGGCGAGTTCACCGGTCTTCGCGTCATTCGCAAGTACCTCGAGCAGCAGCCTGGCAAGAAGCGTGATATTTGCTTGATTCCTGTCTCGGCGCACGGAACCAACCCTGCTAGTGCTGCCATGTGCGGTATGCGCGTTGTGCCCATCAAGTGCGACCAAGCGACCGGCAACCTGGATATGGCAGACTTGAAGGCCAAGTGCGAGAAGCACAGCGAAGAGCTTGGTGCCTTCATGGTCACATACCCCAGTACTTTTGGTGTCTTTGAGCCTAATGTCAAGGCTGCTTGCGACCTGATCCACCAGCACGGCGGTCAAGTCTACATGGATGGTGCCAACATGAACGCCCAGATTGGTCTCTGCTCACCAGGCGAGATCGGCGCCGACGTCTGCCATCTTAACCTCCACAAGACCTTCTGCATTCCCCACGGTGGTGGTGGCCCCGGTGTAGGACCCATTGGTGTCAAGGAACATCTCTCACCCTTCTTACCAGGCCATCTCCGCGGCGAGACTGGTGGAGCTCAAGCCATCCACCCCGTGAGTGGCGCGCCCTGGGGAAGCGCCAGCATCCTCCCCATCAGCTGGGCCTACATCAAGATGATGGGCGCTGTCGGCCTTACCCAAGCCACTAAGATCACCCTCCTAAACGCGAACTACATTCTCTCCCGCCTAAAGCCCCACTACCCTATCCTCTACACCAACGATGAAGGCCGCTGCGCTCACGAGTTCATCCTCGACGTTCGCGGCTTCAAGGAAACCGCCGGCATCGAAGCTATTGACATCGCCAAGCGCCTCCAGGACTACGGTTTCCACGCCCCCACCATGAGCTGGCCCGTCGCCAACACTCTCATGATTGAGCCTACCGAGTCGGAGAGCAAGGCGGAGCTAGACCGTTTCTGCGACGCGTTGATTAGCATCAGGAAGGAGATCAAGGAGGTTGAGGAGGGTCAACAGCCCAAGGAGGGTAATGTGCTCAAGATGAGCCCGCACACACAGCAAGATCTCATCACTGGAGAGTGGGATAGGAGTTATAGCCGCGAGAAGGCGGCGTATCCTTTGTCCTACTTGAAGGCGAAGAAGTTCTGGCCTAGCGTTGCGAGGTTGGATGATGGTAAGTCTAAATTCATGGTTTCTATATTCAGGTGCATCAACTAACGATATGACAGCATACGGCGACACAAACCTCTTCTGCACATGTGCGCCTGTTGAGGACGAGGACAGCGACATCACCGGTGCCGCGGCGCCTACCCCTACCTAGATGCCTGCAATAACACGGCAAACAATAGTGGGGTACTTCTTTTCTCAGGTTCTTCTTTTGCATCAGGGTGTGGGGCTCTTTTAGGAGCTTTTCTTCAACAAGCACCCTAGCGTGGGTGTTCCGGCGTCTACACTACATCACCATGGGTTCAACACTTGCTGGTCGATGGATCTTTTGCTTTTCGATATGATTGGGCGATTTATGATGCATATGTGGCGTTTCTAGGCATAGATGGGTGATGTGATATGATAGGAATAGGAATGAGACAATGTGTTTATGACGCAACAAACTGTGTTGAAATGGCTGCTGTGATGTGTGCGATACGCTGGTAGGTATCGCAAACGGTTTTAGCAACTTTCAGACGCACATGCGGGCTCAGTAGACCACGGGCAATCCTGACGCTAGCTTGACTGCGTATGTATAAATGTCCTCGCCAAGCTATTCACCTGTTTCTCTAGTACATCATCCGTCTTCATATACCTACAAAACACAGATGGTTGTGGACCATGCTCTGACCAAAAGATTAACCATCCCACTTCCATGGCTGCCCGGGCTCCACGTCTTGTCGAACACACGTAGACTGAACTGGCTGAACATAGATTCTTTGTCGTCTTCTTCTCTCGAAAGCAACTTGCTATTAATATCATGGCATCTTCTTCCGCCTTTTCCCGGTACTTCCAAATTGGGCACCGACACATTTGATGTGCTTCGTCGACATAAAGAAAAAAGGACAGATCTACGATGGCTGTTCTGCCTCTGTCCTCCTCTGCTGCCCTCGCAAGAGTAAGGCAAAGACAATAGGACTTCGCTGTCGTTTATTACTCCGAATCCAAAACTGGAACGAAATCGTGCATGTGTTCTGCCGGTAGAATCAACCACACGTGAACAGCAAAGTTATTCGTTCTCCCGTTCTCCAGAAACAATCCTGCATCTAAGCCATGTTGCTGATGTTTCGAAGATCGACCTTAGTACATGCATGGGTGCCGACGGGCTGCAAAAGTACAAATGAAATGCTTATGACTATGAAGAAGTGCAATCTTCTGGAGAATTAAGTTTACAAAACGAGAAAGC
>Ga0058698_10000998_pt1 | contig 13631 bp, 18 predicted proteins | sample AgamicAsSfe_FD_67288 | JGI IMG/M metagenome (GOLD analysis project Ga0058698, IMG submission 67288) | Agave microbial communities from Guanajuato, Mexico - As.Sf.e | ecosystem: Host-associated > Plants > Phyllosphere > Phylloplane/Leaf | place: Guanajuato, Mexico | collected 2012-05-30
TGGAGATGATCGTGAACGCTGCCTTTCGTTCGTCGGTTTTGCTCTCCGCTGCAAACAACACTCCTTCCTTCCTGCCTAAAACTTTCCACACTGAGTAGTTTGCTTTCGGCAACATCCACCGTAATCTCCTCTTGCCACTGACCTAATATCTCTACAAGGAAACTATCTGCCCGCGGTAATTGCTTCCGCGGTGGTGCGTAGTCGCGAGCTTGAGATGAGACCAAGCTATTGGTTCGGCGTCAATTCTGCAGTCTTCAACAGACTTGTTGTCTACCTACCCAATGTAGATATATGGTCAAGTTTTTGGGTATGCCAAGCCATCTCATCTCCTGCTACGAGAGTGTATTGGTTCGGCGCAACGTCCGCAGCGTTCAACAGGCGTATTACCTATTTACTCGAAGAAGCTGCCATGTGGAGTTCTCTTCCTCCGCGGAAAGTCAACATATCATACGAACTGATATTGGATTAGTCGTATGTCGCCATCAATCAATAGAAAGATCTCCGAATTATCCAACAGAACTGTGTCACGGAACCATCGCATTGCATGGAGACTCAACTCAAGATGTGAAATAACATTGGCTTGGTGGTATATCCGCAGTTTTCAACATCCCCAAGATTTCCCAGAATAAGCAGGTAGTGGATCTTTTCACATTCGCGGTTAATGAGTCGGATATATCAAAACTATCAGTGACGTTTGGGTGTAGTCAAGATCAGGCTAGTGACGGCTATACAGGTTCTGAAGGCTGACCTGGACTTTCACTAAGACAAACAGAACAAGAAGAGGTGAGGAAGTACGAGCGAACTACTTCTAGCATGATCACGGTACCGCTGTACCCGGAAAAGAGAAGTTTACGAAGATACAGACACGCCACTGACTTGGTGTACAAACGAGACCATCGTAAAGCCAGCTTATGAGAGAAGTGAATGACATTAACTGTCATCAAAAAGTAGAGTCAGTATTGACGCGCTTTCCACAATGACCACTATGTACCATGTTCCTTTTCAAGGTTTCGTCCTGCAATCTTATCCATGCGGAGAAAACACTACTAGACTCCGTCACACGGGACGTACTCACTAGTTGTAGGATGTCTAAGAGCACTAGTCCCTTTGCATTGATGACTTCTTTTCCTACCTAGGTAATCTCCATCGCACTACCTGTTCCCACCACCAATCACGCAGCCAACCGTCCTGCCACCGACATCATATCTGCGCAGTCGATCTTCGAGTAGCATCGCATCAACGCGTCTCCAAAGAATTTGCCATCATGTGCATTGAACTCCACACCCGTCACCGCCGCTGCACACACACGCGCCTCCTTCATTGGACTTACTGCCCCATCCTTACCCCTTCCCAACGCCAACCCAGCACTGGCCGCGCCTGCAGAAGATACAAAGTGCGCTACAAGGAGAGTAATGACAACGTCGGCTGTTTCGAATGCAAACTGTCGGAGATTGCTGGCTGGGGCGCAATGTCAAGATCCCCAACTTCCTCGAATCTTCCAGAGAGGTCGCCTACCATGGCTAGTTTCTTAGACTATGGGACTAGGTCACCTACTTTTCCGGGGTTTGTGGGGAGATCGCCAACATTTCCGATACTAGAGAAGTCGCCAACGGTCTCTACGTTAGCCACTTCGGCTGGGTTGCTAAGTATTGGCACCAGAGAAAGTGAAAGCAAAGATAGCGAAACCAGTGTTGCTGCGAGCGATAAGTCGCTAATTCCAGGACCAGAAGATTGGCGGACGAGTGGTGACAGTGACGAGATTTCGGGAAAAGAGCTGGTGGAAGAGGCCAAAGGAGGTGGCGTGAAAGGATGGTTCAAGAAGAGATTCAAGGCTAGGGAAGGGTACGATGGTGCAGTTTTGGGATTCCAGACGATGGATGCTTAGGCGGCAAACGTGGCTAGAATATAACATGCTTTCAGACTGCATGGGTGGGTTCTGGTTAGAATGTTGACAGGTAAAAAACATCGACTACCTTCGGGCTGTATTCAGGATCTTCGCATGCCAATCGAACGCGCTCCACACGTACCAGAAATGCTACATGATAACGATGAATATGTCCTCTGCGCTATCTGCGCAAGCAAAAGCCTGTATACCTCCAGGTATCTATGCGCTCGTCTTGTCTTTGCAAAAGTCCATGAATGCTTCTATTTACCAAAGCTTTGTCTCAAACCTTTCCCTCAGCTTCTCATATTTCTTCACATCGCCCACACTAGGTCTAACAGTCTTGGCTGCCTCAACAAAGTCCAACTCCTCCACAATGTCACTGCGCCGTCTTAAGGCATGCTGTCCGGCTTTTCGTAGCATACTCTCAAGATCGGCGCCCGAGAAGTTATTGCAAACATCTTGGCGGCCTATCTCAGCAAGTTCGGGAGCAATGACGCCACGCTTGCGAATGTGCGCTCTCAGGATATCGACACGCTCTTCTGGCTTGGGAAGTTCGACGTAAAGTAGGGTCTCCAAGCGTCCAGGTCGGAGCATCGCTTCGTCGATCATCTCGGGCCGGTTGGTGGCTGCGATAAGGTAGATGCCTTCACGCATGGATAGGCCGTCGAGTTCGGTAAGTAGTGTGTTGACAACGCGTGCGGAGGCTTCGTGAAGCTCGGTAGAGCGTTTAGGCACGAGAGCATCGAGCTCATCGAAGAAGATAACGCATGGAACAGAGGATCGAGCGCGCATGAAAACCTGGCGTAGAGCTCTTTCAGACTCTCCTACGTACTGCAACCTGTTAGTATCGAACAAAGGTCATATCAGAATATGTAGCGTACCTTGTTCAGCAGTTCCGGCCCCTTGACACTGATAAAGTTCGCCTTGGACTCTGCCGCCACCGCCTTGGCCAGAAGCGTCTTACCGCAACCAGGTGGTCCCCATAAGAGTACACCGGTGGGTGCAGAGATACCAAATTTCGCAAACTTTGCAGGATCTTTGATAGGCTCGCAAATAGCCATCTCGAGCTCTTCGCGGACGCCTGCCAACGCGCCAACGTCTCGCCATGTAGTGTCTGGTACAGTGGCAAAGCCCTCTCGTTTCGACGATGGGGTGATAGTAGGCAGAACGGCTTCAAAGGCTTCCATTGTGATGACAGTATCTTCGAAACCTTCTGGTCGGGGAGCTTCCGTGTCTCTTACACGGGTGATTAGTCGCCTAATCGATTGATTCATGAGGCTATCGGCATTGAGAGAAATGCCACCGTCGATCTCCATCGTAGTCTCCGCGTTGGCTGCCTGCTTTTCGAGTGCTCTTCGAAACTGGTCCATGGACCATGTGCCCGCTTTGCTCACAAGATCTTTCAAATCAGCGCCAACAAATCCTGCTGTCCTCTTCGCTAGTACACTGAAATCGACATCATGGGATAGCTTTGGTTCGCGCGTAAGAGCCTGGAGTATAGACCGTCGCATAAGCTCATTCGGTACACCCATGTTAATCTCGGTATCGAATCGGCCTCCTCGACGCAGAGCTGGATCCAGACTGTCGGGACGGTTTGTGGCGGCCAGTACGATCACGGGCTTGCCATTATTACCCTCCATAGCAAGACTATCCATCGATATCAGAAGCTGGGCAACTATCCTCTTCTCCATCTGACTTTGTGCACTATCGCGCTTGGGCGCAATAACGTCGATTTCGTCGATGAAGATCAAGCATGGGGCAACCTCCTTGGCCTTCTCAAAATGTTCCCTTACTTGCTTCTCAGACTCTCCAGACATACCCGACACAACGGATGGACCCAAAATCTCAATAAACGGCACACCGAGCTCGGCAGCGAAGGCTCGACTTATGACAGTCTTACCACATCCTGGTGGACCATGGAGTAATATACCGCGTGGTATTGGGATTTTGCGGTTGGCGTATTCCTGAGGGCAGAGAAGAGGCAACACGAGATGCTCCTTGAGCTGTTCTTTGACTTTTTCCACGCCACCGAGATCTTCTAATGTAACACCTGTAGGAGCTGCTGTGTCGATCTTGCTCTCCTTCTCCTGTGCCCCTGCCTTCTTCTGTCTCTTAGCTTCCCTCTCCTCTTTTGTCTTCCCACTGTCTCGCTTTTTGCTCTTCTCGCTCTTCTCACTCTTCTCCCCGTTTGCAGCTGGCGGGATTGCCCATTGACTGACAATTTGCTTATTCATCCAATCGCTCGATCGGTCCTTTTTGTCTTTCGGTTCGTCCATGGTAAAGTCTCCTTCGAGTTCTGCCATTTCGTCTTCGGAATCGGGTTCTTCGTCTTCGCGGATAACGTCAATTACGCGGTCGATTGAATCTTCGATTTGCTTCTTCGGCCGTCTCTTCAGGCTCGAGTTGGAGCGTTGAATATAGTCGTATACGGTCGACGGGCGCAGTTTCAGCGCCGACTCATTTTTCTCGTCGAGATATTTGCGCACCACCTGGTACACTTCCTTGTCCAGGCCTGCCTGGAGGGAGGGTCGGCCTTTTGATACCATGACAACTAGCGTGGTATCGCAGAAGTGTCAAACGTAGAGCGAGGACGGTATTTATGCGCCAGGAAGAGTGTAACGTAGAATAAGAAAGCCGGTTTGGTACGGCCAGTGTACCTTGGGCCAGAGGAGTCTATGATGGCTGCGTTGAGTGTCAGTTCCCGTGATCTGGAACTGCTAGCGCTAGTGAGCCTTAGCGCCTGTTATCAGGAAACAGGTACGAATGCGGCACGAAATGGTCACGTCGGACTTTGACTTGAGAACAATGCGACGGTGCTATTTCACTTTTGATGCGCATGCTCGCGTCTCCAAAAAAGTTCGCGACGACTTATCGATAAGACTAGCGCGGAGCTAGCCTCGGCCCTAGCTCGCATACGTCAATCAAGGCACAGGGACATGTCGCATGCGCAACCCTCATCACTCATGGAGATCGCAGCAATATGGGTAACTCGAGCAGCGCAAACAAGATCTCTGCCCAGGATAAGTGAGTCAAGCCCAGCAACGTGTTAACATGTCGCTGACATGCCAGGGCGATCCTGGATATGAAGAACCAGCGCGATAAGCTGCGACAGTACCAGAAGCGAATCACCGTCCTCACCGACCGCGAGAAGGAGATTGCGAAGGAATGTTTAGCCAAGGGCGATACAGGCAAGGCAAAGCTAGCGCTGAGGAGGAAGAAGTACCAGGAGGGTCTCTTATCCAAGACCGATGCCCAACTAGCGCAGCTAGAGATCCTCACCAGCGACGTCGAGTTCGCCCTGGTGCAGAAGGATGTCTTGTTTGGTCTGCAGCAGGGAACTGCAGTTCTCAAAGAGATTCACAAGGAAATGGGCGGCATCGAGAATGTAGAGAAGCTGCTGGGTGAGAACGAGGAGGCTCGTGCTTATCAGGAGGTGCGCCGCATAGCCAAGCCTTTGGTAGTATGTATGCTGATAGACATTCCAGGAAATCAGCGAGCTCCTTGCGAACAAGATGTCCAACCAAGACGAAGACGAAGTCGAAGACGAGCTCGATGCTCTCGAAGCAGAAGTCAACGGCACCGTTCCTGCGTTACCCGACGCGCCTGTCGCACAGCCACAATTCACACCCGAAGAGAAGGCGCAAATGGCCAAGGACAGAGCGGCGAGACGGGCGAGGGAAAGGGCTGCCGAGCAGGCATCGCAGCCCATGTTGGCATGATGAGACATGGCACTGGCGTATAGATTGCATTAGAGCGTGGCGTTGGGGTGTTTTGCTGGCATGGCGTGGACGACGTGACACTTTGGGCATACTGCATGTTTGCTACATGTGCGCATATATACAAGAGTCTATATGGAGTTTATTCTACGGCTTGGTGCATGTGGTGACCACGTGTGCGAAACGTGGGCAATGATGCATCGTCCTAGATGTCTGCCCATTATGTCAGTCTCGCCTTCTCTTCACCCACCGAGCACGTCATACCGTAGCTCCTGTCCTACATCTACACCATCTTTCTTGCCATCCATCTACGACGCCAGGATCTGCCGACCCTGCATCAACAACCCTGACCCCGACTGCCATCCGCATCGAAGCTCGAAGCTACCCCGCCATCCACCCCACCACTTCCAGCCCTACCGCGCAAACACACCCAACATTGCCCACAAACATGTCGCACTCACACTGCCACGACGAGCATCACGACCACTCCCACGCTGACGGCCACGACCACAGCGACGACATCACCCCAGCCCTCCAGAACATCCTCTACGAACAACTCGACTTCCCCAAGCTCGTCACGCTCAACGAAGATGAATCCAACAGCGGTCGCGCAATCTGCCAGAAGACATGGGCCCAGCGCCTCGAACCCGAGCCCGAGCTGAAGAGCAGCGCCGATGAACAAATCCTTATGACGGTGCCTTTTACAGGCCAAGTCCGACTACATTCCATCATCCTACGAACGAGCCCTGGCCCCGACTGTCCCAAGACCCTCAAAGTCTTCGTCAACGAAGATTCGCTCGATTTTGAAACCGCGGCCGAAAAGGAACCCACACAGATACTGGAAATCAGTCAGACGAGCGAGGTGCAAGAGATACCCGTCAAGAGGGCCAAGTTCGGCACAACACGCAGTCTGAGCTTATTTTTCGAGGACAACTGGAGTAATGGCGAAGAGGACGAGACGAGAATAAGCTATCTGGCGTTCAAGGGCGACTTTATGAAGCTCAACAAGGAGGCTGTGTCTGTCATGTACGAGGCCGCTGCGAATCCCAATGATCATAAGAATATTGTAGGAATCGGACAGGGTGTAGGACGGAGTATACAGTAAGAAGACAAGCGCCTGGCTAAGGCGACATGGCCATGTTGAGGGAGCTTCACATTGGGAATAGCGCACGGTATGGTGTCAAATCAGGTTCATCAGGGTCATTATCAGTTAGCATGGATATGCTACAGTCTGTCGCTTCTGAACGCCGGTATATGTATATTAAAAGCATTTCAGTCTGAAGGGTCAGCAAAGGCGCATGGAACTTTTATTAGAGATGACATACTCAGCGTATCATTGCGCTTTCGTGGGTATCGTGTCGTCCATGTATGCATGTATATCCTTTTCCCGTCCCGTGTCGCCCGTCGACTTGTGCTCCGAATGCATCCACTCTCAACGTCGCTCGTTTTGTGGTGTTGCTCCAATGCAGTATGCTGGGCACATAGTCCATCTCTCTGTGAGGCCGCGTAAAACCCTCTTCGCCAGCTTCCGAGTCCAACTCCTGGTATCCGTTCGTGGTTTCTTTCCTTGCTCAAGTATGTTTCGTTCCTCCCAGCACCTCTCCGTGAACCTTCCCCCAGTCGATCTTTCCGTCAATCTCTTCATCCACCCTACCCACCACCGCCACACTGTCACCCCGTATAATGTACAGTCCGAGTGGTACCTCTTCACTAGGCTCTTCGTCTTCTATCGGTCGGATGATGCGCTCGACGGCTTCTTGGAGGACGAGGTTCATACTACCGTCGCATGAGTGGAGAAGGCCGACCATCGTGCGGCCATCGAGGGTAAGAACTGATACACGCTCTAAGAAAAGTCAGCAGGGAAGATGATACCACAGCAGACGGGACTTACTGTTTAGGTAGGCGTTTAGTGCCATTGTGAGGGTTTGGTTGGGGTATGCGTTGGTTTGGGAACTCGGATATTATCTAAGGGCGGCTTCGTGAGACCAGCAGATATAAGATATGCAAGAGGTGTCCTTGAAGCGCTATTTGCACGCGCTCGAAGGATGCTCGCGCAAAATTCCGTGGTATAGTATCGCGTTGTGGAAAGGTTGCGACTTGCTCAAAACTTGGTTCGTCTAAGTTCTGAGGTTCGGATGGATATTCTCGGCGACAGAAGGTTTGCTAGAAGATGTCTCGGACGAGTGGACGAGGAACACGGCGAGTTGCTTGCGCTTGTCACGATTTGGTTGAAGCTGCACATGAAGCTCGCGATGCTTTGCCGGTGGAGCTTCAGATGGCACGTGCATTCGGCCAATCAGAGTCGCAGGGACATGTCTGCCTAGGTACCTAGGTAATGTCTTCGTTCTGAATGTCACAATTATCTCATTCTCACAGCTCAGTGCGACACCTAGGAATATGTGTTCTACAAGAAAATCCATATTCAAGACATCGATAACGTCCTACCTAGGTATCATGTACTTGCGTGCTACCTAGACACGCCGAAAAGTCGGGAGCCAGCACTTCCTCTAGCTCTTATTCGCGATGACCACCTCCGGATGACTTACAAGGAATGGAAACTCTGTCTTGTAATAGAGTCTCCGGAAGGCTGTATGGTCAAGGTTTTGTATTCGTTCAAGTTTGGTTTGCACGGAGGTAGTATTGTCCCATGGATGGGTATAGTGGTACCACACCGCGATATTTCCAATTATTCTTAAAGAATCGCTGGCATTCACCCTTTTCTGATTTTTTGACAATACTTTTTTTAAAGCGAACAACATGGCGAATCTTCTCGACGCTGTCCAGCAGTACCCTTTCCTCGATGCACTTTGTTCGCATCTACGCATTGCCGACTTCAAAGCACTTTCAAGAACCAGCTCCGACTTTCGAATCTGTCTCACAGGAAGAAGCAAGCCCGCTCTACCCAAGCACAAGACTAAATATCCGTTTCAACCAGTCTCCAGACCCTGTACTTGTAGTAAGAATCATTTGGCAGACTGCCAGAAGCATGGTCCACCGGAACTGCGTAACCTGCTCGGGAAAATTGACCGAACTTGCGAAGATTCAGATCACGAGAAGAATGGAGCTTCATATCCTTCGATACCTGATGACTGGAAATCCGTTATCTGTGATGCCCTTGGTGGTCTAAGCAATGTCAACTCATGCTGCAAGTGCACCCGAACCATATGTTTCCAATGCTGGTGGTTACACATTACCAAGGGAAGTGCCAATACTCGGGGTAACGGTCGGGCACATCATGCATGCTCGACATGCTGGAATACGGATTTTGAAAAGCTTCGTAGCGACGATTCCTCACATGCATTTCCCGCGACACATGGTCATCGTACATGGCGACAGGCGCAGCTTCAAGGCGACTTCTGCAAGTGTGGTCCAGCAATTCATTGCAGACCTTGCACTAACGAGGTCAGCCCACCTCCGAACTATACCCCAATCGAAGAAATATCGCGTCTAGACCAGTTCCTATCTCCGTACCCAGAGCCTTCCCACAGGAAGTGTATCGCTTGCCCCACATACATGTCGGAAGACGGAATAGAAAAGGTGAACCACTTCTGCCCTTCCTGCAATCTTCCTATACAAATGCGCAATGGCGATCATCCTGTCGAACGGCAGTCTCAGAAATTAGGCGTCTATCGCGATGATGAAAACGACATCGATCGTGAGGTTGAGACGGTAGGACCCGACTACGAGTCTGTTCAAGAGTTTTGGAAGCGGCAGTGGATAAGAACCAGCGGCCGGTTGAGTCCACCGACTAAATGGCAGCCTGTGCGATATGAATGGGAACGTATCAACCAAGGTTCGGTGCTCACCGCGGATGAACGTAGCCACTTGGATCGGTGCTCGTACTTCAAGCCCATACGTGCACCTGTGTGGGATTCTGAAAAGGTTCTATTCGAGCCGCCTCCAATCAGACTCCCTCACTACATGTGGCGTCGTATCATTGGGTATGTTCTACACTAGGTACTATATTTCCATGCAACAGGATTATACTAACAACTCTTCATCAGGAGAACCTGGGGCTTCTGGACCTGGATCGTGGCAGATATTTCAGGTCTATTTAGTCTAGAAGAGTTATTGGTCCAGGAATTTGGTTCTGTGTCCAAGTTCTTCACGTACGTGAGAAGATAGATTTGGAGGAAATGGCAAGGACATCAATACGTATATACGGTGAAAACAACGTGGGTATCATTTAGGAATGCGTGGCTTTGACACCTAAACCTAATTCACCTCATTCAAGACATTAAACATACGGCCTCCAATAGTTCTCTGTTCGTGGTTCGGACCTTTCAAGTGCGACGGTACTGGAAAACAACATGCATATCGCTTTCGAAGCGGTGAGCCCTCAAATTCGCTCTTGTGACCACCTGTGATGTCTATCAACCCGTGAAACAGGCAAACTGGGTATACACGATATCAGAATAACGTCTTGATCCACAAAACAAACATTTAGAAATGATGGCGGCCGTTATTCATAGTATTCGTGTATGGTGCTATACTCTCGAAATACATGTTTCTCGAGTGGCTGGGATTAAGGTTTGTGGGCAAAAAGTAGATAATCCGGAGTCGGCCCCTCTCGCGCGACGGACCCACGGTTGCGTTGATAAGAACAATCAAACTCGCGATTCGCAACCATAGTTTGGTTTAAGAGACAAATCCAATACTTCAATTGCCAGATCCTCCGACTCTATCCTAAATTCCTACATAAGCTTCAATTGCACTTCTCAAATCAACTTGACGATACCAAGATGATCACCGCCACAGTCCGCACCGCAGGGCTTCAAGTCCGAAGCTTTCACAAGACCGCTCTAAACTCAGTTTTTACCGAAACGGCAACTCGTGGGACCAACGAAAGTTATCTTCGCCATCACAGAAAGCACAATAAAGTCGAATATAGCCAGTCTCCCGTCACACCATACAACACCAATGTCAGAGCAGAGTGGCAGCGCCATCGTGCAACCGAGCATCATCAGATCTGGCCGTCTTCCCCTCAGAAGCACTCTTTTCATACCAAGTTATCCTCGCAGGATACACCAATTACCCAATCAACACATGCGATGACCTTCCGAAAGGACCGCGAGATGCACATCGCCGCACGCCAAACATCGCTCAAAGCACCAGAGGAACACGAGAACCCAGATCGCGAATTCATGAAGACGTGGCTCGGCGTCAAAAGGGAATTTGGCTACCTGCGTTCAGACTTGCTGGACGCTGTGTTAGCTGATGGTAAAAAGGTTCAAAACCAGAGCTTCATGGGACGGCTTTTTGACAGCGAATCTAAGACTCAACATTAGATAACTACGTGCGCATGCTTATTACCTGCGCTGTGTTTCATATTGCAGCATTGTTTCTACTTCACGAATGTATCTCGAGATTCCATTCCGTAGCGGTAGAAGAAGAGACGTGACGTGTTTGTGTATCACGACTGGTATGTCAATATATGGACACAGGAAGTATTGGTAGAATCTGTACACAAATGGGAACAACGGGTCCTCGCATTTTGCTCATGAGGATCTTTTGTACATACCTCCGCTTATCTGGTGTTGGTGTTGGTGTTTTGTGGTGACCTAAAAAAAGCCGGGTGAGCATTACCTAGGTAATTACCATACCATACCCAATCCAGCATGGTCATTCACGCGCACATCTTGATAAACTGTGTCTTCGGTCCATTTCCGCACAACTACCAAGCTTACACCGTTTTGACGATTGGCACCCAAAATTCCTTTCACTCTGCGCTGTCATCCAGCCCGTTCTTCTGAGATTAACATGCGTACATATCGCCCGACTTCCAGCAGGATCAGTATACGCACAAATGATGTCATTTTGGATGCCTCCCGAGGTCAACATGCACAGAGAATTTCATACCAGCATCACCAGAGCATCATACCATAGAAACCATCATAGTGTCTGACTAGAAAAGCATACTTTGCCGCGGTCGCAACGGAATATGTATCTTTTTCTATGCCGCTTTGTTATGGGATTGACATCCTTATACTTTTAGTCGCATCTTCCCAAGTTTTGCGCGAACCTGAGTTTCCGATCCATCGGCGCATCTAAAAAAAGTCATCGCCAGCATCCCGACTGCAAGAGATTTATTCCAGCACTATCGCAACTTCCACAAACCCGCTTGAAGTACGATCTTCTCCGTTGTTCAGATCCAACCCCGATGCCATGCCAGCAACAGGCGCAAAGGACCACGATGCCGAGAAGATTAATAGTAACGCATCGCAACTGCCACCATGGCGACGGAGGTTACGTCGCGTAAAGCTTCCAATGCTCCCAGTTCACAATCAAGAAGGCAGCAAGGGGCTGACCCTCACCACAAGCAAGGGTCACGTTTATCTCCTCGACCAGTTTCGCGAGCGGGTACCGCTGCGGATCCGTAATCGTTCTGTCGCTATGATCTCTGAGTTTGTCGGCACCTTCCTGTTCATGCTCATCGGTTTAGGCGGTAACTCTGCTGTCATCAATGATTCAGCCGTTGCTACACAGACCGGCGGAGGAGATCCCTCAGCAGATCCAGCTAAGATCCTTTTCATCGCAACGTCATGGGGCGCAGCTGTGACAGTGAATGCGTGGAGCTTCTTCCGGATTAGCGGTGGGCTCTTTAATCCTGCTGTAACTATGGCTTTGATGCTAATCCGCGCTGTACCACCGCTTGATGGCCTTCTCGATATCATCAGTCAGCTTTTCGGTTCTATCCTAGCAAGTGCTATCGCATACGGACTATTGCCATCGGGTGCTCTAGCGGCTACTGAATTGGGTGATATGACCACCGTCACGCAGGGGTTATTCATCGAGATGTTCATTACAGCACAGGTCGTCGTGGCAGTCTTCATGTTGGCAACGGAGAAACACAAAGCTACGTTCATTGCGCCCGTTGGAATCGGATTGACGGTATTTGCGTGCATTCTTATGTATGTATTCTCTTATTCCCCTTTGTCACTATTCGCAGTTGCAATCGCGCAGTTCCTCTTTCATAACACGTAACTTATGCACCTAGGGCCTCAACATATACTGGCGCAGCAATGAACCCAGCTCGATCATTCGCTGTGTGCGTTATCCAAGGAAGTTTTCCACACTATCATTGGATTTATTGGGTTGGTCCGGGGTTGGGTGCCTTGCTTGCAACTGCCTTCTATCACTTGATCCGCAAGCTGGAGTACTGGACTGTAAATCCTAATGTCGACGACTACGAGACGAAGGTTGGAGAGACTATTCGAGATGTCGCAAGCAGGGTTGCCGACATGTCAAACGTTCCTGGGGCAAGTTCGAACGACGATTCATGAGTTTAGTGCAAGGGTCGAGACTGTCTCGCAATTGCACTGACAAAGCGCCAACACGCTCATCTACAAGCAGTTTTCTACAACATCGAGCTAGCTCAACCTGATCATTCCTCAACACGTCCGACGACATTCCTACTTGGACACCGCTCCACAGCCAGCACAGGTCACCACCGATCAGCTCGAAGAAGCGATGCATTTGATAAGAGCTGCGCAATACTCCCATGTCCATGCAAATGCTACTTCAGGATATTGCTCTCATCATGAAATTTATGGCTTGCGCTTCAATCATGGATGGTTTGGAAAGCCAACCAGTCAAGCATAGATCTTGAGGGATAGAGCTTGGAGAATTGACAGCGCAGTTGCATTTGTCTGCGAAACATGAAACATTGCGGGCTATAAAGCTGTAAGACTATATAGTAGACATGATGAAGGCTGAGAGCGCTGAACGCAAATATGTTTAATGCATTGAGCGCTCTAGGGCGGCATGAGCTCCTGACCAGCCTGTGCACAATCGGTATTGCTTGAACCATGTGTATCTACCCTCGTAGACCAGAACGACAGCCCAGCGATCAAGTCCAGCCAGGTTTCCAATGCGCAGAACAAAGGATGTTCGGGAGGCGATAACGCTGGTAGCGCACGGATCGCATCTTGTCGTACCTTGATGTGGACGGGATCCAGCAGAACCTAGCCACCACCAACACCAACCAGCTTGCCCAGCCATCTCAACTTCCTTCAAAGAACGTCCGCTCC
>Ga0058698_10000999_pt1 | contig 13631 bp, 9 predicted proteins | sample AgamicAsSfe_FD_67288 | JGI IMG/M metagenome (GOLD analysis project Ga0058698, IMG submission 67288) | Agave microbial communities from Guanajuato, Mexico - As.Sf.e | ecosystem: Host-associated > Plants > Phyllosphere > Phylloplane/Leaf | place: Guanajuato, Mexico | collected 2012-05-30
CGAAACACACCTTTTCAACTAACGTTCGGCATACGGAGCAGTGGGTACAGTACGCTTGTATTGCTGCGGTCACTATTCATCATGCAAGGCTTTGTCCGTGGAAGAACAGGCAGTCCTTCCAATGCCCAACCTCAAGGCAAGCCCGACCGACAAGCTAATGCTGCAAGCGCGAGGGTACCCGCAAAGAATGGACATCATCGTCTGCAATCTCAAGCTCCCTCTGAAACCATAGCGCGCGGATACACCAACGCTAAAAACAGCTCAGCTGTGTTGCAACAACCTCCCCGACATCGCCAGTCAGGTTTGGGTCCAGGTCAGAAGCGTGATCCTTACGACACTGACGCAGAGAGTATCGACACCACAGTAAACCAGTCTGTTGTGCAGGTCGAAGATAGCCAGCAGAAAGAGCAACATCACCAACAGCAAGGTCAAGTTGAGGATTATGAGGAGAGCTCGGAAGTGGAAGATGAAGACGAAGCAGATGAATACGGAGACGGAGTAGATGAGCTGGAAGACCAGTATGACTACGAAGGCTATGGACTGACAAAAGAAGATGAAGATTATCTTCACCAGGTCAATCTTGGCCACCTCTCCAACGCTGACAAGATTTCGTTCCTGCGAAACGCGGACAACGGAGGACTCCCAACCATCGAAGGCGACTCATATCCGAGCACCACTAATGGTGAGCTTTCAGAGTGGGGAGGTGGACAAGAAGCAGCTCCCAACTTCCACAACGGTGGTGGTCCCATGTCTCAACGCCAGAGCGTCAATAACCAAGCTGTACGCATGGCGGCCTCACAGCCTCCGCCTCAACAGCAAGGCCGAAATGTTCCAATTGTCAGCCACAACATGCATGCTTCGTCACAAATGTTCCAGCACGGTGCAAACCTTCGCGAGCAGTCGCGCGCAACCGCACACATTTCGCAACATAGGGCCCAAAGCATCCAGCAATTTACCCCGGCCCTGCCCGCCAGTCAGCACCAAAATCATAGTCGAAAGGTACCCTATGTCACTGCTCAACCACCGACCTACTTGAATTCCCATCCTATTCCACATGCTCAGCCCGGTACCTCTCAGCAAAAGCCCACCCGGCAGGCCCCGGATCCTCGAACGCAAACCCCGGTCAATCAGAACATCATGTCCATCAAGCCACCTGCGCCAACTAGGCTTCCACCTCCATTACCTGCTATCCAAGCGCCTGTCGTGCAGGAGCAAATGATTGAGCAGGCTCCGGTTGAAGACATTGAGGCTGCCCCACTTGAAGACTACGATTCGGAGACGCTACTAAAGAAGAAATACGAAGAGCTCAAGAACGAACCCTTTGATGTTAATCCTCGTGCGCCACCGCCGATGCTCGTTGAGGACGCACTCCAAAAACCGCTCGTTGAACGTCTGCCTCTTGTACAGAAGAACCTTGATGAAGGTCAGCAAACTCAGTTCTTCCGCTCTCTACCTACTACCGAGTGGGAGGATGCTGGGGACTGGTTCCTCGATCAATTCCAGGATATTGTACAGCGCACAAAGCAGGCAAGGCAAAAGAAGCGTAAGCTAGCGCAAGAGTTTGAGGCAGAAGTTGAGAAGCGCTACGAGCATGTTTCAAAGAAGCAGCACCAAGTTCAAGAGGCTATGGACAAGATGAAGGAGCAGGGTGAAGGTCTGATGCCTAGGAGCCCGAGACCTTCCAAGAGCCCTGGGCCTAGGAGAGGCTGATAGCGAGAGCTTCCGAGATCCCTATCCCTTCCAGGTGCTGCTTGGTGACTACACGACGCAACGCATTGGTGAAGGGCACCAATGGTGACTGTGTACCACCACGGATGGCGCATAGGCAGCGTATCAAGTGTTTTTCGCGTACCATATACCCATATCCGTTAGTATAGATACTGTTCGAGCTCAAAAGTCATGTTCATTGCTTTTCTTTCCAGTCGCGTATTGTTTCCATTCCGCGCCTATCTTGTACGAAGAGGCTGGGCTTCCTTAGATGGAAACGATTGTGCGCTTAGCAAAATCGCAAGCGATATCACTGCTTTCCGATGCAAGAGTCCTTAACACTTCATTCTTCTGTTGCTATTGCGTATGGTCATCCAGTAAGTCGTCGACAGGTGAGTTTATCGCTCACCCTCTGCGTCAGGCTCTCCACCTTTCGTGTAGGTAGCTTATGGCTGCCTCTGAACGATCGCATCTTAGACAAGACTGCAAGCATGATCCCATGTATGCCCAGCGATAGGCCTTCGATGTCACAGATGGAAAAAGGCATTGCGAGATGGTGTTGTTCGGAATGCATTTTATGAGCAGAAAAGTTTGAGGCTACCAAGACGTAGTCCTGAAAGCTACATCGTTATATCTCAATTCTGGTTAGACCTTCGTAACTACAGCACGCCGTATCTCTGAATAACCCCTTTTTACTGTGATTTATTTCCCCTTCGCACTCTTGCTAGTGACCTTAATTGAGGACTGGGACCGAACAACTATGCGGAAATTCCTTGACGATGGTTTGATAATTCGCTTTCTTCCTCGGGAATGATGGGAAAAGACAGAATGGCATGACCAGGTCAACGCAACGAATCATGACGAGCTGCGGCAATGAACGACGATCTACGATCCCAGCACTACTGGCACCTGGGATGGGGTAATGTACGCTGGACGCTAAACGCGATAAAGTTTAGCGCATGGATGTCGACCACGCGGACTTGATGGCTTCGACGACTGTGCATAGCATGGCCGGACGAAAAGCCGTTTCTCAGTCGGCCACTTACGATATCTAGTTCAGAACGACGCGCGGAGTTTACTAGAGACGCATACACTTGCGACCTCCATGAGCATACTAGGGTAAGACGAGCTACGAAACGAACCACGCGATGAGAGAGCATTGCGTAAGCAGGAGGCAGGACGTCGCACGTAAGAGTGAAACTCATGTGAACATCCTACGCGGCGGAGGCGGAGTCGGCATACGCGGAAGGAGCTGTTCAGGCCTCCGGATCCACCTTCTGCGAAGTTCGCCTTGCTCGGAACATGACGGAAGCTTGGCATGTCAGCGTTGACTACATCATTGGGATGTAGCTTTCGACCCAGTATTTTCCGGATTTAGTGGACGAGTAAATCCACGTCTTCGCATCGTGACTGTTCCTTTCGTCTCTTCACAATCTTTTTGCTGGGTTGCTGCCATCGTTCTTTCTGGTCGACAACTACCTGATCCCACAATATACCCAAATTGACGCTGATCAACATAATCAGAACGCCAAATTCAACCCAACATGGCGTTTGAGATATCCCGAGAATGGTCATCCTACCACCTAATACCTCAATCCGTTGACGTTGCCCTGAACCCCCCAGAATCCTACTTCTTCATAACCGACTTCCTGATCATAGCTTGCGGTATCCTCTATACGCTCTGCTATATGTTTTACACCATCCGGACCTATTCAGACCGCTACCTAGCTGGAACTGTACAATTTCTTTCTGCGACCATGGCATATGAGATCTACTACGCATATGTGTGTACCACGACAACTTTTCAACGGGCCTGCTTCTTTGTGTGGTTCTTATTCGATATCACGTTCGTCACAGTGGCGCTTAAGTATGCGTACAAGCCGGAGGAGAGGAGAAAGACCGTGGTGAAGTTGCTGTGGCAGGTACCGGCTTGGATGGCATTCTTGTGGTGGGTTGGCACAGTGTGGCCGGATGAGAGGGAACAGAAGACGGCGTTCTTCACGGGGTTGTATCTGGAGTTGCCGATCGGGTGGGGACAGATCTTGTATCTGGTTCAGCGGCAGGATACTAAAGGGCAGAGCTTGGAGATTTGGTATGTCGACATTTGTTCTGGCGGTTGGACGACATCTTCCTTGACTATTACTAACGGAATTAGGATCACACGATACCTCGGATGCATCACGGCGTTCTTGGTGTTCATCTGGAGATACGTCAATGTACCCGAAAACTGGTCCTACGTCGGAAACTGGTGGAGTATCGGCGGGATGATCGTTACGCTCTTGCCAGAGACGGTGTATCCCTTCTTTTATGTTTGGGCCCATAAAAAAGGGAGAGAAAATGCTGAGAGAAGAAAAATGGTTGACGATGAAAAGATGAAAGCTGGCGACAGCAGAGGGTAAACGAATGCGTGTCGCATTGAGTACCTACCCTGAGAGTAACTGCGGTGCTTCATGTCAATAGGCTAACGAGACACAAGATTATGCATACCCTACCTATGGTATCTAGCGAGAATTCTATCTGTATAAAAATCTGCACGTCAGCCATTGCCCGCACCCATCATGGTCGTTTCCTTCATCTCAATACCGACACGAAAACCAGTTTTTCTTTTTTTTCTTCGATATTATCAGCCGCGCTCGTGGTCCGAAGCCTTATTCTTGTACGGCCTGGCAGCAGGTGCAAGGCGGTACCGGAAATTCGGCACATTCGGTCAGGCCGTGGAATGATGTTGCGACCACTGTGCGAAACCCAAGACGGCCGATCGGCTTCCAAGAATTTCAGCCACACAAACAGTTGTCACACACCGTGTGCAAAGACGGCCAAAATGGTCTGCCGGCATATTTGGAAGTAAAAGTGGGACGGCCGTTGGTTCGGTTCGTCTTAGGCATGCAAAGGTTAGAGCTGATGAACCAACGCGTAGAGCGATGCACAAGTTGTTGCGCTGAAATCAGGATCGTCGACAAGCATCCCGGTACCATCAAACAAGCTTCCCAGCCGCGCGATCTAGGCCGCACATGGCGTTTTTCAATGGATCGCAGCCACGACACAGAGCGTTCACATGCTCGTGCAGTGGACATGACGCTCACCATTTGGAACGCACTAGCCGCATTGCCGATCTTCAGCCACACCAATGGTACCACCGCGTCGCGAAAGCGATTTCACTAGCACCAGCCGCGATACATCATCGGCCCTAGTCTGCCAAACTTCTGTTTACTTTCCTGACTTCCCCCTTCCCCTCATCGTCGCATTCTTCGTCTATCAAAGAAGCTGTCAATTATCGTCACAATGGCGCAACGAGGTGAAGCCGCCGACTACTACACTGGTGGTGCGCCACCCCAGCAACCCCAAGACGCATACAAGGGTCAGCCGTATGGGCAACAACCACCCCAGTACGGCCAGAACTATGCGCCGCCTCAAGGCCCACCGCCAATGCAGCAGCCGAATGGCTACGAACAGAATGGCTATGGCGACAACAAACAAACCTTTGAACAAACGTTCAAGCTCGACAAGCCCAAGTACAACGACTGGTGGGCGGGATTGCTCTTTATTGCAGTGTTTCTCGGCTACGTCGCGGTCAGCGCAATCTCGATTCGGGGATATTGTAAGTATCCAATCCCGTCACAACGCAATGTCCATTGGATAAAGACTGATACATCCTGCAGCGCGAACCAACAGCGGTGGCATCTACGGCGGCGACACGAATAATTTCGCTCTCAATTCAAACACCATCATCCTCTTCGCGTTCGTCCTGGGCTTAGCCATCGTCTTCAGCTATGCATACATGTGGGCTGCGCGCAAGTTCACCAAGCAGTTCATCTGGATCACCGGCATACTCAACATCATCTTCGGTTTTGTCACAGCCATCTACATGCTGTCGAGGAGATACTGGTCGGGAGGCATAGTCTTCCTGCTCTTCAGCGTCTTCTATGTCTTCTGCTTCATCAGCTGGATTCCTAGAATTCCGTTCAGTGTCCTTATGTTGCAGACCGCCATCGACGTGTCGAAGAAGTACGGGCACACTTACATCGTATCGTTGGTAGGAGGATTGCTTGCCGCCGCATTGGGCGCATGGTACTCGGTCACCCTGGTGTCGATCTATGTCCAGTATACCCCGAACGGCGCCAATTCCAATTGCAGGAACGGTGTCGGTGATTGTGGAAATGGCAAAGTTATTGGCTTGCTCGTCTTCGTTACCTTTGCCATGTACTGGATCTCAGAGTAAGTGCTGGTAGCTACAGTTGGACATATTCAATCACTGACAGCAACAGATGGCTCAAGAACACAATCCATACTACCATCTCCGGCGTATACGGATCATGGTACTTCAACCCGAACTCTATGCCCAAGGGCGCAACCCGTGGAGCCTTCAAGCGCTCGGTCACCTACAGCTTTGGCAGCATCAGTCTCGGAAGTTTGCTTGTGGCCATCATCCAGTTCCTGCGCCAAATCTGCTCGGCTGCTCAGCGCAACGCGGCCAGCGACGGCAACCTTGTTGGCGCAGTCCTATTCTGCGTCTTGGGCTGCTTGATTAGCATCTTGAACTGGGCTGTCGAGTTCTTGAACAGATACGCGTTCAGCTACATTGCGCTCTACGGAAAGAGCTACGTCGCCGCTGCGAAGGATACATGGAAGTAAGTGCAGCATTTGCTCGAGATCCGGAGACACCAAAGCTAACTAGAGTAGGATGATCAAGGACCGCGGTATCGATGCGCTGGTGAATGAATGCTTGATCGGACCGGTGCTTTCCATGGGAGCCACGTTCATTGCCTATGCCTGCGCGCTTCTGGCTTACCTCTACCTCATCTTCACATCGCCTGCCTACAATTCAGATGGAGGTTACACTCCAGTTGTAGTAGCATTCTCCTTTTTGATTGGCCTCCAAATTTGTAAGTCGCTCGAGACCATTTGCAAAATTCGCACTAAACCGTTCTAGGCAACATCTTCACCACGCCCTTGAGCAGCGGTATCGACACCATTTTCGTTGCGATGGCGTGGGATCCCGAGGTACTTATGCGCGAGCACCCAGACCTCTACCACCGCATGATAGCTGTATACCCGCACGTGCAACAGGCTATCCACGCATAAACTGGGTCTGCGGAAACTATACCCTTCGTCGAAGCATCGGAACTTTATAAAATCTTTATAATCACGAGATACCCACTTTCACTCGATCGCGATCATTTGCGGCACAGTTTTTCACGATTCTCGTTGCAATGGCGGGGCTGCCCTGATGGACAACGCAGGATGTCGGGCTTGGCGCAACTAAAGGCGGGAGAACGTACCGATGTCTCCACAAGGCCACCGTCCACGCTATTGCAATGACGTATGACGTTTACAGCCCCATCCACACCATGGAAAGCGTGATCGAGGCGGAGCATAATGTTGGGAGTTGCACGATCTGGAGCGGCCTCCACGGCCGAGAAGACTCCGCATCGCGAGATTCTGTCAGGTAGAATGTTGGGCATCACCACCATTGAGGTATTAATATATTGTGTTCAACTTCATGTTGCTAGGTTGCTATCAGCCTACTGTACGTCAATCACCCACGCCTTTGGGATTGCTTTTGCACGGTGTCTCGGTTCGTGCCTGCCCCCATTTGATCCTAGCAGCCAATCGGGTCCACATGTCGTCACTGTCGTTGCGGGGACTCTTCTAGCCATTTCACCCAACGCGCTGGGCGCCCCCAACATAAACACCACTTGTTTCCCCTCTCTCTCACCCACGGCCTACTGCACCTCCAGGCTCACCTGCACACCGCCCACTGAGAGAATCTTCTGGCCAAGTAAGTTGTGTCCAATTGCAATACGTAACCCATAAATCCCTCCGGCTCCTGCTACATATACCCCGCCAACGCGCCTTCCTGTCCCACCATCAACACAACAACAAAAGCCCCTCTTCCTCACCTACCCCTCCAACTTCCTCTCCCTTACCTCAACCCCAGACCACTCGAGTAACACTCAACCTCTAGTTAAACATATCCGAACCTTCCACATACTCCCACCAACCACACATCATGTCCTACGAGAAGAAGGCAGTACACTTTGGCGGTGGTAACATCGGCCGTGGCTTCGTCGCCGAGTTCCTTCACAACTCTGGCTACGAGGTCGTCTTCGTCGACGTCATGGACAGCATCATCGAGTCCCTCCAGAAGACCAAAACATACACTGTCACCGAGATTGGTGACGACGGCGAGCGCAAGTTCACCATCGACCACTACCGTGCTATCAACTCCAAGCACGAGATGGACAAGGTCGTTCAGGAGATTGCTAGCGCCGACGTCGTCACCTGCGCTGTCGGCCCCAACATCCTCAAGTTCGTCGCTGAGCCCGTCGCCAAGGCTATCGAGGCCCGTACGCTCGACTACCCCATCGCCGTCATCGCCTGCGAGAACGCCATCAATGCCACAACCACATGGAGAGGGTTCATTGAGAGCAAGCTGAGCGAAGAGACCAAGAAGAACATCGACAGCAAGGCTCGCTTTGCCAACTCTGCTATCGACCGCATTGTCCCACAGCAACCCCCCAACGGCGGCCTAGATGTTGTCATCGAGAAGTTCCACGAGTGGTGTGTCGAGCAGAAGCCTTTCGAGAACGGCGGCAAGAAGCCGGATGTTAAGGGTATCCACTACGTCGACGACCTCGAGCCCTACATCGAGCGCAAGCTCTTCACTGTCAACACCTCTCACGCTACTGCCGCCTACTACGGACACCAGAACAAGGTCCAATACATCCATGAGGTTCTTCATGACAAGAAGCTCCACGACACCGTCCGTGACGCTGTCAAGGAGACTGCCCATCTAATCGTCACCAAGCACGGCGTTGAGACAGCTGAGCAAGATGCATACGTTGAGGAAATCATCAAGCGTATTTCCAACCCTGTTCTCAAGGACAATGTCGAGCGTGTCGGTCGCGCTCCCCTCCGGAAACTCTCTCGCAAGGAGCGCTTCATTGGTCCCGCCGCTCAGCTGGCTGAGAGGGGTGAGAAGGTTGATGCCCTCCTCGGCGCCGTCGAGCAGGCCTACCGCTTCCAGAACGTTGAGGGCGATGAGGAATCTGTCGAACTTGCCAAGATCCTTAAGGAGAACTCCGCTGAGGAGGTTGTCACTAAGGTCAACGGCATTGAGAAGGGACAGCCCCTCTTCGACCGTCTTGTCGCCATCGTCAAGAAGGTCCAGGGAGGTAGCTGAATATCCGCCGGTAAACTCTAAGTAGTAGTCGGTGCGGCTTGATGAAGGCTAAGTGGTCAGGCATATTGAACTTAGCATGGTAATTTTCAGCGAGGAAGATCAAAAGCGCCCTGGGCGATGGCTCAATGTGGCGAACCTTTTACGGCATTGACCGGGATCAATGTCCTGTATAATGACAACGAGACATGATAATGAATATACCCTCTCAGTAACTTCATTTCTCTATCCATCTTCTCATCGTTCTCTCTTCCTCATATGCTTGTGTGACAGGCCATATAATTTAACTTACCACAATCTTGCCCTTCTGCACATAAGTCGCTTTCCTACTGCTAAGTCGCCCAGAATGTCGTTAAGCGATCATTGGCTAGAAATTTATCCAAATTTATATAGTATTGTTATGTACGATTGCTCAACTGGAGGATATTCTATTGCGCTCAAAGGTCTTCTTTCTGAATATTTACATGGAAGATAAACGATACCACCTCATCGAATGTTAGCCATTTCAAGCTGTTGTATTCCCATTCTTCCAGCCTTGAATCTCATCCAGCGTCAAGACGTACTCGTCGCTGTAAATTCTCTTCATCATATCCAAGCTGTTCCATTCGCCGCCAGTAACATACTCGCCACTCCATACAGCAAAGAAGACCCAGTCAGCCTGATAGGCCTTCAACTGTTCCGGTTCCATCAGACTGCCAATTTCCGCCGCAGCAATCATCTTGGTATCGTCCGTAAGCTTGATAAGATCGTTGTATGTGGCAGAAATCGGACCATGGTCACCCTTGGCGTATGTATCCGCAGAGACGATATCCACAACATCGGATCCGGGGTACCATGCCGGATCCACTGAGTTCCACACCCAGACCAAGTTGTTGAGAGAGTGGTGAACAGTGAGACGCTCGTAGAGGATGTGGTAGAGTTTCTTGCATGCTTCGGGACCTTGGGCACCCCACCAGAACCACTTGCCTTCAGCCTCGTGCAGCGGGCGCCAGAGGACGGGTACGCCGGCATCCTGGAGCTTCTTCAGTTGAACTGCGATGGTATCAATGTCCTTGATAAGCGCAGTGTAGTTTGCGTTGGTAGTGTCGACGAGTGCGTCCGCAATGTTGAAGTCGGTAGCTTCGGTGTAGAAGCCACGGTACCAGGGTTGAGCCTCAGTATCGTAGAGGCCAGCTGGAGCGTTCCAGTGCCAGACAACGGTTACCATGCCACCTTTCTCTGCGAATGCAAGAGCACTGGTGGTATCGTTGGAGGAGGCACCCTTGGCGATGCGACCTTCGGTGTAGTCCATCATATCTACGCCGAGGATGGCGGGAGTCTTGCCGACGTTGGCTGTCACCCATTCTAGAGAGGCTTGGTCGTACTGGCCCGAGAGGATGTTCTTGCCGTAGATACCACCTAGGTAGCTCATCAGAGCTTTTGCGTCGGCGTTTGCATTTGCGTTGACCGGAACGGCTGTTATGTTGTGTGGGCCTCGCTCTGCAGATGGAGAGAGCGTGATGGCATCAATCAGATAGTAACCCCAGTTACTCTGAATCTCGATCGTATTGTTGGCATTCTCTTCAAATAATACTTGTCCCGCTGATACGGTCGTCCATTTTGTGGTAGCTGGTAGACTGACTTGCGATCCGGAACCGCCGTTGAGTACAATGTAGGTTTGCTTGTCGCCGTTGGGACCGTTGTAGACGAGACTGAGATCATACAGGCCGGTAGTATTGGAGGGGATTTGAAACGTGACCTTGTCGGTTGCGTCGGAGAAACCGTCTACATATCCGGAGCCTACACAGTGTTAGAAGTCTACAATGGGATATAAGAGAGTACCCGAGGAATGCTTACCTGTGTAGCCTGCTACTGAGGTAGCTACGGTTGTTCCAGAAAGTACTGCGTCCTCAGCCTGGTAGGTCACTGATTGAGCTGCGGTGAAAGTAAAGAGTGCCGCCAGGGCATATGTTGAAGTGAACATGATATCGCCGGTTTGAAGAGCTTGCCCGTGTATGCCCAGATTACATGATGAAGAAGGGACGTTATATATCGAAACACTTGACCCTCTCTACAACAATCCTCAATCTCAATTTCCAACCATATCCACTCTAACCCGGAAAGTTCGGAGCCGCGTCTCCATGCGCGATATGTCAGTTCATTTGTTTCGAAACATTAGCGTGTCTTGAGGCCTTGAACGCATGACTTGGAACGTCGCTCCACAGAGGTCTTCTAGAAAATAGCTGTCAATTCCGCTTGCTGGGCTTGGCTTTGATCTTCTGACTAGCTATCTGTAGATTAAAGGGATCGTGTTTGCCCGTACTAAAAGCCGCCAATGAGGTTGTTCACTGGTGGCTGGTTAATTCATGTCCGCGAACGTCTCTTTCTCAGCGCATTTCTTTATCATATGCGCTACCCAATCTACACTACTGAGCCGCAGCTAGATGTAACTGACGAGAGATAGCAACGCGATACGCGTGAATGGTATGTTGCGATAAGTTTGTAAGAAGCTCTTTCGAAAACATATACGAAAATGAGGGTTTCGTTCATCGGAACGATCGAAATCGTTCCGAGGAACACCAAAAGCTTGTCACATGACACCGTCTAAAACACGACCCAATTCTTCAACACCAGCAAAAACTCAATCCCACCATGCAACACGCATAGCGAAAGAAAAAAGATAAAGTTGTCTCCCCACCATGAGTCGAACAAGGGACCTTCTGATAACAGCAGATATTACAGTCAGACGCTCTAAACCAACTGAGCTACGGGGAGAATGTTTCGTGACGAAACCGTGCTTGTGTTGAGATGGCAAATTTTGCCAGAGTGACTTTATAAAGATGAGACAAGAATGTACAAAATGAGGGGTCGAAGGGCGAAACTGCGGCGGCAGATGGTTGGCTGAACATAAAGGAGTACGCGGTAGAGGTGGGGATGTTCAAAATGAAAAGGGAAAAGTCTGCGGGACTTTGCGGCTGAACGGTCGGGTTCTGGCGAACTCAAAAAGGATTAGCAGGCCTGGATACAAGAAACCCCATCTTACAGATCTTGGTGCGTTCTCGAATCATCAGTTCTTCTTCCTGGAAGCAATGCTTGCTGTTCAGGGTACGCAGAAACGTAAGGTATCAACCTGTAGTCCAATGCATCGCCGAACCATCTCCTCCATATTTCCCTAAATTCCTGCTCTTGGAGTTCGGCCAAAGTTGCGCCCTTTCGCTGAATATGAAGAGTACATGCCCAGATCCTTTTCATGAAGTCGTAATGAGCCTGATCTGGGGAAAACATCTCGTCCTGCGTATACCACGGAATGAGGAATGTGATTCGTGTCACCACGTTCTGCAGCTATCCATGATGCGCCCAGCCATAGGATAGCACCTAGGAAAAGAACACCTCATCCGGTATCTCCGAACTTGATTCACGTGCAAAGGGTTGAATACTTCAAGTAGCATTGTTGCGTATTATCGCTCCATTTGGAAACCTCCAGGAACACGTGCTGGTATCACGAACAGGGATGTTCGGGCAGTGTTTGCGGCCTTCACCTCGCAAGGCTAAAGTTTCTATAAAAATCTTGAGTGGACGCAAATGAATCAGAGAAAAGAGTCTTTTGACTCTATTGTAATAGTGGGCACTTTTGCGGCGTTCGTTTCGACTTTCGTTCCTACACTGTGCCACTTCTGCGACAGCCTCTCACTCTGCTTAATCACCTTCTCCTCTCACTTCTCTTGTCCTCTTCAGACTCTACACGCCTTTCGTATTCTCACTCTCTTTTGCTCAAGGCCAGTTTCTCAGCAACCGCGTTAAATCGACAACTTCTCAACTTTAGCAGCTATGTTGACAACTTCTATCCTCGCTGCGAGCAGCTTCATCGCTCTTGGCTATGCATTCCCTCATCACTTCCATGTCGCAAGATCTACTGCTCTAGCCCCACGAGCTGATTATATCACATTTGGCGGCGACGGGTCGATGAGCGCTGGATGGCCAAAGCAGACTGAGTGGATGTCGTTTGACGATGCTTGGTATGTCCCCATCAAGGAGACGACGTATCACAGACTTACCGTAGTAGGAATGCCAATCAAGACTTCATCAAAGGTTCCTGCAAGCACAACGGCTGGGGCGACAACAACAACGACGCGGAAACACAGGCCATCAAGGACAGCATAGAGTCAGAGTCAGAGGTTTCCGGCGTCCCGAAGGAGTTCATCCTCGCCATAATGATGCAAGAGTCCAAGGGCTGTGTGCGCGCCCCCACCTCGAAGTCCGACACACACAATCCAGGTCTTATGCAAGGCGCGGGTACTACAACTTGTCATCCCCTCGGTCAGAGTCCCATCTCGCCATGCTCCGCCAACGACATCCGCGCCATGATCCACGAGGGTACTGCAGGAGAGGGATTGAGGACGAGTCTGAAAGAGTCGCTTAGTGCTTTCAGTACCACCACGGACGACAGCAAGTACTACATAGCAGCGCGTCGCTACAACTCCGGCTCTCAAGTCACAAATCCAAACCTGGGTCATAGTGCTACGGCGTGCTACGCATCCGATATCGCGAATCGTCTCATCAAGCCTTTTGGACAGAGTAGCTGCAATAACAATGCTGTTGCTGGACTTACCATGACGAAAGGCCGCGAGAGAAACTACGGCGAGAACGACGATAGTGGCAACCAGAAAATCGACCTGGATCAACATCAGACCGACCACAAGCAGGCAACACCAAATGAAGCCAGTGATGTTGAAGCCGGCGATAGTGGCATCCTCGACACCAACGT
>Ga0058698_10001000_pt1 | contig 13615 bp, 18 predicted proteins | sample AgamicAsSfe_FD_67288 | JGI IMG/M metagenome (GOLD analysis project Ga0058698, IMG submission 67288) | Agave microbial communities from Guanajuato, Mexico - As.Sf.e | ecosystem: Host-associated > Plants > Phyllosphere > Phylloplane/Leaf | place: Guanajuato, Mexico | collected 2012-05-30
GTGGCCAGCTCAGGAGATTGTTGATGCGCGCTTGCCCCATCCATCTCTAAACCCTGAATATCTTTGCTTGGGACCACCACACCGCTTCCTCGACAACACAACTCGTCTGCCCGCGCGCAATTTGTTCCCCTGCGCGGCTACTCCTCCCGTACGCTATCAAGGAGCTCCAGTACCCATTCTTTTCCCGCCTTTTACTGCTCAATGGCTGTTGGTTGCTGAGACACGCACCCACCCGATTACGTCGTTCGCTAAGAGGTGATTGTTGAGCGGGCAATTGAACTTGCACCCAGAAACCCACACGCCGCATCAACCCCCGGGACCCTTCGCCGGACTGCAATCACCACCGTCCATATTGCAAAACAGCCGCCATGGCGACAACACAGCACAGCGACGGCGCGCTGCCAAAGACACACTCGCTGCACATGCAAACCCAAAAGGCACCGTCTGCGCCCAAGAGGCGGAAGATGCAGGCGAAGAAGGTCGACGATGAGGGGCTCATGGCCTCGCTGTGCACGCTCATCTGCGACCACCAGATCGGTACGCCGACGCATTGTTCGTCATGGTTGCTCCCGTACTGACTACTGCAGGCATTTCCGTCAACCTCCTCACCCTCCTCTGCCTCACCCACACATTCTTCCCCCGCGCCCGAAGCCGGACCTCCAAGTTCTTCCACATGTCGTACTACAACCCCGACACGGACATGTACGGCTGTGGCACCGACGATCTGCCCTTTGTTCTGCTGTGGACCGTCATATTCACCGGCGTCCGCGTAGCAGTCATGGAATACATGCTCGATCCACTGGCGAGGCTGGGTGGTATCCGCACAAAGAAAGGGCTGGACAGGTTCAAGGAGCAGGCATGGCTCATTGTCTACTACACTGCATCGTGGTCTCTAGGAATGGTATGTCACACTACGACCCAGTTCGCGGAACGGTAATGCTAACAAGCTGACAGTACATCATGTACCACTCGGAGTTTTGGCTGAATCTCCACGCCATATGGGAAGGCTGGCCTTTCCGGGAAGCAGATGGCCTGTTCAAGTGGTACTATCTCGTCCAATGGGGCTTCTGGGTTCAGCAGATTCTCGTCGTCAACATTGAGGAGAAGCGCAAGGACTATGCGCAGATGTTCACACACCATATCTTCACTACCGCGCTCATGTGCCTGTCCTACGGTTACTTCCATATGCGCGTCGGCATCGTCATCCTGACCATCATGGACTTTGTCGACATCATCTTGCCCGTAAGTCATCCACACACCACAAACTCAAGCTGGAAACTAACCAAATAGACCGCCAAACTCCTCAAATACATGGGCTACTCCAACGCCTGCGACTACGCCTTCGGTCTCTTCGTCATCTCCTGGGTCGTCACCCGCCACGTTCTCTACATGATGGTCTGCTGGTCCATCTACGCCTACGCACCCGTCGACATGGCTCCCGGCTGCTACCTCGCCGACTCCACCTCGAAGCAGACCTCGTTCGTCCCTGCGTCTAATGCATCGCAATTCGAAGCATACGGCGGCAACAACCACTGGGGTAATCTCCTCAAAGCATACAGCGACCGCAACGGACCCATTTGTTGGAACCCGCAGATCCGCTACTACTTCCTCGCACTTCTCCTCACTCTACAAGTCTTCTGCTGCATATGGTTTGCGACTATTGCAAAGATCGTGTACAAGGTGCTCAAGGGGAATGCGGCTGAGGATCTGCGCTCCGACGACGAGGGCGAGGATGAAGAAGTTGAGGTCGATCAGACCAAGACGATTTTCAACATGGCGACTACGTGTGGTGAGAGCGGCATGAGCTCAAGCGGTATGACTGTACAGCCAAAGGAAGAGGAAGTCGGCGTTGATGCGCTGACTTTTGCACGTCTGAATGGGGCGAGTCAGCGACGACAGGCGAAGAGGGAGAGTGCAAGGGAGAGCGCGAGGGTGAGTGGGATTAGTATTCCTGGTCATGGGGATCGTAAGGAGCTTTTGGGTAGGATTGGGTGTGATAAGCCTTCTTGAGCTTGTCTCTTTCTGCCTCTGGTGATGCAGGGTTCTTGAGTTTTGCAAGTCGCGAAAAGTTATTCGCGGGGCGTCAGAGGCGTGTGTAGCATACAGTTGCAGGTTTCCAATTTTCTTTTTACTCTTCTTCTTTGGTGGTGTATAGGTTTTTTCCCAAGGAATATGTCACTAGAGGTGTGTAATTCCGATCTGGTTGATGATACATGTATACTATACCCCTACAGATCGAATTTAGAGTATTCATAGCTCATGGGTGTGTTGACAAATGTACTGGTGCTGAAGCGCATGGAGGATACTGTTGAATGACACTGTAAACCGATGTCATGTAATCCCACTCTCAAACCTCGGCTCATACTTAGTGTGAGAATGGGATGGTGGGATGGTGGGGCCGACATAGGTACTAACAACAAACGTGTACCTCGGACGACAATCGACAAACAAAGATTCAACAAGAACACGTGCTGTGAACGGAATCTCTGCGTTGCTTCATGATCCATAGTCGGGACCAGTGTTGTGAACCATACACCTTCACTGCTGCGGTCATAACAATACCTCCACACTGATCGAATACCGACTACGCATACAAACAGCGACCCGCAACCACTCGTTATAAACATTCTCCACCAACAACCAACCACGCCAACATCAACCAAAAAACACCAGCAACAGAAACGCCCATAGCAACTAGACAATGGCGACGCCAGACAAGACTACTACTCTCCCCTCCCCACCTTTCTACACGCACATTCCCAACATCAACAACCTGCGCCTAGCCACGCACTCCCTCACCACAAAATCCGGTGCAACGCTCCGCCCAAACCTCCTCTTCCGCAGCGCTGAAGTGTCGAAAGTCGATGCCGAGGGGTGGACGGCACTGCGCCAGCTAGGTGTTGGGCATGTCTTTGATCTACGGAGTAAACCTGAAGTAGACAAGGGTCATTCGAACAATGACAACAACAACGACGCCATTGCAGACGCAGGAGGAGGTATGCAAAAAGCGGGCGTGCAGAGGACGTGGGTGCCAGTCTTTGAAGAAAGCGATTATAGTCCCGAGCGCCTGGCGGAACGGTATGCAAAGTACATGGATCAAGACGTACGTGGCTTTGTAGAAGCGTATTCTGAGTTTTTGAAGAGCGGGGGGAATGCGTATGGGGTTATACTGCGGTATCTAGCAAATTTATCCGCCGCTGCTGCTCCAGGACAAGGAGAAGGAGAAGGAGTGGGGGCTTTGATACACTGCACAGCGGGCAAAGACCGAACGGGAATGTTTTTTGGTCTCTTGTTCGATTTCCTGGGTGTGCCGCGCGATCAGATTGCGACGGAGTACCATCTTACGCAACAAGGTCTTGCGGGCGTTCGCGAACAAGTCGTGCGCAGGTTGCTTGCTAGTCCCGCTTTTACAAAGTACATGACTGCGCAGGCATCCGGGACGCCCATCTCCCCGGGCGATATCGCAAAAGCATTGCATGACGACGCGGCGAGGGGATCATCAAGTGGTAGCGATGGCGATAAGCAGATTCCACAGGAGATTCTGGACAAGGGGAGGGAGGCGGCGTTGAGGATGGTGAGCGCGAGGAAAGAGAGTATGCTGGGGGCGCTGGAGATGTTGGATAGTCAGTTTGGTGGGGCGGAACGGTATATGAGGGAGGTTTGTGGACTTGGTGATGGAGAGTTGGAAGGGTTGAGGAGGAATCTTCTGGTGGGATATGGACGTGAGGCGTGACTAGGAAATCATGGGAAGTACAAGGCAAGTAGGCTGTGAAAGTGGGTATAGATCGCACAACTGTCATCGATTTAAAAAGGAGGGGTATGGTTAGAATAGGCGTTGCTTAGGACTTGCGATAGATATCACCTGTTCGCCTAATCTCATCTTCAACGTCCTCTCCCCTCCCTGCAGCTTCTAGCTTTCTTACTAGTGGCAATACCTCCTTTCCAAAGCGTTCAAGATCCTCCTCATAATGCAGATGCGCCGTCAGCACCAAGTCCACCCCCAAGCTCTTGAGCAAAAGAATCCGATCTGCAATCTGCTCTTTCGTCCCAATCAACTTGGTCTTGAAGCCGTCATTGTATTGCACCAAGTCTTCGAGTTTGCTATCCGCCCACATGCCCTTTTTATTCCCCGTGCTAGCACCAGCTTGTTGCACGGCTTGACGAAAAGCTTCAACAGCTTCCGTATCCGCTTTACCTTGAATCTCCCTCAACACGCGAATAGCTTCCTCTTCCGTTTCGCGGATTATAACGAAGCCATTGACGGCAAATTTCACTTGCCCCTCGCGCCCCACCTTGCGCGCGCGCTCCTTCACATCCGCAATCTGCTCACGGAAACCCTCCAAATCGTTGCCGTTCATGAAATACCAATCGCTCACCTCAGCGCCATTCTTCCTCGCATCGTCGCTATTCCCGCCCTGGAAGATCTCCGGATGCGGTTTCTGAAGCGGCTTAGGCGCCAACTTGTAGTTTCGGAATTGGTAAAAGTCGCCGCCAAAGCTGAACCCTTCCTCGCTGTCTGCAGTCCAGATACCTTTCAATGCGCGGATGAACTCATTGGACCGCCGGTACCGCTCCGCATGCTCGAGCCACCACTGCCCCACAGCCGTGAACTCGCTCTTATTCCAGCCTGAGACAATGTTCACAGCAATACGCCCATTGGTGTAGTTGTCAATACTCGCAATCTGTTTCGCAGCAATAGTAGGGTTCCAGGGCCCGGGAAGTATCGCCGCGATGAGCTTGATACGCTCGGTGCTGTGCAAGAGCGCTTGCGACAGGGACACACTCTCGTGCTGGTTTTCGGCTCCGTACGAGGCGGTGAAACGGATTTGCGTGAGCGCGTACTCGAAGCCGTGGGCTTCGGCGGTCTTGGCATAGCGCACGTTGGAGGCCAGGTCCCAGTTTGTTTTTTGGGGTATCTTGGAGACGACGAGGCCGCCGGAGACGTTGGGGACCCAGTATGCGAATAGGAGACGGTTGGGGTCTTGGTTGAGGTCTAGTTGCTTTGTGGGCGTGTAGCTATCGGATGGTTCCACGGAGTGTCCATTTGTGCCGTTTGTTTTGGTGCTGTCTGTTGCGGTTGGAGAGATAATCAGCCTTGCTCTTCTTGTTATAAAAGTAGTGTTCTGGCAAATTTACCTGTCCTTTGTCTCTTTCGTGCTGACATGTTTGTTCGCAAGAGGCAGTAGAACTCGAGCACGAAAATGGATGGATATACTGGAAAGAAATGTTGAGCTATGATGCCATGCGATGTCAAACTAGAGTACTGTTGCCGGTAAGATGTGCGCACATTAAGCGTGGATTGCGTGCTGTGCAGCCATCCGTGGGATCTGTGGGGTTGACGCAGGTTAGATTATAGCCCTGTAGATCGTGGTTTATTCGCCGAGGATCATACAACTCCAGCATCCCGGGCTTATGGATGATAAGCTGTGACCGGGTAACCCGCAGCAGCCCCAGACGTCCGGCTCCTTCAATTGGCTGTCCAGGATCTTCGGTCGCTCGTCGATGAGACAATCCGAGAGTTCCAAGACGTCATGTGCCGGTGGTTGCAGTAAAACAGCTCTCTAATATCGACCCCACACTATCGTGCAGATAATCCAGCATAGTGCCCTTCAACGAGGATGCGAAATCATGTCGGCGCGATGATGATGCTGAACATTGTCCAGCGCTATCAGTAAGGCCGAAGCACGTAATAAACCATCGCATAGTCGTGATGACTACACATAGACAGTAGAGATGTGCCGCGTCGATACCGGAGTTACATCAAGTATATGCCCATGTCCATTCAATACAAAAGGCTGTGACTTGGAGTCACTCGGCAGCATGAAGATTCCCGTGCACACAGAAAAGCATGCCTGACTTTTCGACCATCGACTTGAACAGCAAAAGCAGCGCTGGCACTACTGATGTCGAGAAGCAGCTCACCCATGAAAGTCCCGCTGTGCCCGTCGCAGCTCCAAAGACACTGGGTGCAGGAGTAAGTAGCGCTGGGTAGATAAAACATTGGTTAGCTGACTTGTCAAGACGGCACTGCCGATTGGGGTATTTGCGACAACCCTGACTACGCTTTCGCTCAGTCTCATGGAATGGCGAGGAGTGACTACGGCCAATGTCTTCGTAGCCAACTTCTTCTTCGCGGCGGCTTTCGGTAAGTCTTCTGTATGGACAGGGTATGTAAGACTTGGCTGACTCCATACTAGGCCTGGTGGTTACTGCACAATGGGAGCTGTCCGTCGGTAACGGCTTCGCGTACACAGTATTTAGTGCTTTTGGCCTGTTCTATGCGGGCTATGGTGCGATCTTAACACCAGCCTTTGGTGTGCAGGCAGCGTATGGAGACAACGTGAAGGAATACAACAACGCTCTTGGGTTCTTCATGATCAGTCAGTCACTCTAGACCAGCGAGGAACAAGAATACCACTAATCATAGCGTAGTGTGGACGGTTTTCGCCTTGGTGTTCCTTGTAGCCTCGTTGCCGACAAACTTGGTATACATCATCATCTTCTTCTGCGTAGAGCTAGGATTCCTCTTAGTCTCGGCGTCTTACTTTGCCGTGGCAGATGGACATCCAGCTGCGTCGATCTCTCTCAAGAAGGGCGGTGGTGCATTCTGCTTCTTGGCTGGACTGACTGGGTGGTACCTGACGTTCGCTCTGTTACTCAAAGACTCTATTGTCGAGTTACCACTTGGCGACACTTCGAGGTTCTTTGCGAAGAGCAGAAAGGCGCAGTGAGCGATAAGCGACACCCTACTTCGTATGGGTATCAGAGGGCACCTCGGCGACGTGCGGTTTGCAGAACACTGTGATGGGTGATAGTAATTCGGGGTTGAGGATGATGCGATTGAGGGGTTAGATGGCGAACGCGGTTCGGGATCAATAGTGAGTTCGGAAGTAAGGCTAGTCTAGTTCGAGCTTAGCACATATGCAAAGACGCGGATGTCCCCACCGTCAGCGTTTGTCGACGCGTCCCACATCCATACTCACGCGTTCACATGTTGCAACGCTACTGCGATCCGCGCTCTACCCCCACGGCATCGCAACGATCTATTGCTGCTGGTGTGCCGGCAGATAGCTCGATTCTCACAATGTCGGCGGCACATCCCTGTCTCAATCCTCCGTTCTGGTGACCACTCACGTTTTGCCCACCTGCTCGACTGCATCCACACAGATAGGTCGCAGATGAGACGATAGCACGCAATAATTTGGGCCTCTCGAATCATTTCGAAGCACTCTTAACGAGTGCCTGCATATAAGGACATGCATCGGAAGGTTGATGATACACGCCACATAATTAGGCTTCATCAACATCTTGAATACGCACACGATGGCTATCACCAACGGAACTAATGGTCCACATGGGAACGCGGAAGATGTGGACTTTAGGGATCCGGCTGTTTACGCCGGGTATGAGAAGCAATGGTCGTCGATTCCGGAAGATGAAGCAGGTTGGCTCCAGCGTGCGCAAGAGGTTGCAGACGTTCTTGCCACTGATGCCGTCGTGCGAGACCAAGAGAACAAATCTCCGCGAGCGGAAGTAGCTCTGCTAAAGTACTCTGGGCTTCTCAAGATCCTTGGTCCAAAGCAGTATGGTGGTGGTGGTCAGCAATGGAGTGTTGCCTACAAAGCAATTCGGAAGGTAGCTGAAACAGATGGGTACGATTGGTCCTCTCCTGTTCGTGTCTGTGTATTGATCATTGTAGTTCAATCGGCATGCTGCTCGGCTACCACCTCCTATGGTCGACCACGGCGAACATTGTCGGCTCACCTGAACAAGCCGACCGCTTCCAGAAGCTTATAACCGAGAACAATTATTTCATCGGAGGCGCTGTGAACCCCAGGGACAGCGACTTATCGATCAAATCGGATGGGGCCAACATTGTGTTCAACGGGTTCAAGTTCTTCAATACTGGCGGTGTTGTCTCTGACCTTACTGTTCTTGAGGGTGTCTATGAAAGCACCGGCAACCATATCTTCGCTTTCGCAAAGACCAATCAACCCGGTATTCAATTCGGACATGATTGGAACAATATCGGTCTCCGCTTGACCGAGTCTGGTAGCGTGAAGATTTCCGATGTGAGCGTGCCTTGGACGGATGCGCTCGGTTGGAACGTAGAGACAAAAGAACCCGATCCGCGCGCGCTGCAGATACCCTTCGCCACGCTGCTACTCCCAACTATCCAGCTTGTCTTCAGCAACTTTTATCTCGGTATCGCGTTAGGCGCACAACAATATGCAGCACGATATACGGTGAAGGGCACTCGGGCGTGGCCATTTGGCGGTGATGTAAGCAGACAAGTATCCCACAAGCTCTGAAGATTGTGGCTAATGCAGACTTAGAACAAAGAGAGGGCGACAGATGAATTCTATATCCTCGAACGCTATGGAAACTTCCACGCTCACCTTCGTGCCGCGTCAGCCCTAGCAGACCGGGCGGGCCAAGAAGTTGACGCGATCTTGGGCAAGTATGCAGGTAACCTGGACACCCGTGGGAAGCTCACGGCCCGGGAGCGAGGCGAGCTGGCAGAGTGGGTGGCAAGTGTCAAAGTCGTCGCAACGGATACTAGCCTACGGGTCACTTCTGGAGTATTCGAAGTCACAGGCGCGAAGGCGACAAGCCAGAAAGTAGGCTTAGATCGGTTCTGGAGGGACGTCAGGACGCACACGCTGCATGATCCAGTCGCGTACAAGAATCGGGAGCTAGGAAGATTTGAATTGCTAGACGAAATCCCTGAGGCTACATGGTATACGTAGTTGGGCTCTTTGAATTTCCCAAAACCTGCAAAGATGGAGCGTATCCAAATTCATACAAGATTAGGAAATGTTTGAGCCGCAGAGATACTCAACGCCTTGGCTGCCCCCTGCTTCACTACCCCAAACGTAGCCTCGTTGGTCCAGAATTCATAGTCTGCAGCACCTTTGCCCGGCTTGTTGATCTGCCAAACCATCCATGGTACCTTGAGCCCATTGAAGATGTCGATATGCTGACCTACAACACTAGCCTTGTCGGAACCAGTAGCGCCAAATTCTTCGAACAGCACGAGTTTCTTGGCGGCTTGAGCGTGCTGTAGCGCGATGGGCGCTTTGTTGCGCCATTCGGAAACGCCGCTGTAGGAGTGGATATCGATGAGATCAAGTGTTGCGCAGCTCCAATTCTCGGGGATATCGGAGTTGGGAAATTCATTTCCGCCGCCTGAATATGGAGTGGTCAATACCATAATCTCTGGAGTCTGGAGTCTCAGATGGAAGCGGGTATATTACGTACCTGTTGAGATGAGAATCTTGCTATCTCCCATGATGCTTCGCATCTTCTTGCTTCGATCACACCACCATTTTGGTGCAGGTGCGATGTTGTTGCGCAAATGTCCTTGCCCTTCGTTCTGTATGTTGAACGCGAAGATGTAATCCGAAAGATCTTTCCATTGCGGTGAACCCGAGATCAACTGATTCTTGTGTTGGAGGATGTATGTAAGGCGGTTGTCAAAGTCGTAGATTGGCGATGCATCCTGGTAAAAGAATGTTACATCGTTCTGAGCGGCAGGCGTTTTCGCGCAGTCGATAGCAGGAAGTTTGTATTTGGAAACGTATGTGTCTGTGTCCAAGATGCGTCAGTGGCCGTAAAAGCTTTGGTCCAATTTGAAGAAGACCATACCATTTCCCCAACAACCCAACTGGTAGCGGTCATGCATAGCGATAACTAGTTTGATGCCTCGTTCACGCGCTTCAAGCATGAGCTGATCAATAGCACGTAGCTGGGTGTCATCGTATGTGCCGACCTGTTGTGGCTCGATGTCGGGCATGTTGACGGAGCCGGTATCTTTGTTGTTTTGAAGTGTGTGAGAGATGAAGATACGCAACGTCTTGAGCTTGGCATCTTTGACTGCGTCAAGGACAGCCAAGCGATCGGATCTGTGAACAGTCAGTCGAAGCCGAAGAAATCCTGAAGGATCCGTACTTTTGATAGGCATGAAGAAAGTAGGAGTTGACTCCAGCCCAGCTCGAGGATATGTCTCTTTCTTCGAGTGGTTGCGCCGCCGAGATAGATGCGCTCATGGCGAGCGGAAGCAGATATTTGAGAAGCTGCATGATAAACGTGTTCGAGATGAGGCTGCTCTGATGACCGTCAATGTACGAGGGCTTCACTCCTACTTATGCTTCCTAGCCTTATATCTTTGACCTAGTGTCTGTAACATCGGGCTCGCGACCTTCCCTCTCGAACGTTGCGCATGCGTCTGCAACCTTCTGTTTGCGACCTGCCATCTCCGATCTTGCAATGTTCGGACGCTCCGATTCTGCTTTCTCCACACTATGTCGAACGTCAATGTTGTAGTGAGGATACACTTCAAGACTAAGTCCAAAAAAGGATTTTGCAAACACGGAGCGGCAGGGACCGTATGAACCAGAGTTAGTACATCACAGCAGCGACATCTAGTCCGCACTGATCCGCTAGCCTTTAATTACCGGAGCCTGGTCGCCCGTGCCGTGTTTGGACTAGAGTATATATAAGGCTCACTCGTGTTCTAAAACAATCCCTAGCAACCTTTATAGTGACATTCCTAGTTCGAACTTGCGCAAACTGTGGGTGGACATTGGACCGGAGTTGTATGATCGACATTGGAGGGGTAACTAACGGTTCTCTGACAACCGCGGTTATTTGGCTGTTGGATCTAGATTTAGCACCGAAGGCTTACCGCCCGCCCGCGCAGATCGGAGTAGCTTGTAGCATTGCATCTGGATACTCTTGTGCCCCGGAAGCCACGGCGGATTTGAACAACAATACGTTTTGCCATGCGCCTGTTCCCATAATGGACTCTGGTCCTTGTATGACCCATTCCCTAGGTGGCTGCAGCTGCGCATGAACGCCAAAAGGCGCCATGACTTTCAGCGTGCCGTGACCCTCCGCTTCATCAATCTTGATTTCTACGCCGATACTACCAGCGACGGTCGCAAGGGTGCAATTGATCCTCTCTAGACCGGCAAAGACTGGTGCGATGCGAAACGACGTCCAGCCTGGCTCGGTAGGCTGAAGCCCTGCTAAATATCGAGGCAGAAGTGACACTGGCCACGTCGACCAGCCATGCATCAACGACGTGTCGTGACCGTGCGGCGTTCCGTCTGTCTTCATGGCTTCCCAATGTCCTCCAGAGTAGTTTGGATTTGATGTGTCAGCCATCGGTCCCCAGACGCGCTCGATGAGCCTCCGCGCTTCAAGACCTTGATGTCGTGAAAACAATGCCTCAACTGCGAACCCTGTTGCGTACGGACTGACAATGTCCGCTACACTCCAATGAGCAAGGCCCCGGAAGGCACGAGGGAGCTGCGATTGTGGGTCAATCAAATGCTCAAGATCGTTCGCATGACTAGGAAGCAGCCCCATAGTCACGGCATGGGCTTTGTTATCTTGACAGATACCGTCGCTTGGTAGATCTTCATTCAGGCGATAGACACCGGTGGAAGCATCGTAGAAGCGTTTCAGTACCTCCACCTTAAGCTTCTTGGCTTGCGATAGATATTTTTGCTTGGCTTCTGGGTCATCGGACATCACCGACATGGCTTGCAGGGCCTCGTAATATGCATTATTCAGTGGACTCGAGGGACCGAAAATCGGGCCGCCAAGTGGGAACCAATGCACTGCAGGCGGTCAGCTTGCTGGTTCGAGAGATCTCATCCAGACTCACTTGACAGAGGCGGAGGAGCTACTACTACCCCTGCGCTGAGGTACTCCGCTGTGTAAGCCATGAGATGTTCTAGACGCTGGAAACATCGCGTTTTCGTCCTTACGTCACCCGTATGTAGCCAGTGATCCTTGATTGCAACAACGAGTAGCAACGCGTAAGACAGGGAATAGAAGGCATATGTTGGAGGCTCCTCGTTCCCTTCGTGAACGGGCGCCTGGATGGGACAGAGGTTGCCGAGATATCCCTCGCTGGTTTGGTGGCTGGTCAGGAGCTCAATACTGCCTGCTATTGCGTCGAACGTCATAGTAGAGTGAGCAATTGATCGACCCATGACATAAAGGTCTCCACCGAAACAAGAGCGGTCTCTTTTTGCACCATCGATCGTACAAGCGAGCCCATTCGTTCCAACCTGGAAGTCATCCAATGTTCGGCTTTGGTCATGAGGCAACATGGTATTCTGGTATAGACTCTCGCCCCCACCACTGAGCACATTGAGGTGGCGATACACAGCTACCCACTTACACGGCCCGCCAAAGGCGATAGATCCCGTGTTATTCGCGCTTCCGCTAAGGATGGGTTTGATGTTCAGGCCCTCGATGAATGCAAGTCGTCGGCCTTGTACGGAAACAACCATGGTATCGCCGCGCGTGACCGTTTCGACTTCGAGCCAGGCGTTCAGGTCCAGATCGCCAATGTACCAGCGGCCTTTCTCAGCAACAGGAAAGACGGTCGGTTCCGTGGACAGACCTTCGCATGCATATGATTCCCTTGTGGCCGTGTCCAAACAGAAAATCAGCCCATTTGCCACCATGTGAACGGCCCAGCTTGCGCCTCCATGTTCGATATAAACCTGGAAACGAATGGTTTTATCCGCCCATCTTGTGCCGAATCGGCACGGTGCCCAGTGCTGGCCGCGGACCCTGGTTCCCTCCAGCAGTAACCTCCCATGGGGCAGATGTCTCGCCCTTGGAGACTGTGCACATATCTTGCTGCCCCGTTACTGTCTGCAAGGTACCGATGTGCGACCGAGGAGCAAGCGCTACTGCCTAGACTAAACACTCGGAGCTCACATCTTCTATTGCTCTCGATCATAGCAGACGTATTCCATCATCAAGACGCGCTTGCGCTACTACGGACGTACAACGAGAGTAAAGCATGTTCGTCAGGACCTTTCCACACGGGTGATGACGGAACTCGTCTGTTTCATACGCTTGAGCTATGGAGGGAATCTTGCCAAGAAAGATATCATATTCGTCATGATGCAAAGTCACAGCGCGGAGACCACAGCTCTACAATCGCATATCATCTCGCGCGGTTGTGCCTGGTCTTTCCCATCTCGGAGATACAAGATTGCTTCGGAAGATCCGGACTCTTAGACGCCAAGGCAGCAATGTGTAGGTTGTTGTCCTGAACTCTCTAGCATCCAAAGAAAACAATCCAAGCTATTGAAGACGCATCAACATGTATAGGTGTTATGATGTCTAATGAAGGAAGGGACGACCCCTACGACATCATTGGCCTCTTCCTGTGTCACGTCATATTGTGGTCGCTCGCACATGCAACCTCACTAGACAGGAAATTGCAGATTGGGGATTTACTAACTAGGCTCTAGCCTATTACATTAAGAGTGTAATAAGAAACTTACGTTAAACTACTGACCTTGAATATATTGAATGTTAATTCACGTAGTATTATATACTAGAAAGACTAAGCTTTTCGCGTAGCACGCTTCTTATACGCGGATTAGTACGCGGTGTAGTCTTGATACGGCCCGTCTCGCGCCAAACCAAGAAATTCTCGGCGATCCCGAACCCGTAGCATCGGTAGAACGACCGCAACGTAAGCTCTAGTAACCACGACCACCGTTTCAAAGATACATCACGATGTAGCTAGACTGCGGAGTCGGGGAATTACTCGTGTGCAATATCCACTCCTCCACCC
>Ga0058698_10001001_pt1 | contig 13596 bp, 24 predicted proteins | sample AgamicAsSfe_FD_67288 | JGI IMG/M metagenome (GOLD analysis project Ga0058698, IMG submission 67288) | Agave microbial communities from Guanajuato, Mexico - As.Sf.e | ecosystem: Host-associated > Plants > Phyllosphere > Phylloplane/Leaf | place: Guanajuato, Mexico | collected 2012-05-30
AGGTCACAGCACTAGAGAACACTTTGCGATCTCCACCGTACAATCTACCAACATTGACTCTTTCGATAGACGACCTCTATCTATCACGTTCTGCACAAGTCCAGCTTGCCGAGTCACATCCTCATAACCCATTGATACAGCATCGTGGTGAGCCAAGCACACATGATATGACGTTGGGTCTCGAGCTGTTCCGAGCACTGAAGCACAGAGCGAGCGATATCCCAATACCTTCCTACGACAAGTCACTGCATAATGGCAAAGGTGATCGCCTGCCAGAGACAGCATGGCGAGTGATCAATAGGACTGGAGAAAGGCCGGTTGAGGTCGTGATCTTCGAGGGATGGTGCGTGGGCTTCCGGTCACTATCACGACAAATTGTAGAGGAGAAGTGGAATCACTCGCGAGGAGGCATTAGCAAAGCGGCGGCTCAGGTGGAAAGCAGATTAGCGCGGCAAACGCTAGAGAACGTACTATTCATCAATGATGCGCTACGGCGATATGATGAGTTGACAGAGTGAGTTGATTGCTTTGAAGTGGCTGAGGACTTTGCTGATATTATCTAAGCTATTTAGATGCATTTGTACATATGTAAGTTCATGGAGATCCCAAGGAGAAGATTGGTGTGGCGACTCCAATATTGACATCGCTCCTAGAGATGCGCTGCATACCCACTACGTGTATGACTGGCGCCTGGAGCAGGAAGCGAGGCTGCGAGAGTCGCGAGGGACGGGCATGACAGACGAGCAGGTGGTGAAGTTCGTCGATGCATGTAAGCTGCCACGAAGATCATCTCTCCTAGTCCTGCTGATGACATCTTCACAGACTATCCTGCTTATGAGCTATTCACAGATGGACTGCGGACTGGTGTATTGTCCGGCGCACTTGGTAGACAACTCCACATTGTTGTCAAGAAGGACCGAAAGGTCGACTCCCATGAAATTTTGTGAGAATCTGCAGCCTTGCGTAAATGTGGAAGCCAGTTTCGGGCTTGTCCTGTCCAATACATTTGCACTGGAAGTATCAGACAACAAGATTGTGAGCGTCAAGCCTCCGCCATACTATTCATACACTAACGATCGCCGAGCATATCTTGACACATCTTCCAATATCTTGGTGTCACAATCTCCTGTATCTCCTCCTTGCTCAGCCACCTGAAGTCTTCACAGCCGAGTGTGTTGGCGGCCAGGTTAGCCTGCCCAGCCATGATGCGACTCTTCATAAACCAGACCTTCTCTCCTAGCTCCTTCGTTCTTTGCTCTTGGTTTTCGACTGCTTTCGGGAAGTCGTAGGAGTAGTGGCCAATTGGGTGATTGCCAACGACCCAGGTGTTCATGTTAGCGCCTGCAGATTCGACCAGGACACGCTCAGCAGCCTACGTGGTATCAGCATCTCAGAACCTCCCAAGTTCTGGTCCGACATACCGTATGGAAGTTCTCGTTCTTTAGCAATGTGGCACTTGGAAACGTCCATCGCCCGTCTTTCCCCCTGACAAGAAGAAATAATGTTCTCTTCAGGAGTCTATTCAAGCTCTTCATGTCATTTTTCTTATCCGCTTCAGAAACTCTCGCTGCTGGCTTTTCCAGCTCTTCCCGTGCGCCACTCGAATCCTGTTGTGCCTCAGACGAGCTCTCCGTAGCTACTGGCGCCGCATCCTTCAATAGTGCTTCGACCTGTGCCTCAGGCTCGCTTTCCTGCGCCCCGACCAGTACTTCATCTGCCCATCCTTGCTTCCCATACGCGTTGTATACACCTATATCCCGTGCTGGTGTCGTGCGCTCCCTCATTTTACGCTTCCATTCTGCATCTGCGGGTGTGCCTTTCTTGTAGTAGAAGTATCGCGTGAAAGGAAGTGCTAGGCGTTCATTCAATCGTCGCTGATAGAAGTAGAATGCTTTTTCGAAGGGATGGAGATCACGCGTGATCTGTGGTGGACGAGAGAGGACGACTCCGGCTTTGAGCTGATATGCCGGTCGAAGAGCAGAGGTGACGGTAGTCTGCTTAGAATTTGGGAGAGAAACTGAGGATGGCGTATTGAACTCGCTATGTGATACAGCTTCTGCTACTGCTGCTGTGGCATAGGTTCGCCGCCGTGAAGGATGTTGACATGATGTGCAGACTGAAGGTAATATAGGAACGTCTGGCGCTGGCGTCAGCAGGGCGTTTCCAGAATACTATGCTCTTGACTCACTGAAGGCATAGCTGGCAGACCTCACTAGTCTCTGCTCACTGCGAAGTGACATGGCCATTGCTGTAGATGTAGACGGATCTTGTCGAGTGCTTAGAAAGGAAAAAGAGTCGCCGAGATTCGTGGTTATCTTGCACGTGACAATTGATCGGTGCCGACTACATTTTTTGTTTCGAATTCCGGACCTGTTCTGCTTCTTCAATCTCATGGCACTATTCCTTACCTTCAATTGCTTAAACCTCTACAGCAGATTGATCATATAAACGTGTCTAGAAGCAACACCAGAGCAGTCTTTTTCGCTAGCGGCATCTTCGAAACTTTCTAAGGCGTGCGGCTAGATAGTACTTGCTGAAATATATTGTGCCACCGTGACTTACTGGCAGGGCAAGCTTGCAGATCCTGCAGATATAACAAGAAACGGAATATGACCGGAGGTATCTTGCTGCAGTCCTGGGGCCGCTGGACGAGATCGTGGCTCGAAAGCACACTCAAAGCGGAAGATGATGTATTGTGTTATAGAAAGAATTTTCCAGTATTGTCTTCGTTCTCCTTCTCCGTAGCTCATTGCAGTGGAATCTGTGCAGGTGCTCTTCTGCATCGTTCACGTCCTGCTGTGGTGTCCGAAGAAGGATTTAACGCTACTGTGGCCAAGGTGAATCTTGGTTCCTCGAATGTGATGAGACGAGAGAAGCATCTCATAGCTGGAGCAACGAATGATGTGTCTCAAGGCTCCATTGCAAATCACTTGGCCATGCGTCCTTCGCGTCGTGGAAAGTCATGACTGGTGTGATAGGTGCACGAAGCACTTCGATGTCATCTTCCATGTCCTCCCAATCCTCTCTTTCTTGAGTCATACCGCTATCTTCATCTGGCATCGGGATATTCAGCATCAGCTGCGTCGATCTAGCGATATCTCCAATTCCTTGAAAAAACTGTGTGGTAGTTGGCCCATATTCGCCGTCACAAGCTCATCATCTGTCGCCTGCCGCCCGTGAAACCTCACACAGGCGCGGTACTGGCGTCGATAGTCCTCCTCGATCGCCGCATGATCTTTCTCTGCCTTGTCTAACACCTTTTGAGCCAGATTGATCAGGGTCTGATGATTGGCAAGTGCTTTAGACGTAGGTATAAAGCGGGCATCGGCGGTGGACCCGGCCGGTCTGACGGTGTAGAGGTGCTGGTAGATGTCCGAGCTTCCTTGGCGTGCTCCCTAGGCCTGGTTAATTGAGATCTGGCAAGATTGATTCCGAAGACTGCGTCATGACTTATACATAGCCTTCGACTCCATTGGCAAGTATGATGTGGCAGCCTGCTTTGTGGAGATCACCCAATTCTGGGAGTCGGAGGAGTTGCAGAGCACGTTTCTCACTCTCTAGGCGCTTCTGCTCGTCTCCGCTGGTGAATAGCTCCTATGCATGACGAAAAGTTTCTCGCACCGAGGCGCCAAAGGTTCCAAGGGCTTGGAGTTGCTCACTGGTATTCTCCCAACTCTGTTTGGGTGGTTTGATGATGGGAAAGGACGACTGATTGTTTGTATTTGTCTAGGACAAGGAGGGTAATGTAGATGATTAAGAACTCTCTGTTTCAAATACTTCTTCTTGTCTTTGTTGAAGAGGCAAAGCTAGGTTGTGATGTTCTTATGCGTGTTGTCTTGGTGTATTATTTGTTTCGCAGCCTGAATGCGGAGCGCTTCCCAAAGGACACACCAAGCTGAACGCGTCGGACTTGTCCATCTTCTGTTGGCCCATCACCCGTCACCACATCTTGTGAAACATCACCAGAACTGAGAGCAATCATTGCCGTCGTAGACTAGTTGAGGACTTGAGATCTAACATGCACCAAGCTCTACCTACTAGAATGTCATAGAGATTCCAATCGGTCTTCATTGCCCACAATTTGCTAGCGTGAAACACGAATGAAACAGAATTACAGATGAACAGTCCTGTCCAGACAGCCACGGGTAACTTAGTGCTGCCTCGATCTCACGGTCTACTTGTCCATAGTCTTCAGCGTTGCATTCACTCTCGTCGATCGTAATTCAATGCGTCGCTGTCCTCTGCATACTCTCCGCCTCCTCAGACCGATTTTTGGTTACTATCTAATCAACCACGATCGTGCTCTCGAGCTCCCCGTAGTGCCTGTAAAAGCTTTCGAACAGATTGATGCCGTGCTCCACATCGTACGTCCCGCCAGTTTCGCGAATGCTGTGCATGGACAAGATGGGATTGCCCAAATCGAGTGCTCTGACACCAAGCTTGCCGGACAACATCCTAGTCTCATTAGCTTATATCAAATGCAAAGTGGTCATCAGGATGAAAGGCTTACGGCCCGATAGTTCCTCCGCAAGAACTGTCGTTTCTAACGACAAATATCTGTAGTGGAACGCCCTGCTTGGTCGTTTCGAAGTTCGGCACGTTGGCCTTGTGAGCCCGGCGCGCCACCTCTTGTATCAGGACAATGCCAGGTGCATTGGTGGCATAGCGAGCGTTCGCATTGATCTTGAGTACTGTGCCTTGATTCATTGCTGGTTTGTGATCGGCTTCATATATACTTCCATAATTTGGATTTACAGAGTGTGCGACATCAGCTGAGACTAAGAAGGACGTGATAAGAGTCTGCTCGTAGGCTGTGCTATTGTCGTCGATCCTATCGTAGCTCTTATCAGAGCCTGCAGCCTCTGATGGAATAACGACGGACAATCGGCGGATCAGGGAAGGGAGAAGGTTAGAGTCAGCTCCCTGAGCCGTCAAGCTTCCAATTTCCTGGGCTACGTTAGTCCTTCGCGCTTGAGAGGACTACTTCGAAGCTCACCTCATGATCAAAACATGCTAGTACTCGGATAGTCGAATCATTGTCAAGTGCTGACTCTGACTCCACGGATTTGATGATTGCAGCGACACCATTATATGTGGACGAGAGATTGTCGAGACGCGGCGAGGAGATCAGCTCTTCGTTGAGACCCATCAGGCATGACTTCTGAGTGTCGTAAAGCACTAGCTCGAAATCAACAATCGCAGTGGGCTCGCATCCTGCCTCTTTGGCCACAACTTCGACCAGGTAGGAGTGATGACGTTCTGTAACAGCATGGAGTGGGAGGTTCGTGCTGGATGGAGCCTCTTTGGTCGGTCCAGCGGTGCTTTGCCGGTTGAGTTCAGCCGATATCAAGCCAACGAGAGGGAAGAGTTGGGTCTCCTTGTTGAACTCAAAGCTCGGTTTTACGCCGAAGTGAGGCGCCAGAGTCGGTACTGATTACTTCAGCTCAAGGCCACATAGCCGCGATGAATGACGTTCTCCTTACTCCTTAGCATTGGTCTTTCGACCTTGACCAGCTTCTGTACGACCTTGTCTCCTTCTTTGACCATGATTCTTCCCGCAACACTCAAGTCTCGATCGAACCAGGTATGCCACAGACCGCCACCGTATGTTTCGACACCGACCTGTCACGCATTAGATTTCTTCCTTGTTCCAGGATGGCCAATCTCGCCTGCAGGAACCCTTCGCCCGTCTTCTTTGAGTTTGGCTTAATTCTAAGCACAGGACTATCGGTGTGCGTGCCAATCATGGCCAGAGGGTTTCCCGCTTTCCATTGCTTGCCGATAGCGAAGGCGGCCAGCGTGGACCCGTTCCTGGTGAGGTAGTACTTTCCGCCATTCTTCAGGCTTGAGCTCCAGGAGTCACGCTCCTGATGGTTCGTTAGCAGGCTGCTAGGGCTTGAGTGGTAGACTACTCGTCTGACCTTGATGAGCTTGAAGCCGGCTTTCTCGAGAAGCGCAGAAGCGTTCTTGACTGCGTGGAAAGGAGTGGGAGAAGCATTGAGGAATGACACAAATTCGTTCGCACGTTCTACAGCTGATGTTGACATGTTTGCTGGTTTTGTTCGTGATCGAGTTTGAGTAGGATAAAGACGCTGGGATATGGCAAGTAGCTTGGTTTTGCGCATGAGACGCGTGTAGTTGCGTTGGAGTTGTAGGCGCGAGATAGAGATAGAGATGAGACGAGAGAGGAAGCTCGATGTTTGTGATCTACATACAACAACTATGGTACAAGGATTCTCGGGTATGTACCTTAATTGTGATGCCTATAGCTTCGTACTGAGGATGCCTCCTTACCGCTTGAAGCATTGGGCAGAGTTTCCGACAGTGAGAGGAGCTCCAGAAGTATCACATATGCCTGAATAAATCATGGCGGAAGCGTGAAGCTAATTCCTAAGAGCTCTACGACGGAGGTGTGTCCGATCGCTTGACCTGACCCAGGACTCTTCAATCACTTGCATCTCCCATCCATGATCGACATCGACATCCAAAGCTACCATAATTCTCGCCATTATCTTCGCCCGCTGCAAAAGCTCGTCTCGTGTATATTCGCCATGTACTGATCGATTCTTCCTCTACCTGCTACGAGAGGTGGCACTTTCCGCCGCCCGCCAGCCACACCGCCTCGGCCCAAAGCTTGTGTCACAGATCAACAGTCCTCACAACGCAGAACAAAGACGGGCGGCTCGAGGATCAGGTCGACAATAAACGCTCGCACACTTGAGCGCGGTTGCGTAAGAACGTCGCAGATCTTATCTGTCTACGTTGGGCGCTGCCCGACTGTTTCATCATCGCAAGCGCCCAGCGCACAGCCGCTGGAACATACTCGAGCATAAACACAGACGATGGACGAAGATCTTGGGCGGCTCGGTGAGGATGAAAAGACATCCGCTGGCCTGCGGTCACGAAGTCACTCTCCATCAAGAAGGAAGTCTCCTTCTCATAATCAATCTCCGTTGATGACCACGCTCGCCAGCCCTAGATTACTTATCGGCAATGACCTAGATGCTCTAGATCGAGACACATCGCCCACAACGCAAGCTATCCTGGACATTGCAAGAGATAGAATAGCAGCTAGGTCAAGCAGGCGCATGAGTAGTGGTACTGGGTCAAGAAGCTTGTCGCCAACTTCGAGAGACATCACCGCATCTACAGGCCGGCAGACAAAAGAGAGAACACCTGTAACAAGCCCGACCCGGAAACGTCAAAGAATTTACAACGATCGGTAAGGATGACACGCGCAACGAGGAGCGATTCTCGCAAAAACAGTACTGATAGGGACGTGCACAGTTTCATCCCAGCCCGCACAGGCGAGGATATGACATCCGCATTCCACTTATTGCACGACGAGGGCTCACCGGCCGTCACGAGTAAAGTCAAGCGGCGAGCACCCAATAATGACCTCCAGTTCCAGAAGAGTAGGCAGCCCATGCGCATCATATATCGTAGCAAAGCACTGACACCGAGCAGCTGAGCAAGCAAACCGTGTTTACTCGACACTACTACGATCTGAGCTGGATCTTCCGACAACCTTGCCACAACATCGTGTAGATTCATATTCGATGGCCCGCTCGTCGGGCAGAGGTCGAACACCGCCTTCTACTGTTTCATCATTACCCGCACCGGTTCTGTCGCCATCGACTCCTCGGAAAAACATGTTAACTTTTAGCTCTCCGAAGCACCTCTCAGCAGGTTCCGACCCTCATTCTCCGTCGCGCACGCCTTCCAGCAGACGTTCAGTCAATCTTGATCCGAATTCCGCTATATACAGCGTGTCTCCGATCAAGTATAGCAGTCAGCAGCTACTACTCAGCCCCCGAAAACAGCCTCGGGTAGTCAATAAAGTGCCGTATAAAGTTCTGGATGCCCCGGAGCTGGCAGATGACTTCTACTTAAATTTGGTGGATTGGGGCAGTAGTAATATACTGGGCGTTGGGTTAGGAAAGTGTGTATATATGTGGAACTCGGATAGTGGCAAGGTGACGAAGCTCTGCGAGCTGGATTCAGATTCTGTGACCAGCGTCAACTGGATCCAAAAGGTATGTTCCCAACTCCACTCCTGCTCCTTGACAAGAGTCTGACGATTACAGGGCTCCCACCTCGCTGTCGGTACACATAAGGGCTACGTACAGATTTGGGACGCAAATGCCGGACGGCGCCTTCGGACGATGACTGGACATTCATCGCGAGTCGGCGCTCTAGCCTGGAACGAACATATTCTGTCGTCGGGATCTCGAGATCGCAGTATATTACATCGAGACGTCAGAGTGCCCGACCAATATATCGAGAAATTGACCGGTCACAAGCAGGAAGTATGTGGTCTGAAATGGAACCCAGATGATGGACAGCTTGCAAGTGGGGGAAACGATAACAGGTTGTTGATCTGGGATGGAATGAGAACGGAGCCTCTTTTCCGATTCACTGAGCATCAGGCCGCGGTCAAGGCGATTGCATGGTCACCACATCAGAAATGCTTGCTAGCTTCAGGTGGCGGTACGGCGGACAGGAAGATACGCTTCTGGAACACGATGACCGGTCAAATGGTGCAGGAAGTCGACACCGGATCGCAGGTATGCAACCTGGCCTGGTCAAAGAACAGCAATGAGCTTGTGAGCACGCATGGTTTCAGCCAGAACCAGATTGTCGTGTGGAAGTACCCGAGCATGCAGCAGGTTGTCAGCTTGACCGGACACACGTATCGCGTGCTTTACCTGGCTATGAGCCCAGATGGCGAGGTCATTGTCACTGGCGCTGGTGACGAGACTCTTCGATTCTGGAATGCCTTCAAGAAGAAGGAAAAGGCAAATACCCTGGGCAAATTCGATCATATGGAAGGCATACGATGATGATGGACTAGACGACATAATGATCTCCTGGTTAGATATTACCACTATCTTGCCAAATACGAATCTCCTTATGCACTGATGCGGCACATGCTGACAGGTCGTTCAAGTCTTCCGTAACCTTATCTATTTGCATTGATGCTCGCGCGGTGTTTGATAAATCGCGCAAAAACTGTGTCGTACCTACTGTACCTTGTGATGAGAGTACTCCGAAACGTGGATCAAACATGACGCTACCCCGCAAACGACCCTTGTGACGACGAGTGACTTGACATGCACTTGCACCTGAAACTCTGCTACCCGCACGGCGATCTCACGTCATGGATCTAGAAGGAGATTCTCCATGGGGAGGTCAGTTGCGCTGCGCTTGTATAGTGGCTCATCGATATTGATACGCGACCAGATGTTCCGGCCTCACGTCCTACAACTACTGAAGATACCCCAGAAACAGAATCAGGTCAGGCAACTGGCCCACACAAAAGTTTCACAGAACTGAGTAGCAGCAGATACATTAGCGACAGCCACGCCGGCGAGACCATCCACGCCTTCAACAGGCACCGCAAATGTGAGAACACCTGGTGGTCGTGGTGGAAGAACATCCCGTCGCTTCGTCACACAGCCTACACAAGTAGAGACTCTGGACGACGACCTTGGACCACTAGGGCCATTAGGTGCTCCGGCCGCGCCTGAAGTTGAGCAGCCGCCAGCGTTACCTCGAAAAGAAGATATTGCATCACGTACATCACGACCATCTACAGCGACATCGTCGAAAGCAAGAGGTCCTGGGTTAGACGTGGACGAAGATGAAAACGACTTGCCGCACAGGCCACGAATACCACCTCCAGTACAGCCTCAATTACAGCCAAATGCCTTGCGACAAACGCACCCCAGCGTGAGCATCGAACAAGCAGCAAGACCAACCTTCAACATCTCCGTAGGCGATGCGCATAAGGTTGGAGACCTGACAAGCTCCCATACCGTGTTTCAAGTGCGGACAAAGGTCAGTAAGGCAATAAACATTGTCCAGAAGTAGGAGCTAATTGTAGTCAGACAACATCCAAGGCATACCGACAACCGGAGTTCGAGGTATCACGAAGATACCGTGATTTCCTGTGGCTCTACGAGCAGCTGCATAAGAACAATCCTGGCATCATCGTACCACCGCCGCCCGAAAAGCAAAGTGTTGGCAGGTTCGAGCTTGATTTCGTGGAATCTCGTCGGTCCGCTCTTGAACGCATGCTCAACAAGATCGCAGGGCACCTCATACTGCAACATGACGGTGACCTGAAGATATTCCTGGAAAGTGAAGCTTTCAGCGTAGACGTGAAAGCAAGAGAGCGCAAAGATCCCGACATGCCGCAAGAAAGTAAAGGCATGTTCAGTAGTTTGAGTCTATCTGTAGGGAGCGGCACTAAGTATATCGAGCATGATGATGTATGTTGCAGAACCACCTGCTTTTCATTCCAGCCAATACTGACGACAAATACTAGTGGTTCCTCGACCGACGTGTCTATCTAGACACACTTGAGGCTCAACTCCGAGGATTACTCCGCTCTACTGATGCTGCAGTCGCTCAAAGGAAACATCTTGCTGATGCATGTGCCGAACTATCGGTCTCACTTAACGACCTTTCCCAGGTGGAATTATCACCAACACTTTCAGGACCTCTCGCATCATTGGCAGATGTACAGCTTCGTATTCGTGATCTTTACAATCGACAGGCACAGCAGGACGTATTGACACTTGGCATTGTTATAGATGAATACATAAGGACCACCGGCTCAATCAAGAAAGCTTTCGAGCAGCGACAACGTTCGTGGCAAAATTGGCATAATGCTGAGACCGATCTGCAGAAGAGGAGGGCAGCGTTAGACAAGCTGTCTCGGTCTGGACGCACTCAGCAAGACCGAATGAGCCAACTCCAAGCAGATGTTGGAGACGCTGAACGAAGGGCACATCAGATGCGATTGACGTTTGACGATCTGGGGAAAGGTATGCGCGCGGAGCTGGAAAGGTTTGAGCGCGAAAAGGTCGAGGACTTCAGGGCTGGTGTGGAGACATTCTTAGAAAGTTCAGTCGAAGCACAGAAAGAGGTGAGTCCTGTTCATGTGGTCGTCACGTTTGCAGTGCTGACCAAGGAATAGCTGATCGAGTTGTGGGAAACATATCTGATGTTCCTGGATGCTGATGAGCAGGAGGAGAATGACAGCGCGGGAGGCCAGCTTCCAACGCGACAGGCGGGAGCTGAAGGACGAGTGGGTGCTGGTGGTACTGCCGCAGAAGAAGGTGCAAGCAGTACAGATGCAGGAACAGCTCCTTCAGTGGCGCCTCCAGTAGAGCAGGAGGCATAACTACGGATAGTATGATAGTATGGGCTGACTGTTAACCCGAACCTATATTCACTCCGCCTCCTACTGCTTAACTTGCGTTCTGAATTGATTCACGATTCTTTGACCTTTGCCTAAGCTTGCAAGCTTTACTTGCCGGCTTTCCGCTTGGCATAAAAACCGTTGACACCGGATAACATCCCGTGGTGACGCTCGCAGGACCCGCATGCGCATTGGAAACCAAGCATCCACCTGCTCTCCAACTTAGCTTCACGATAATACTTCTGCTCAATTCGTCCTGTGTCCTCAATCCTTCTCCTTACACTGTCTTCAAGAGTCATTCTACACGTCTCATTCAACTGCAGCTGCGCAACATCAAGCGCGATAAGCCAAGATGAGCATGAAAGAGACGCCGGGGCAGTTATCAGCCAAGAACAAGATTGACCTCTACAGCAACAAGTACTTCGGAGCATGTCTTCTTGGAGGTGTCATTGGTGAGCGCGAAACATTGTGCAGCTTCGGAAGCTTTCTTTGTCCTGACCATCCCTCTCTAAAGCTTGCGGACCTACTCATACGTCCGTTACACCCCTCGATCTGGTGAAATGCCGTCGTCAAGTCGACCCTAGCATCTACAAGTCCAACACGCAAGCATGGCGATCAATCTACGCCAAGGAAGGTGTTCGCGGTGTATTCTTTGGTTGGTCTCCTACCTTTGTCGGATACTGCTTCCAGGGAGCTGGAAAGTACGGATTCTACGAGATCTTCAAGTACTGGTACGGTGACCAATTGTTCCCCAATGCGAACAAGACAGTCATCTTCTTGGGCGCGAGTGCCTCGGCCGAGTTCATTGCGGACGTCTTTCTCTGCCCCTTTGAGAGTATCAAGGTCCGTATGCAGACGACTCTACCACCTTTCGCATCCACACTGAGGGAAGGCATGAGCAAAGTTATTGCAAAGGAGGGCTACGGCGGGTCAGTATAGGATACAATTACAATCAAGTCTGAAATGTGCTGATCATGAATAGTCTGTACAAGGGCCTTGTTCCTCTCTGGGGACGTCAGATTCCTTACACGTATGTTCATTACAGCTCCCGGCGAGGCACGACTTATGCTTATCCTCATATAGTATGGTCAAATTCGCAACCTTCGAGTCCACTGTCAACCAAATATACAAGTATCTAGGCAAGCCCAAGGACCAGTTCAATGCTCTACAGCAGACTGGTGTCTCGTTCCTCGGTGGTTACATTGCCGGTATTGGCTGTGCTGTGGTCAGCCATCCTGCTGATGTCATGGTCAGCAAGCTCAACTCCGATCGTCAACGTATGTTATCAGAACCCTAAGTCAAAACGTTGTACTGAATCTATTCTCCTTTCAGCTGGTGAAAGTGCTGGAAAAGCTATGTCTCGTATCTACGGCAAGATTGGGTTCAGTGGCCTTTGGAACGGGTGAGTACATCAACCCGAGCATATCAGATCGGTTGCTGATCTCCACGCAGACTTCCTGTCAGAATTGCAATGATTGGAACGCTCACCGCGGTATGTTATCAGAATCAATCTAGTGGCATCGTACTGATCACTCCCTTTTCAGTTCCAATGGCTCATCTACGACACATGGAAGGTCTACCTTGGTCTTCCTACAACTGGCGGTCACTAAAGAATTTAAATACACGGGCACTGCGCAAGTGTGAAAATGATGGACTATGGATGGCTTTGGGTGCTAATGAAGAGGAGGGAACATATGTATACGATAATAATAATGACCTTCCCGGCTTCGTTTTGTGAACATGGCTCATTGACAGGTAGTGCAGGGTATGAATGCTTTCGCACCGGGCAACGATCTTGTTCAGCCTCATTCCGGGCAAAACCTCATGGATTGACAAACCAACCCAGTTTGTACTACACAAGGCAGGTATGGCCTTCCTTTCTCGGCAGGGTACCTTATCATCACACCCCTCGCCTCTACTCGACCTTTCCTTCAGCCAACACATAGGTGCATATCAACGGCGTGCTGTCCGTTGTGTTGTGACACCTGTGTATCAGATCAGTGTGCATCTAAAGATTGCTTATCATGTCGAGTTATATCGTGGACAATGACGAAGTGCTAGACGCTCCCTTCGCCGAACCTGAAGATGAGCTGGCGTTATGCTTACATCGTATCGTTACAAACTGTCCTCCTAGAAAGCCATGGGCGGAAGACGGCTTCAAGAACACGCCTCGAGGTCTCTGGACTGGTCCGACGTCCATTGCCTATCTTTTTCTGTGGCTGGCGTACTTCAATCCGGAAGAAGAGTATGAAGGCGAACCAGCCATGGCCTGGTGCGAGGCCTATCTCGACTGTGGTCAGAATGTCATACCGCTAGAGTTCAATGAATCCGGCATCAAGAACGAGTACCTTGCATGGTCCGCCATGAATGCGTGCGTCACCCGTCAG
>Ga0058698_10001002_pt1 | contig 13590 bp, 15 predicted proteins | sample AgamicAsSfe_FD_67288 | JGI IMG/M metagenome (GOLD analysis project Ga0058698, IMG submission 67288) | Agave microbial communities from Guanajuato, Mexico - As.Sf.e | ecosystem: Host-associated > Plants > Phyllosphere > Phylloplane/Leaf | place: Guanajuato, Mexico | collected 2012-05-30
ATCAAGCACTCTGATGCACTTGCATGTCCGAATGTTCATTTTGGTACGCTCTTTGCACTACTCATTCTTGTACCTTATTCCCTCCAATACTCATCTTCCTGCCTCTCTCTACACAAAAGCCGGAACACCATCCACGCACTGCTTCGGCTTCGACAGCGTCTGGTACAGAATCTCCCAGAACAGTGGCACATTCAGCGACTGAACGTAGTTGACAACGCGGGTGTGGCTAGGAGCAAAATCGGAACCCCACAGGTACGTGCCACCGTAAAAGGGCGAGTCGTATGCCGTGCTGACATCCATGTACACCTCGATGGAGGAGTTGACGACTTCGGGAAAGGCCATGATCATAGCTAGAGGACGGCTGGTTAGCCGAGAGAAGAAAAAGGTGGGAGATGCTGCAGCATACCGGCTGTCTCGTCCCACAGCGGGAACTCCAGGAAGTACTCCTGCAGCAGATCAGAGTAGAGGTTGGGGCTGTTCTGCGTGATCGTGGCCACAGTCTCATTCGTCATATACTGCGTATTCGCCACGTTTCCCGCAATCGTAATACTAGGCCAATTCGCCGTGACAGCGATATGTGCAGCCTCTGGGTCCACCTGCTTCGAGGTCAGCCATGAGTTATCGAATTTCGAAGGCTTGCAATCTGACAATGAAGTTGATATCCGATCCCAAATCCTGGTCGAAATCCGACATGACCTGCAACAAATTGAGATCCACATAGCCGCCCATGATGACGAGTTCCTTGGCCGTAGCAGCGAAGGAGCTGTTTTGACGGATGGCAAGGGCGATGTTGGTGAGGGAGCCGGCGGCGTAGATGGACACTTCGCCGGGGTGCGCGAAAACCTGTTCGATCATGAAGTCGGTGGCGGATTGGGAAATGTAGGTATTGTTGGGATAGCCCTCGATGAAGGCGCTGGGGGAGATGCGGTTGGCGTCCCCAGAGGTGGGGTCGTTGCCGAGGGCTTCGTAGGTGAGGTTTTCGGGGGCGAAGACGCCGTCCCAGGTGAGGGTTCCCTGGAAGGTTGTAAGCTGGAATGTCATTGAAGAGTGAGTTTACACCGATAGGAGAGAAGCGTGGGAAGAGATCCGAGTTACTTTCCCGAACACCACTCTATCTTGTTATCTGGCTGCTTGATAACGTACCCAGAGCTCAGTCCAGATGTTAAAACGCTGTTCGGTCATGATGAGGGGCTGGTCGGAGCATCAGCTGCAATACTTCTCGCACGTAGTACGACCTTCTTACGTATGACTCGCCCAGTGCAACAGGAATGCACGACAAATTACCGTGATCAAGCAGCGCAAGAGCATGGAGAGTATCCTGCAAAGCCCATGAGTTGGCAGTATCGCCCGTGAGACCCAGAATAGTCATGTTGCCTTGCAGAGCCAGCAGGAACGGGATGAATCCAGTCGAGCCTAGTAGTTCATCAGCTTCGTGTTCTTAGTAACTCTGAAAGAGCTCCGATGAGTGCCGTAGAACATCCTCTGCACACTTTTGTCCCCGTATGAACAAAGATGTCACAGTCACAGAAGGGAAGCCAGAGCAAGGACTCCTGACAGCACTCTCCCCGATTGTGCTCAACACATACCCCAATCATTATCCATGATAGTGTACCTCGGACCAGCCTCAAACGACGCATTCGTCTTCGGAGGGAAGTCATTCACAACCTGACGCTTGACATGCTCGTGTGCACTGCTCTTTGCAACGACTTTGTTGGCACGAGGAGCCTTCTGCCCGCGAGCAGGGCTGCGAGCAAGAGCTTCGCCGGCTAGGGCCAGCACGGCGATGGCAGCGGATTTTACACGCATCTTGGAGTATGCTTTCAGGGCTGAAAGATGACTGCGAGATCAGGCAAGGGGAGGAGCTTGAGGGAGATGATGATCAGCTTTGAATAGTATGAAGGAGAAAAGGATTACACTGGAGAAGAGGACGAGAATAATGTAAGAACTAAAGCCAGGCCACACTCCCAACATAGATATATATACCCCTGCAGCACGATCTTCGATCTTCAGGCACTCCATCACTCCATCACTCCATCACTCCATCCCGCATGCCGGTACTGGCCGCCCAGTCAGATACAGACCCTCCGTTATCAGTGCGTCTTTTTTAGGCGAGTGTGTATCAAGGGCAATGACTCGCCGGAGAGCTTTCTTAGTCATAAATCATAATGCTGCCCATTCGGAGACGCCTACCATGCCCAGCCTCAAACGAGTAGGCTAGCAGCAACAGCATGACTATGATCGCTCCGAATGCCTGAGGAGACCTGTCGTTGCCAGTGCAAAGATCGTGCTAAGATGCTACATGGAGAAGGTGGCACCGGTGGTCGTGCTGAAAAGAGCGCTAGCGTGAATGTGAAGATAAGAACGCGCCACGTGCGGCAGGGTTCCTCGTCTCATCTCATCGCACTTTAGCCAGCTCGTTGCACAGTAAGGTATGCTGGGACATGGCCAAGACGGAGTAGTAAAGTGATAGATACAGGGTTGACCCATACGCCACGCCATCCATCTCAACCCTCCATCCTCTCGCTCCTCTGCTCAACAGATCCCCCAGATCTCCCCCCCTCTTCATCTCTTGTCCCTCCCCTGTCTCATCTCTTGTCCCTACCCCTGTCCCGCACCCTTCCCAAACAACCTCGACGACGCCAAACCGTTCGAACAAGCAGCATCATTGACCAAGATACAAGAATTGAAGCCACGGCACATATGCACAACGCAGGCATATCCTGCCTGACACTCCATGCTAGCCGTGCACATAGGGCCACAATTCGATCTATTGGGGTCGACTTGGTTGAGGCAGAAGGAATCGCCCTCGCTATCGGCTACACATCAGCAGCCGTCATCTCTATCTAGCACATCGCTGCAGGTGTGAGATGTTGCATATACTGTACTGGTCTCTCCACAACCTGGGGTCGGGGGTGGGCAGGTGATGGATGACTGTGCTGGTGCTGGTGCTGGTGCCGGTGACGACGGTGGACGACTGTGATAGATCTTCTGCTTCTTCAAGTCCTCAATAACTTCATCCCTTTTTGGTAATCTACCAATTCAGTATGTACATTACTTTTTGGTATAGACATTGCCATGTGAAGATCCCATCGAGCAAATACACCAGACACATCATGTCCTCGCACCAGGAACATGGCCCCGACTGTACCAGCACCCCTACTGACTCGCCGCCCAAGCAGCCACCCACGCGAGCGCACTACCCCAATTAATAGCCACCTCGTTAGTGCTGTACGAATTACAGTCATCCACATAGCACATCTGCCCAATACACCCCTGCAATACATCATCCGCGGGCGGATCCGCCGGCGATCCGTTGGCACCTCCACCCATCGCCCCCGTCGGCGCGCGTGGGACGAGGTAATCCTGCAGAATAAACTGCGTCAGTTCCCACGCATACAGGCGCGAATGCACATTCTGCGTGGCTTTTGTGCCGTAGCCGCGAATGTAGGACTGTGCGAGGGCGTTGCGGCCGAGGACGTAGTCGATTCCGGCGAGGGCGGCGGTGCGGAAGGTGGTGTTGCCAGTGAGGTCGTAGGCGGTGGCGACGACTTGGACGGAGTTGAGTTGGTTGGAGTTGGAGCCTGCGAGAGGGGATAGTGTGGTTAGTCATGGGCGCAAGATGTGGTGGTGGTGGAGGGTGGGGAAGAACGAACCCCATGGATATGAAGTGAGATAGCTACCAGTCGGCTGGCCAGCTTGGATCTCAATGTACGCGTCAGCACCATCGACAACAGCCTGGATGATAGCGCTGCGGTTCGGGTGACTGTTTGGAACTGTCGCGAGGTCCATGTACGCTAGAGCTGCCGTCGATGACCAGCCGAAGGCCCCCGGGGCAAAGATCGCAGAAGCATTGATCGCGCCCCAAGGGTTTGCAGCCATGTCGTCAAGGAATGCGGTCTCGTTCGTCGTGATGTACATTTCAGCTGCCGCCCAGAAGAACTCGTCTGTGACGTCGTTGTCGTTGTAGGCACCTCCACCGAGGTCCCAGTCGTTGCCAGAAGCGTAGATGACGGGAGCTGCGATGGCTGCAGCATATGCTACACGGGCTGCGGAAAGGCATTGCGTGGCAAAGGCAGCGTCGTAAGATTGCCAGAGACGAGCACTCTGTGCTGCAGTGGCGACCATGTTGAGAGTGCCAGCGGTGGACGGTCTGTGGAGCTCACGTCTTGTGGAATCGGTGTTGGGGAGTGTGGGAAGAGGTGTCCATTGGTTGTCGTGCATTTTGTGGTGGACAAGGCCGGACATGTCGATGTATGAGCCGTTGAACAGTTGAGGTGGGGAGTTCGCGGGGACCATCATCTTGAGCATAAAGGACATTTCCCATCGGGCCTCGTCGAGCCAGTCTGGGTAGCCTGTGTTGCGAATATCAGTCATGTTGGTATTGCTTCTGCTGAATGAACGCACCGTTTGATCGTTCAGGAATGCGTAGAGAGCCATCTCCAAGTGCATGCTCATAGTCGCCAGGCATGTTCACAGCACGCTCATATGCCTGCATCAGCTGCGCTGTGCTGACACCTCCGTTCACGACATATTTTCCCTGGTCTCCGGCATCATACCAGCCTTGAGTGACATCAAGAGTGTAGTTGCAAGTCCACGGCTCGTAATCAGTGATGTTACCTTCCCACGCATATTGACATGGGGTGACCGCATCGCCAGTGTTGGGATAGACTTGAATATGGCCGGCAGGACGAGCGAATTGAGTGCCGACAATATCGGCGTCGATCGCGATACCACTTCGTTGTTGATAGAAGAACTGCATCGAGTCTGCGCGGAGGCTCTGGTACAAGCTTGTGGAAATGGCAAACTGGTAACTTTCGCCACTGCCAGCCACGATCCTGTATCCAGCACCCTCGACATTATAGCTAGAGAAATCGATGGTGTGGACATTGAGGCCACTTGAAGTGTCGTTTCCAAATGGCACAGTCATTCCACTGTCGACGACATCACCAAAGAAAGTGATGAGAGTCCATGGAACAGGGCTGGTGGCATTTGAGACCAAGGTCGCCTGCTTCGGCCCGTTTGGCAGGTAGCCCAGCTGGTTGACCTTGACTGGAGCACCAGTGTCTTGTTCGTAGGGGAAGCGGTTGATTCTGTGGAGGCTGATATCCCGGATACAAATGTCGGTGGTTTCATCTACGAGACCGAGGAAGATTGTCAATGTGGTGTTGTCCCCTTGGTTCGCTGGCGAATATGGGAAAGTGAAGGAATGCGATGATGTGGTGAGCAAAGCTTGAGTGGTGTTGAGATTGGGTCTGACAGGTGCACCGCCGGCAGATGTATCGGATCCTTGTGTGTTCAGCCACAGGTTTGTTGCACGGGAGGCGTATGCAGTGAAGTTCTGGTTCAAACATCAGCATGCTTGTGCTCATCACGAAAGGGAGCATAACATGAGGATTGAAAGATCGAGGAGATTGTGGCGAATTCCCCTCTCATGAACGTGCCATGGAGTGGAAATGCCAGAGTACACTTACCAAAAAATAAACATCATTCTTGATCTCAGTAAAGTTATTCACAGTCTGAATAAAGCTAGCATTGGCCGACCCATTGCCAGGGACAGTCACGCAAAGGAAGCCATTCTCAATAGCACTAGCACCTGAAGGCTGGATGATCCAATCATTGGTCCCGTTTGTGAAAGCTCCATTCACAACAAGATTGGGAGTTTGTGTCTTGTTGCCTGTGTTGACTGGCTGCTGGGCACTGGTCAGACCTAGGAAGGCGAAGCTTGCGAGTGTGCTTGGCCGCATCTTGATACACTACTGCTGCACGATTGAGGAAGGAAAGAGAGTCACAGGTGTTGAAGGAAAGAAAGACTTCTGCATGGGACAAGAGGACAAATATACAAGCCTGAAACAATCCTTCGCACGATCGGTATCACATCTTCAGAACTGGCCGAGCCGATAGAGCAAGGGCAAAAAAGTTCATCAGACCCGTCATCATCACCGCCCATGCCTGAAACAGTAGTCACACCCACGATGACGGATGGAGAGTAAGCGTGGTGAGGTAAGAGGATGCTTGAATGTGCTCGATCTGCAGGTATAGGGTTGTTTTCGTGCATGAACTCCAAGAGAGGGCACCAATGAGTGTCACTCGGCAGCGTGATACTTGCGGAGTGGCTGCCTCCGCGTACATGGAAGTCTTTGTTCGTGCTTAGCAAGTGAGGGGTCGCAGGATGTCAAGATGGAGAAAGTGGAGTCGTCAACTTTTAGCCGCGGTGCAAGCAAGGCACGAAGACACGGCAGAGTATGAGATTAAGACACTACAGTAAGACGAGGGCGAGAGACCGACAGATGCGTAATGCGTGATACGTGATGCCGTGACCGAAAGAGGACTGTATTAGCCTATATCATATTGTACATGTATTACTATACAACGCTATGCTATGTCATGCTATGCTCAAAACATCAAGGGGTTATCTTTCGCTGCACATTAGCGCACCCAGGATCTATGCAGGAATAGCAGCCAACGCAACATCCACTGTTTTTAACAACTGCTCCGTATCCTCCAGACCTATGCTGAATCGAATCAACGCCTTCTCAACCCCATATTTCGCCGCCCAGTCCAGCTCCGTGAAATGCGCCAGCAAAGTGTACGGGCTTGCCAGTGTGAAGTTTGTTCCAAGACTTGGTCCTTTCTCTGTGTCCAGATTGTCGTAAAAGGCAATCACATCTTCGTCTGTGTAGAATGTTGCCGAGAGAAGACCGCCATAGCCACCATTCGGTGTCCTGCAGTCATCGTAGAAACAGCGGGATGGCACGACTTTCGGATAGTATACGTCTTTGACTATGAGGTTGTCAGCTAGATGTTAGGCCGCGGGAATCATGAAACTGCTTACTTCGAGGATGAGCCTGCAATCGCTCGCAAAGTGCTTCGGCGTTCTTGTTTATCCTCTCAATCCTGCCGACATAGTCCCTGCTGTTGCGTTCCAGAAAGATGGCATCCTCTGGCCAGACTCGGTCCTCGAACTCTCTCTGCCACGTCTTCTTCAATGTCTCATAATATCTGCCGTCTGGGTTGAGAATCGCGCTGCCGCCCATGACGTTGCTGTCGCCACTGAATACCTTGGTCAAGCTGCTGACCACAACATCTGCATATGGCAGTACAGACACGTTCAGGAAATTGCCGACTGTTTCGTCTACAACCACTGCGAAGTCGTAGTCGTCTGCCAGTTTCTTGATCCGCTTGAGGTCTGGTGATCGCAGTAGCGGGTTGCCAGGAAACTCACAGAACAGCCCCAAGAACCGCTCACCACCTTCACAGCGTCGCTCAAGGTCGTCCAAATCATCTGCGTCTCCTTCGCCGTAGAACTTTGCCCCAGGTCCGAACTTTTCAAGGACTTTGAGCGTATCTATATATGGGAATCCATAACATATCGCTTGTTTTGGTCCTCGGGCCAAGAGTAGACTGCGGTGCGTATTGTATATGGCGTTCATACCGCATGGGTAAACATAGACATCGTCGATGGAGAACCCTGCTACTTCCCGGGTTCGGCTGAGGTCTGGAGATAGTGATAACGCGTTGTGAAGTTCGGTATCCGTTGTCAGAGAACCTGCTATCCGCCTTCGTACAGCTAGCTTGGCTTGATCTGCATGCTCCAAGTTGAGATTTCGCCCAAATCTTTCCTCCAGGAAACGTGCTCTGTCTACGTCGGTGAGTCCATCCACGGGGCTTGCATCTCCTCGACCATCTGATGTTGCGCTATCCAATGACCTAACAGCCTTTCGATATCTCTTGGGTCCTTTCGCTTGCCGTAGAAACTCGTCCGCAACAGAACGTTCGACAAGCGCCCCTTGCTCATACTCTTGTCTGCAGTATTCTGCTCTTCTACTTTGGACCCCTTCACCAGTGTGTTGCCAAAATTGTTTCGCGAACGGAAAGCAATGGCTCGGATATAGTAATATCGTGAATGCAGTCCAGGCAGATATCGGCGTTTCGGGCAATCTTGGGTTGTGAATGAAGTCTAGGACGTAGATGCGCGACTTGTCCTCGTGGTCGACACGATGCTGGACAAAAGATAATGCTCGGCGCGCCGCATTTGCAGAGGCAAAGAGCATACCTCGATCGTCAGGAAGTCCATGATTCTTGGCGAGTAGCTCGGCGAACGAGGATATGATGGGGTGTATGAAGAACCTGGCAAGTATATCTTGTTAGTGAAGATCCAGCATATCCGTGACTACTAGATAGCAGCTTTTACCTCGGGTAGCCGCATATCATCTTGTCCACCACCCAGTCTCGCCCTTCCTCATATGCGACATTGGCGGACCAAGTCGGAAGCGAGACGCTGACTGCCTATAGCCATAGTCAGTAAAGATATTGGACGAAGTCGCAAGAGTCGTGGCGCACGTGTGGGGTATCTGCAGGTATGGTCTGTCCCAATCTTGATGCTTGCTCCGGCAGCATGCCATGGAGGTCTACTATGGGGGAGGCGACTGCGGCTGTCATGATGTTGTTGACAAGGACGAGGACGAGTGGACGAAATTGTATCAAAGGTAGAAGCGTGAGTGACAGTGAGTCTTTCGGCCGCTCGCCGCAATCGCAATCGCATCTTTCCAATGATTTACCCTCGTCCATGGTTCAGAGACCGGAGTTAACAGCGGATGTAAGTTGCGTATATCAAAAAGATCTGAAACGCCAAGCCATGTGAGAACAGTTCAAACACAGTATCATGGCAGAACGAGCCTCGAAGCGGCGGCGAGTGTCGCCTCCAGACAAAGACGATACGCCAGAAATAACGACAGCACAGCAGACAGTGTCGGAGGAAAGTGCAGATTCTGGTGATGAGCAGGAAAGTGGAAATGAGACTGATGGAGGGGAGGATGTGTTCGGGGACGAAGAAGAAGTAGGCGATGAGGAGGAGGATGTCGATGATCAAAGTAACGAAGACGGTGAAGATGACGAAGACGAAAACGATGAATACGCACCTGACGTCGATCTGGCTGATGATGCTGTCGCCCAGCCCGACAGCAAGAGGCAGCCGCCCGTAGCAGCACAACCAGATCGCAAACCTATCAGAGTAGTCTCTAACATCGGCGCAACTTCATTTAAGCTACGAGTAGAAGAAATGCTTCAGTCTCTACGACCAAGCTACGGAGTCAAGGAAGCTCCGGCAGAAGAAATGCTACGAAAGCTCAAGACCATTATTGAGAGTATCCCTGATCAAGATCCTATTCCAGTACAACAGGCGGAGAAAGCCATGTTGAAGCGCAAGATTGCGATACCATTCTCAGTATCTCGGCCGCCAGTTGCAGCACAATACAAGTTCGGATTTGCCAAGCCAGCGAGTGTCAATGTAACTGGAAGCTATGCACTCAAGACATGTACACGTACAAATGGAAGACTCACTATGGATCTCGTCGTGACTATGCCGACATCCATGTTCACGGAGAAAGACTACCTAGACCACCGATATTTTCACAAAAGAGCTTATTATCTAGCATGTATTGCTGCTAGCCTGGCCGCAGCCAAGGATTTGCCGGTCGACATCAGATTCACGTTCCAGTCAGGAAACAGCTTGCTGCCCATTCTAATCCTCAGTCCAAAACCAGATACAGATTTGGCCAAAGCAGAATGCGACTTCCACATCATGCTTGCCATACAAGAAGGATTCTTTCCCGCTGCGAGGACGGCTCCTGGCATGTGCTGTGTGAGGTCAAGTGTAACGGGTACTGAAGTCGATGACAAGAAAGCTGCCAAAGCTACACCCTTTTACAATTCATCGCTCAGCGTAGACTGCTCCATAACATCTAACCTGAAGCTCCTTCATGGTGCTGGGGTCAAATGTGCTGGTTATAGAGACGCATGTCTACTCGGCAGAGTATGGATGACGCAGCGTGGCCTTTCCGGGAAGCTCGGTCAAGGTGGATTTGGTCATTTTGAGTGGTCTGCTCTTATTGCGCTTCTGCTGCAAGGAGGACTGCCGAAAGGCAAGCCCGCTTTGCTATCCACGTACGATGGCTTTCAGCTATTTCGTGGTACACTGGTCTTTCTCGCCAATAAGGATCTGCTCAAACAGCCTGTGATCATTGGTTCAGATGCAGCAACATCGTATAAGGTTACAGGTCTTCCGGTATTCTTTGATGCTGCGCGAGGAGTGAACATTCTATATAAGATGACGAGTTCATCTGCCAAATCTCTACAGAGACATGCTCAAACGACCATCAAGATGCTTAGTGGCACAAGTGACGGTCAATTTGAGTCAACATTTGTGACAAAGGTGTCAGAATCGCTTATGCAGTACGACATTGTTGGCAATGTAACGCTAGATGACAACAATGCCACAGCAGCCAAGCAGAAGCATCGATACGACCATCCGAGTGGCATACAGGTCGTGCATGATGTACTAGCTCAGGGTCTAGGCAATCGCACAACTATGATCAGTCTCAGTAGTGATGACGAGTCATCATGGTCCGTCAGCGCAGCACAACCACGTCGGACGTCAACCCCGGTCACCGTCGGCTTGTTACTCGACTCAAACAACGCTTCTCGAAATGTAGAAAAAGGTCCGACGGCTGAAGAGCCTGAGGCAGCAGCAGTATTCCGAGACTTTTGGGGCGAGAAAGCCGAGTTGCGTCGCTTCAAGGATGGTTCAATCACCGAGAGCGTGGTCTGGAAGACATCGGATCCGTCGACAATGACGAAAGAGATCGTGTCTTATATCTTGCAAAGACATCTCAAAAGTACCTGCACATTCGCGGAAACAAATTTCAATGTCCAAAATCTGCAAGATCTCTCCAGTACTGCTGCATTTGATCAACTCATCACAGCTTATCGGACGCTTGAAAACAATATCCGCGCTCTCGATGGCCTGCCATTATCAATTCGACAATTTCAAGCAGCAGATCCTCTACTTCGAAACAGCTCAATCACCACACCCTTCTCGCAAGAATACTCCCGCGAAAACCCAGCCTCTGTCGTCATCCAGTTCGAAGGTTCCGGCCGCTGGCCCGACGACCTCCAAGCCATTCAAATGACCAAAATAGCCTTCCTCCTCCGCCTTGGCTTCCTCCTTAGCACCGCCCACCCCAACATCGTCACCAAGCTCGGCCTGGAAAACACCTCCGGCAGCATCCGCAACCGCCCTTTCCTCGACGTAATCTACCCTACCACTGCAGCCTTCCGCCTCCGCATCCACCACGAGCGCGAACATACCCTCATCGAGCGCCGCCTCGCCGATAAAACGTCCGTCATCACATCCAGAGAGCGCGAAGAAGCGGCCGCAGCTCTCTCCCTCTACAAGCGCGACTTCATTCGCTCACCGCTACACACTCAAGCTATCCAAACCCTTTGCACGCGCCACCCAGCTCTGTCCGGGGCTCTTCGCCTCACGAAAACCTGGTTCGCTGCACACCTCCTAACGCCACACTTCCCTCCCGTCCTCATCGAAATCATCGCTACCCGCCCCTTCCTCCATCCATACCCCTGGACCGTTCCCTCAACCCCAGCCACCGCCTTCCTCCGCACCCTCCTCTTTATGTCCACCTGGGACTGGCGCACCACCCCTCTCATCCTCGACTTCAGCGCTGGCGACATGCGCGCCCCCGACATCGCGGCTATGCAGACACGCTTTGAGGCATGGCGGAGCCTGGATCCAGCTATGAATCGCGTCGTCCTGTTCGTGGCGACGAATTACGCAACCGAGGGCACGACGTGGACGGAGTTCAGCCCGAGTAAAGTCGTTGCAGCAAGGATGACGGGGCTTGCAAAAGCTGCCATGAAGCTCGTGCAGGCGCAGGGCGTGCAGCTGGATGCGGCGTCGTTGTTCAAAAGCCCGCTGGGCGACTACGACTTCGTGATACACATTGCGTCCAAATTCTTACGAGGAGCTGCTGTTGGCAAGAACAAGAAATCGGCGGGCAGCAAGTACAAGAATCTGCAAGTTGCGGCTGCAGGGCTAGGTGCGGATCCGGAGTTGACGGGTTTTGATCCGGTCAGGTTGTATGTGGAGGAGCTACGGAGGGTGTTTGGAGATAGTGTTGTTTGGTTTGCGGATGAGGAGAGCGCGGGCGTTGTCGCTGGACTGTGGGCTCCACATACGGCGAGGAGGAAGTGGAAGGTTGGGTTGGGTTACTCGAGTACGCCGGTTGGCAAGGCGAGAGCACGTGAGGAGGCGGAGGACGATGGCGGTAGTGGCGGTGGGAGTGTGGAGGTGGAGATCAACAAGGATGGGATGCTGAGCGAGATGGCACGGCTGGGTGGAGATCTTGTGGCAAAGATCGAGAGGAATAGGTAGTATGGGCGCTGACGTGGTGAGAGCTCGGGATCAAGAGCCTATAAACACAACCGCTTGCTGTCGTGTAGGGAATATCAGCTAACATCGGCGCGTGTTGCCAAAATACATGAATGCTCATCCTGCCAACATCTCTCCTTTGTCAGCACATTCATGATCAAACATTCCACATATCATCACCATTACAACCGCTCACAATGCCCTTATCAAAAGTCCTCGGAAGCAAGCAAGTCCACATCGCGTACACAGCTCGTCAAGCCATCCGCACCATCATCCTGCATGCCGACAACTTCAAGCTCGCCCTCATCTTCGTCCAAAAAGGCCAGTACTACAAGCTCCCCGGCGGCGGTATCGAGCTCGACGAGCATCACGGCCTTGCTGCAGAGCGTGAAGCTCTCGAGGAGACGGGCTGCAAAGTGAAGATTGAAGGAGCTTGTCTTGCGACGTCCGATTTGTTTCGAGCTTTTCAACTTCTCGATCATGATGACTGACGGTTTGGATGTAGAAGAATGGCGCAATGATCTTCATCAGCACTCCCACTGCTATGTAGCGAAGCTGCAGGAGGATACTGGACGTCCGGAACTCACCGAGCAGAGCTGGTTGAGGGACTGGCGCACGAGTGGCTAAGCGTGCGGGAGGCTATTACAGCGCTCAGGAACTCCAAGCCCACATCGGAGCTTGGCAACTTCTTTACAAAGCGCGACTTGTTTTTCGTGGAGAGCTTCGCCAAGCTCGAAGGTGAGCCGACCGATCTGGCGACATGACCTGGTCTCTGCTGTTACAAATTCTTCAATTTCACGACCACATATCACTATCGCTCCCTCCATGCCCGACTGGTAATCGCGTAGTTGACTTTCACAGTCTACCATGATACAATGGCGCGACTGCTAGCCAGTCAGGTCTACTTGCATGCACATAAGCCTGCCCCATCTGGCTGAGCAGGAACGCCCTCATAACCATCACGATGTCAAACTCGCCGCGCCTCTTCGGCCAGGCACCACCGATGCCTTGATAAGCTCATTCATCTGTCGGGTCACTCACTTCGTCTAGTGATATGCCACGATCGCTACAAACTTGGCGGCTCGCAGCTAGGTTCCGAGATCATTTTCAATGCGCCAATTCGATGAAGTTCCTCTTCACATTCTGTTCACACCTCCACGTCGGACATTGGACGCCTCCAGCTCTAACGAATGTAAGAACGATTTTCTGAAAAGGCACATGAAACCGTTCTGGAGCCCCTTGTGACGAGTGTCGGAATCCTCTGCTTCTCTGTACATGCTGCAAAAGAAGATCTGGGGTACCGTAAGAGTCGACTGTGCTTCTCACTAGACTTGCTTGTACAGGGGAGGTAGAGCACGGGGAGGGGG
>Ga0058698_10001004_pt1 | contig 13576 bp, 15 predicted proteins | sample AgamicAsSfe_FD_67288 | JGI IMG/M metagenome (GOLD analysis project Ga0058698, IMG submission 67288) | Agave microbial communities from Guanajuato, Mexico - As.Sf.e | ecosystem: Host-associated > Plants > Phyllosphere > Phylloplane/Leaf | place: Guanajuato, Mexico | collected 2012-05-30
GCTTCAACCCCTCCCCCAGCTCCAAGTCCAACCCCAGCAACCCCATCACTGCCACCATCACCAAGACGCAGTTCATCACTCTGCAGCCGAAGACCTTCACTATCAACGACCCTCTGCCAACAGGCTTCCCTGGCAAAGGTGGCTCTGAATTGCCCAAGACGATCACGATCAAAGGTCCTGCCCAGACGACCATTACTGTAAATGCACCTGGTTCATTGTCAACGGGTGGACCGTTCCCGTCGGGCGGGTTCAACCATACTGTCACGTTGCCGGCGGTCACGATTGAGCCGAAGCCGATTACGTGAGTCTTGCTTTCTGCTGTGTGGCGAGGATCAGGTGGCTGACAGTTCTTTGTAGATTCACACTCGAGCCGATCACCATCACCCGCATCTTGACTGAGATCACGACGACTGAGGTTGGCGCCACAGCTACGGAGACTGTCACTGTGACGGCCGGTGCGAAGCAGGCCGGGCCTAAGAGCCTAGGTGGTCACTTCTAAACGCAGAGGTGAAATGGAAAGAGGATGGGGTGGATGAGCGAATGCATATGGCGGATGAGTTTCCGCGTATTGAGGTGATCATATTTGATACAGAACAGTATAGAGGTTGGGGGCAGGTCCCTCAACTTCGGTTTGCTGTCGACGATGTTAGACTTTACAATGTCTTCGATGTAGATTTACTAGACTTCCTTAATAATGATACCTTCTTGTTTATCCCTTCCAAAATGACCTTCTCGACGACCATTCGCGAAGAGTCTTGTTGAATGTTTAACATTTTTTACAAATCGTGCTATTCCCATCAATCTCCACTGGATACATCACATACGACAGTGAGACAAGAATTTGGAAGTCCTTAGGGGAAGTGCCACGAAAGACCCTTGTTTATATTCATACTTTATTGGAGCTACGGTCAGGCCACGTCTTGGAACTAGCAAGCACCACATACCACCCACCACGGTCCTTGCTCCAGCAAAGTAATCGCCACACCGCATAACAAACATGGATAGAGCAAACATAGCAACCCGGGCTCGTGCAGACATCGAGGCAGAACACCAAGTAGGCTGACTCACAACCACTTCCACAAGAAGTCCTCGGCACTCTTGGCCCTGAATGTCTCAATGACCTTGATCCACTTCTTCTTCAATTTGGGTGAGGGGAACTTCATACTCTTCTTCTCACGACCCATCCACACATCGGCGTCCATTAACAAGCTGTCCACAAGACAAAGACAGGTGATTGGGTTCGCACCATCCTCTCCAGACTCCCCTCCGTCAGCCTTCTTGTGCTTGCCAGACTTGTTCACGGCTGCGAAAGCATCGGCGCACGCAACCCAGAGGGCACCATAGTTGAGACGTATGACTGGAAGCAGGCCAGTGCCGCGAAGACGTTCTTTGGTGATTGTACGCAGACGAGAAGTGTTCCTGTGACATGGACAATCCGGTCTGGTGATCTTCAGGCGGATGCGCGGCGAGGTACCCTTCAGAATGTCGGAATCGCGTTTGCAGTCGCAGCAATCGCAAGACGGACTGTTGGGATTGCTGTGACCATCCACCATCGTACTGGAGCCGGTATCGTCCATTTCAACCGAAGCGAGGTGCGCTGCGATGTCGACATAAGGAACGTGTTCTCCATGCCATTCTTGTGCCAGGACTTTCTTCAGGTATAGCAATGGATGGTCCTTCAAGCCATGAGATTGGACCCAGTTTGTCATGTTCTCGATGTCCTTGTCAGTGCAGTGCACTTGGTTCTTCTGCCCAAGGACTTTGGCCCAGTACCAATCCACTGTATGTGCGCCACTCAACATGGTATTGGCAAGAACACTCTGGTCGACACTGTCCTCGAAGCGCTTGAAATTTACCTCTCGATGATCGGCGTCGCCCTGATTGTCGACGTCTTTGACCTTCATCGCCCATGCACTGTTCGAACCAAGATCGTGACCTCGTAGACCCGTAGGCTCACTATACTGAGGCACTCCTCCTCGATGACGGACAAATGGAGAGGAGAAGTTCCACTTGGGTCGCTGTCCTAAGAAGATAATGTCCAAGAAGATATCGCAAAGCTCATCAAGCAAGGGAATAGCCTTGATGTCGTCCATAGCACACAGGGCGTTATAAACGTGGAGGATGCTTGCGATGTAGTGCCTGTGATTGCTGAGATCCTTGCCAACGTCGCGCGAAATATCATAAATTGAAAGCATGATATCACCAGCAATAGTAGGGTTCTGAAAGTAGAGTCCAAATTGAGGTGAACGGATCATGTCATTGAGCTCGTCAGAAAACATCGCGGTTTTGCCAGCCAGTGCGCCTGAGCAACACTTTTGCAGATGATCGTGTTTGGAGACCACCTTCATTGTATCAGCAACCTCTTGGGCAAATTTGAGCAGTCGTAGACGTGGATTTATTGTTGGGACACTTGTGACGGGCTGAGTTGTGCCGTCTCTGACAATGGAGGGTATACTTCCCTCACCTGAAGCAGGACTTGGGTAAAGGTAGCTGCGATGAATCTCCAGAAGGAAGCGCAGGTAGAAGGCTACCTTGACTTTGTCCGGGTGACGATTTGCTGGATCAAGCTCATCTTTCACCATACGCATATTTACGGAAGTGTTGTAGTCAAATGGTAGCTCCTCCGTCTCGTGATACTTCATGCATTGCAACAAGAGCTTCATTGCACGTCCGTCCTTCTCTCGATCTTGGGTAGGACTGATCTTGTCCAATGCCGCACGAAACACCGGCATCGATTGAGGACAGCTTGGGTTCTTCATGTAGACGTCGACCACGTAGAGCGCGAGATGGATCCCGTCACCATGGGCACAAGATGTGTTTCGAGGCATGTCATCTTCAGTCCATCCAGGAGGAAGGCGAGAAAGTCTTAGGTTTCTTATGCACATCTTGAAGGTCTTGAGATTCTGTGCCCAGTAGCAATGGCTGAGAACATTGATATACTCGAGCGCCCAGGACCACGCTAATTGTGACACAGCTGCGGCGGTAGTGACCGGGATGATGCCTTGTGTAGCCTCGGACCATGTTGATTTGACGACACAGAGTATGCCATCAAGATTGATCAAAGCTTGGAACACTTCGACATATGCCATAACCATATCCTCCATAAGGAAGTCGAAATCAAGAACCATGCTCTCGGTTTTGCTAGGTATGCTTGGCTGTTTGACTTTTGGCTGTACATCTGCTCGAGCATGCTGGGTGGGCGTCTCTGGATCGTTATCAGAGTCGGAGGCGCCGTAGAGATGCTCATATCGGTTGAGGAGAGGTTCGGGACTCGAGCTCGCTGAGTCTGAAATGTTGATGTGTTTCTTCTTGGGACGAGCTGCTGATAGGCTTCCAGCAATCCGCAGGCTGTCGTAGATTGTCTGCAGTACTTCATTGAACACTTCATGGCGCTTGTTGGCTTCCTCGTCAGCTAGCCCTTCTTGTCCTCGAAACCATTTGTTGAGATGGTTGCGGAGTGCCAGTGTCTCGGCAAACGCTGAAGCAATCTCGCGAGACGCGACGATACCCTTGAGTCCGATATTCTCAGCAAGACGCAAGAGACCTCTGCAGGTTGTTGTTGTTCTGTCTTCTTCACACACTGCGCCATTGTCTTGCAGCCACTTGATGACAATTCGAGTTGTTCTTTTGTAGTCATCGTAAGTACCTAGAGAACTCGTTAGTCCATTACCGTGAATATCATCCAATTCGACTGACCACTCATGCCATGCGGCAGACATGCGCCACCTGTGGTGAGCATCGTGTGTTTTGCGAAGAAGTTGTAGTTGAGATGGCACAGATAAACAAACAGGAATGACAAGGCTTGTTCAGGGGAAGTGTGACAAGTGAAAGCAGTTGTCTTTACAACCTTGAGGTGTAATGTGACGTGACAAGTGAGTCACTGGGAGGCTCACACCAGCGAGGAACAGGCTTCGTGCGACATTGAGAATGCAAGCAGGTGGAAGGTGGAAAAGTGTGAAAATGGTGATGATATAAAACAAATTGCAAACGCGGACGTCGGCACGTCGGGACGTGACGGGCTGTTTGAGACTGCCGGGTTGGGCAATGACAACGCCGGCCAAGGGTTTCAGAATCTGAAACAGGCAACAACAGTGTCGCAACTGCCCGATGTGATGAAACATCTCTCTACAATCAGTCGACCACATCAGCGGACTCAATCCTAGATTAGCATGCTCATAGGCAGCACTCCAGACCCGACAGTATGGGTAGCTGAATAGACCGCAGCATTCCGCAAACGCAACACCAGGGATCATGCACACATGGCTCAGCCAGCTTCGGCTACCAATATCAGCTCCACACTTGCAATGACGGACATGATTTGATACCAGAAAACCGAGATATTGTCAAGCGACCTTCATCGAATAGTGGTTTACAGTTCGGAAGGAGCTGCATGATGCTGCCTGACCTCGTCTGAAAGATTCGCCACCTCCACATCTTTCCACGTGTCAATCCTTTATCTCAGACGAGCTGTCTCTCGCATATCAACAACAGCAGCATATCACCGTCATAGTAATCATGGCGTCCAAGAAAAAGGTTCTCCTGAAGGTCATCATACTCGGCGACAGTGGTGTCGGGAAAACGAGTTTGATGAACCAATATGTACGCCTGCAGCCGACTGTTCATGCTCCGGATGCGAATGTACTAACATCGCTTTCCTGCGCATTAGGTCAACAAGAAGTTCAGTGCGAGTTACAAAGCAACAATCGGGGTATGCGCGCCCATGAAATCCACGCTGCGGATCACAGCACGATCCTGACAACCCTTTGACAGGCCGACTTCCTTACGAAAGAGATCCTCGTGGATGATAGACTTGTGACTATGCAACTCTGGGACACCGCAGGACAAGAAAGATTTCAATCATTAGGTGTTGCATTCTACCGGGGCGCAGACTGCTGCGTGTTATGCTTCGATGTCACGAACAGCAAGAGTTTCGATACACTGGATAGCTGGAGAGACGAGTTCCTGATACAAGCGAGTCCTATGGACCCGGAGAACTTTCCCTTTGTACGCTTGTGGTAGCTTAATCACATAAAAGAGCCAGTCTAATACGATGCAGGTCGTGCTGGGTAACAAGATCGATGTGGAAGAGAGCAAGCGGATGGTCAGTATCCAACATTCGCGAAGTTCACAGCCCCTCTGACACCGAGAACAGGTATCTTCGAAACGCGCGCAAACGTTCTGCAACTCAAAGGGTGGTATCCCATACTTTGAGACGAGTGCCAAAGAGGCGGTCAACGTCGAGCAGGCATTTGAAGGTATGTCGTGGAGGATCCCCACCGAGCGTCAACCTCGTCCTTACATTGTTCATAGTGATCGCAAGGCAAGCCCTAGCGCAAGAGGATAACACAGACTTCGGCAACGACTTCCCTGATACCATCCCGATCAACTACGAGGGTGAGCGTGATGGATGTGCTTGTTAGTGAACAAGCGATGATGGTGTGGACGAGATATGAGCAGGGAGCAGGTTGGGCTTGGAGGTATGATTGTACGCAGGCATGGCAGCAAGACTTGAGGGCGTTTCAGGAGTTGTAGCACCGTACTAGAGCATGATGCTGCCGTACATACACGGAGCGGGATGACAGACAGGCTGTCATCAGCAGTATATATCAACCAATATTGATTCTTCAACATTCTCACAACTCCCTCGCTGTCGGGCGCCTACCACATTGTGCATATCCAAGGACCAGAAAAATGCCTCACAATCGCTCTGCTGTTTTGCTCATTGAGCCATTTAATGGTCGTCCGAAGTTTGGTTCGCCCGGGGTGAACTTCAGATTAGGTGAAAGTAGAGCATTAGCACGTTTAAGACTAGCACCTCATTCAATTATGCTTCGTCTCAATCCTTCCCGTCTTCTCTTCTCTCGCGATCATTCGACGTGCACGAGCTACAGCAGGTAGTTGAGGCGCTTTTGTCTTGTGTGAGCTTGTGATTGTCGTCTCACTCGATCTTGGCCTACGTCTTGACGTTCTTATCTGAACTATCAGCGCATCGACGACTGAGTCCGTCTGGTGATGAGCAACTCTTCTGAACATGAGCAGCCTGCACCGAAGCAGACGCTAGCTGTTCCGACAGTCTCAAGATCATACTCGCAGCAATCGACGCGGTCCGAAACGACACTAAACCCGCCGCATATCAAGAATGAAAAGAGTAGGAAGATTGCCTTGAGAAGGCGCATCATTGGTCTTGTCCTTCTCGCAGGGGTTGTCATACTATGGACAGCTAGCGGGTTCCTGCAGAGTGTATGTTATCGGACGAAGCTGTTCAGTACAAAAAGAAACACTTGCTGACACTAGCATTCCAGTCCATCTACGCTGACAGTACCTACTCCCACCCTTACTTTGTCACCTACTTCGACACTAGCTGCTTCATCATCCCCTTTCTGCCCTATGCTCTGAAACAGCTCGCGCCAGCAAGAACAAAGTCATGGCTTGAAAAACACATGGCCAGCAAGACCTCCAAAGTCGGCTACACACCATTGAAAACCTCTCACGCACACGAATCTCAACATCTCGACCAATGGGACGCCACCACGCCCATCCTCCGCACCTCTCAAGATGGCAGCCAAGATACCCTCGCCTCAAACCCCAGACACCTCGACGGAACAATCAGTCCTATCTACAACTCCACCTCCGATGTCGAAAGCATCACCGACCTCACCTTGAGCCCTACCCCATCGCTCATTCCATCCGCTGCACTTCTACCTCTGACAATGCGCCAGACATTCTATCTTTCCCTCCGCTTCGCCCTCCTCTGGTTTGCTGCAAATTACATGAACTCCGCCTGCCTCCACTTCACAACCGTTGCCTCCGTCACAATCCTCTCCAGCACCTCCTCTATCTTTACCCTGATCTTCGGCGCCCTCGTCGGCGTCGAAGCCTTCACCTGGCGCAAAGCTCTCGGCGTAGCTGCCTGTCTGACCGGCGTCATTCTCACCTCTGGTGTCGACGTCTCCTCCAGCACCGGCAACGACGATAATAGCCGGGGTTCCTTTCCCTCGAAGACTCGCCGCGAACTTGCGATTGGAGACGCACTCGCCCTCGCAGCTGCTATGTTGTATGGCCTCTACAGCGTCGCCCTCGTGAAAACAGTCGGCGACGAAAGCCGCGTCAAAATGCCCGTCTTCTTCGGCTTCCTCGGCATCATCAACGTCGCCATTCTGTGGCCCGGGTTCTTCCTCCTCGACTTCCTCGGCGTGGAAGAGTTCAGCCTCCCGCCGAATGCACACATCTGGGGTATTATCGTCGTCAACGCACTGAGCAGTCTGATCAGCGATGTTTGCTGGGCGTATGCGATGCTGTATACGAGTCCGCTTGTGGTGACTGTGGGGCTGAGTTTGACGATTCCACTGAGCTTGGTGGGACAGATGGTGCTGAATGAGGAATTTGCTAGTCCGCTATATTGGGGTGGCGCGGCGATTGTGGTGGTCAGCTTCATCTTTGTGAACAACGAGCATGCAAGTAAGACGGTGCAAGAAGTGGAAGGAGAGAGCGAGGAATATGGAGAGCGATAACATTCGTGGCCGAGCGGGTGCTCGGTGGAGTCAATGTGGATGGATAATGATTGAGACATGGGCGAACCTGGCCTTAGGTACAGTTGGCGGACAAGAGTCTAGAAAGCCCGCGGGAGAGTGCCGTAGCCATTCCAGTCAGACACAAGTGTTGCGACTACAAATTCTGAAACAGAACCATCACAGCCGACTAAGGTATCTCCTGAAAGCCTACGTTCTGCTTATGCTCTAGTAACTTTGGGCAGGACTGCTAGCGTCCTGCTACTCTTCCCGTCCATTCTGCGATTATATCGCGCTTTGGAGACCATTACCTTGTGTGTTGTGGTCCAAGTATGTCAGTACCTTACCAACTCATGATCTTCTGGCTCTTGTCTTTGGCGCTTGTTTCTTTGGCGCTTGTCAATGATTAATAATGCTCGATGATGATGCGCATGGCATTTTCTAATCACATTCTCCATTGTCCAATCATATACCCCCGCAGCTTCGCTTCCGGATGTCACCCCGTCTTAGCTCGTTTCGTCTCAACTTCCGCAGTTACCGATGTTGGTCCTTCCTCAAGCTAGAGCTCCCTGCCACGTCCGACCTCAGCTCGTCTTTTCCTCGCTTGCACCGACATTCAGTCAGTTTGTTATTCGTTAGCGCAAGTCCGCAGACAACTCGACCTTGGCAGGATAGAATACCATCAAGATGAGCAAGCAGACAGCTGCTGAAGCTAGGGAGGAGGACCTGGCACTTCGTAACCTCGTCTTGCAGGTAATGACAGCCCCGTTCCTCGGAATCAGTCATCATAAAACATCAGCTAATGTGAGATTCCAGCCCGGAGATGAATGGAAACTCGAGCAAGGAATGCGCGGAGACCTGCTACCCATACTGGACCAAACCGCGGACCTGGGCAAGATGTACCACGTCGACGGCACTCCCGGTGTCAAAGGGTCCAATGAAGACGCGGATCATCCATTAGCACCACATCCGGATACCACGGACATCGATAACGAGGAAGCCTTCAAGGAAGAACGTGAAGGGTGGAGAGGTTACGTCGAGTGGGAAGACTACCCCGAGAAGAAGAAGCTGGCCGCGAGAATCATGCGATCTCACAAGTTCCCACCACCACCAGACTATCAACTCGGGCCTCTTCCTGATACGGTATGCTCAAGACTCTCTACATGGCACAGCATAAAATCGTATTGATCAATCGCATGTAGAATCCCGTCCTTGAAGGCGTGCGATGGAAGCTATGGCACAAAGCCCTGGGAGGACCCCTCAAGAGTGCCCCGGAAGAAAGCTGGCTCCGGGTCATCCAAGAGAAGCACAAGGACATGCTGCATGTCCTCGAGTTTCCGTATAACGGTGAATCACCAAAACGCTTGACTACAGCTCAACCAATTCCCCCAAATTCCCTTCACTTTGTTCGCAATCACGGCGGTATCCCAGACATTGACGCCAACAAGTGGGATCTCAAGGTTGATGGCCTGATCGGCAAGTCGCAGACGATTACCTATGAGGATCTGCTTGATGAGTCAAAGTTTCCTCGTGTTAAGAAAGTTGTCACGATTCAATGCTCAGGGACGAGGCGTGTCGAACAGATCAATCAGTATCCTGGTGAGGGTGACGAGATGATCAACGCTCCTTGGGCTGAAGGTGCCAGTAAGTTATGAGCTAATGTTCTCTCATTGTCCCGGGCTGATCCGTCTATCAGTTGGTACTGCCGAATGGGAAGGTGTCACGTTGAAGAGCGTTCTCAAATACTGCGGTGGTGTTGGAATTAATGGCAAGGGCAAATTTGAAAATGGAAAGATGGCCCATTGTGAGCTGCACGGCGCAGACACGTATGTTTGGTTGCACCGCATCCGGCAGCAGCACTAATCAGTCACAGATACTTCAAGCAAAACGAGCTCATGAACTACCTTGTCAGCGTTCCGTACAGCAAGGTCAAAGCGAGTGAAGTGGTATGTCCAGAGACCTTTACACTTACAGCCTTCGATACTGATCATGTTACTACCAGCTTCTTGCCTTCAAGATGAACGGCCAGCCTCTACCCAAGATCCACGGCTACCCAGTCCGAGCTCTTGTGATGGGCTACATCGGCGCCCGCAGTGTCAAATGGCTCTACCGCGTCCGCATCCTCGACGCCCCGTCTCGTGCCCCCGTTCAATCCAAAGAATACCTCTACTACAACCAGCAAGTCGGCAAACACAACCAACTCCCCATCAACGGCATCAACATTCAAGAAATGCCCGTCTCCTCCGCCATCATGTCCCCCTGGACAAAGCAAGTAGTTGTCCACAACGGCGAGATGGAAATCAAAGGCTGGGCATACTCCGGCGGTGGTCGCTGGCCGGAACGTGTAGAGTGCTCGCCTGATGGAGGCTTCACGTGGTATCCCGTGCCCGTGGAGAATATGTCCAAGAAGCACAAATTCGCCTGGCGTACCTGGCACATGAAGCTGCCCATGCCCGCCGAGGGCTGGATAGAGATTCTCGCGCGCTGTTGGGATAATTCGCTCAATACGCAACCCCTGGAGGTGAGGAGCGCGTGGAATTGGGGTCTGCATGTTACGCAGAGTTGCCATCGTATCAAGATTTACAGTGTCAACAAGACGAAGCCGTTGACGGCGGCACGGCTGAAACAGTTTGAGGAGCATGGGGAGAGTCTGGGCCCGATTACGAGACCGACTGACTTTCCGTATTTCTCGATGGAGGATTATGAGAAGTATTGGGCGAGTGTCGATCCGAGGGATGTTGATGAGTAGATGGGTAGGTATGCGGGTGATGAAGGTTGGGAAAGGAGTCCTGCACAGAGCACCTTGTCCAGTTGCAGAGGATGGCGGCAGAGCATGAGTGATATGATAATATGATAATATGATAGTGTGGAAATGAACTCGAACAATCGGTGGGACACGTTCTGAAAGAAGCTCTACTGTTTCATCGGAGACTTGTTCCTCGCACTTTGTGTGACCCCGATACCTGGTCTATCGAAGGCTTCCTGTGTCTTCCCTAATTGTACCAGATCTAATGACTCTCGGTATTGTCGTGAGTGTCGCAATAATGATCTCAGCTTAGACTGAGGCTCTTTGAACATGAATGGACGTGGCAAACCTGAAACAGCGCTTACGCACTCGGCCGATCTCTCAACGGCGTGCCGTGCCTTGGCATGGAACAAACATAGAAAGCACGAAGCTCGTAGCACGTAGTACGGACCAGACCAAGTAGTGAAGACTAGCTGCTCCCTCCTCTATCAAGGGCGCGCGCGGGACGGCGAGAAGCAGCTCGTGCGCAGACTTTGATGATCAAAGGCTAAGGCCCTCGGGGTCGAAGTAGGTCAAGGGCGGGGTCTCGTTGGAATTTAACAACGACATCATCATATTATGGCAACATCAAAGCACAGACGTGATTGCTATTTCTGTATCACTCAGACACACTTGAGCAGGCTCGACACCGACACGGAGACGGAGAGCGACGTCCGACGCCAGAAGTGGGAGCTAGTCGAACGAGGCTGAAGCTGAAGCCCCGTCGGGCGCAAAGAGGGATAGGGCTATTCACATGTACCTGGTACCAGTACCTACCAGGATGCAGCAGCAAAGAGAGAGAGGTGAGAGGACGGGAATGTAAGCGCCAAGTATTGGGAGAGTGAGATTGACGATTAACCTCAACCCTTGGGACCTTCCTTCTTTTCTTGATCTTGCATTCCTTACCTTGCTCTCTCTTTGCGCTTCACTTTCTCTCTATACCTCATCTCATCATATCCACCGCCTTGCGCTCCAGCACCCTCACAACCTCTCGAAGAAGACCTTGGCCTACTGTCTTGCTCTGAGCTCACTTGCTGCTTCTTTGAGCTAGCTCTCGTCTCTCCCACCCTCACTCTCATCGCTCATCTCACAGACCACGCCGCCAATGTCTTACAAGCCACATCTCGACTTCGACAAGGCTCTCCTCCACACCTCTCAAGCAAGTCGACACAAACGATACCTCCTCGCAGCTGCCGCCATCCTCCTATCACTCTACCTCCTTCTCATCACCACCGACACACACGTATCTCGACAACAGCTATCCACTGCAGTCGCAAGCTACTCCCCATGGAGAAAATCAGATCGTCCGCCGAGTGCTGCAGAGATTGAGGCAGCTGAAGAAGCTGAGATTGGTTCAGCAGCACCGTTTCCTGCTTCTCTTGTCAAGATTTCAGAAACCAGGCCAGGACCTTCTGGTGATCAGATTGTGCTGTTGATGGCATCGGACGACAAGGGCAATCAAGGCAATCCAATACCTCATCTTCACGACCGGGCATATGAGAACCGGAAAGAGTACGCTGATTGGCATGGTATGTCGTCTGAATGTCCCTGATTATCCATGACAACATCAAGCTCACCTCTTCCTCTCCTCCTCCTCACAGGCTACACCCTCGTCGACTACTCCTTCGATGACTTCCCACTGCCAGACAATGTCCACCCCATCTGGAAGAAGATCCCCGCCATCAAACGCGCCTTCGCCGCCAATCCAGCCGCAGAATGGGTTCTCTGGCTCGACCTCGACGTCATCCTCATGACAGCCTCTCTCCCGCTGTCGACGCACCTCCTCGCCCCGTCCGTCCTCCAACAGAAACTCCTCCCCTCCTTTCCCATCCTCGGCTCCTCTACTCGCATAACCCCTGCCGCCCCGAACGCTACTGCAGTCGACCTCATCTTCGCCTGTGACTGGTCCGGCGTCAATGCAGGCGTGATGCTGCTAAGGCGGAGCGCGTGGACTGAGATGTTGCTAGATCTGTGGATGGATCCGTTACTAATAGCACAGGATTGGCCGGCGAGGGAGCAGGAGGCACTTGTGCATTTGCTGGACAAGCATGACTCGATATGGGATCATGTTGGAGTCGTCAGTCAGCGCGACCTCAATGCGAATGCGTTTGAGGATGAGAAGGCGGGATGGCATGAGGGGGATCTGTTGGTGCATTTTGCCGGGTGCTGGGTCAATGGGGAGTGTGAGGCGCATTGGGAGGAGTTTTGGAGGCGGAGAAGTCCGGTGCCGGTCAGGTATTTGCAGGGGGTGAGGGAGTGGGCTTGATTTCCGGAACGAGGAGCAGAGTATAGGGAGTAGAATGGGTAAGACGAGACTGGAGAGTAAACGATTTGCGAAAGGGCATACAAGAATGACGTTGGTCATGTTGGCCATGTTTGAGACCAGGGATGCATGACATGCACACATACGGAACACAGATACCCAAGCCGATCAGCAGCAGGCGTACTGAGGAAGAGGAAGAAGAATAAAAAGCGACTGCTTTCCCTCCTCCTCCCCATCCTCACGACCCATTCCGTCTTCGTCTCTGATCTCTATTTATCTGCCACTACGGGCTCCTCCTCGTCCGTATCAATGCTGCCGTTGCAACCGACCAACCATACCCATACACATACCCATATCCATAGACTCTCCATCCCCTTCATCCTCCCTTTGCCACCTCCATTGGCTTCTCCTTCTTCTCCCTCCACCAACCTGACGCATCCATACGCTGACCCTCGGCTTCTCCACCGTCCTTCCATGCCCATTTCCATCCTGTTTCGAAGCTAACGCCCACACCCGTCCCACCCGGACACCAAAACGCCAGCCCAACAACGATCTTCCAGCAGTCCTAGACTAGGACATGACGCAGACAACACCCACTACCGAGCTTCAAGGCTGCGAGTCCCACGAGCCGGAGATGTAGCATCGCCTGCCTGCCTGCCTGCCTGTCTGCCTGCCTGCCTGACTGCCGGGAACGGAAGACTGCACAGACTGATGTCCGTGACAGCGCGGGTGTGAAGCCCCTTCCTTGCTTATCCGTACAGGCGGCCTTCTGCTACTGCCACGCTCGCGCTCAATGTTCACACTCATGGTCATGGTCATGCTCGGGCCCGCACGCCCGCACGCCCGCATACCCACGCCTATGCCCATGCCCATGCCCATGCCCGCGCATAACGTCCGCCCCCTCCCCGACCACCTCCCAAAGCATGGGCATAGGTGTGAGAGTGACCGTGAGCGTGTGAGAGTGACCGTGAGCGTGTGGGCGGGCACGAATATCAGCGAGGCATGAGATGGCGGCGATAG